>MDTF01003522.1_pt1 | contig 10999 bp, 7 predicted proteins | sample 811191 | NCBI WGS metagenome assembly MDTF01 (sample SAMN05326649, study PRJNA326480) | marine metagenome | isolation source: seawater | place: Southern Ocean | collected 2011
AAAATGGAATTATCGGGCAGAAAAAACACTGTCGCAAATAGCATGGCCAAAAGAACTCGCTGAACCGACGATACTCCGAGATTTCTCCGCGGCAATGCAGTCAAACTCTGCCATAGTTACTGATCTATCCAACGAGCAAAAAAAGTTGACCTCTGAATTAGAGGCAATGATTAAAAGCATTGGGACGGCGGTTGAGGATGGCCGTCTGAAACCGGCGAGCCAAACCTTGAGCCAAGCCCGCGCCATTCAAAAACGCGGCATCTCCGGTTTTGAAAAGGAAATAAACGCGCTGAGCGCCCTGGTGGGTGAAATGCGCGATTGGGAAGACTATGCTACACACCCTAAGCGCGATCAATTAATTACTGATCTCCAGCATTTGGTCGACAACCCAATGGAGCCGGAAAACCAAGCAGATCGCCTCAAAGATTTACGTCGACAATGGAACGCCCTTGGCAACTTGCGCCGAGAAGAAGCTGAACTACAAGCACGCTTCGACACATTGGCTGACCAAGCGTTTACCGTGTGTAAAGCATATTACGCTGAACAAAATACGATCAAAAAGAACAATCTCAAACGTCGCAAAGTACTGTGCGCGGAAGTACAAAATTATCTGCAAAGTACAGATTGGGTAAATGCCGACATGCAAGCGGTGGAAGGCATAATGCGAACGGCTAGAACGGAATGGCGCACCTGTCACCCCTGCGACACCAAAGCCCTAAAACCAGTTGAGAAAGAATTTGAAGCAGTGCAGGCGCAGCTGTACCAGCACATAAAAAATGCTAGAGACAATAACATTGCGGCAAAAGAAGCAATTGTTGCCGACGCTAAGGCGCTCTTAGAGCTTGAAGATATAGAGGTTCAAACAACCAAAGCCAAAGAGTTGCAAACTCGCTGGAAAACTATTGGCGGTACACCTAGAGGTATCGACCAACGTTTGTGGAGAGAATTTCGCGCAGCTTGCGATGAAATATTCAAACGTCTAGACACTTCCAAAAATGCAGCGGCATTAGCTAATAAAGAACAGCAAAAGATACTCGATAAGGCCATTGCTGCTTTCAATACTAAGCAAACTGACCAAACTGTATTCAGGGCAGACTTCGAGACCTTAGCAGAACTGGCAGACCAAACCGTTCTAACAGACGTACATCTAAAGCAACTGCGAGACTTCCGCAAACTGATGGAAGATCTGCAACAAAATGCCAAACAGGCCAAGGTGACGTCTCGGCTGCAACAATGGAAAGACTGGGATATTGCGGTAAGTGAGGGCGAGCAAAACAAAGAACCCATCGTTTCGCCCCACACTGTTTTTATCAGTCGTATTAATGGAGCCTCAACAGGTGAAGACCTAGAGAGGCTGACGCTTGAAGCCGAAATTGCGGCAGAACTACCTAGCCAAGCGAAAGATCAGGCATTGAAAATGACCTTACAAGTGGAACTCATGAATGCCGGGCGGCGCAATATGCAGTTGATCCAAAACCAAGAATTTATTGACCGTTGGTGCGCAACTGGACCCAAGCTGAAGAAACACAACGTTCTGAGAAATCGTTTCTTTAAGGCCTTGGAACACCGGTTAAGTTAATGTGTCTTAAGTGATGCTGCACTGAAGAGAAATAGCTGCTGGGTCAGTTATTTCTTATAGGCTAACTTAAGAAAGCAAAAGATCTCTCAAGCTAATTTGATAGGAAAGTAGAGCGAGACCTTTGCTCCACCCAGTGCGCTGTCACTGATAGACAAACTGCCTTCATATAAAATAACCAGTTCTTTCGCAGCAGCTAAGCCAATTCCCTGACCTGATACCTGTGTATCTAAACGTAGACCACGACTAAGCACTTCTTCGCGCATGGCATCTGGAATACCTGGCCCGTCGTCTTCAATGGTTATGGTAATGTTTGCCTCGATAGCCTGAATCATTTGAACTTCACCAACGCTTATCACTACTGAATATTTACCGTATTTGCACGCGTTCTCAATAACATTACCCAGTATCTCCAACAAATCTCCCTCGTCGATTCGTAGCTTAGGTTGCGCATGTAAGGTCAACAATAAGTCCATCTTCGGGAACGCAACCTCTAAGGTGCTCACCAACTTTCGCGTAACCTGCGCAACATCTATTTGAGTACTCAGCATCACTGGTGCAGCTACCACCACCCGCGCCAATTGACGACTTACTGTGTCTTGCATTCGATCAATTTGATCCTTAATTAAACCTTTGTCTATTGCCACCTCTACTAACGCATTACGTAAAACGCTCAATGGCGTTTTTAGACTATGAGCTAAGTTATCTAGAGCTTGTCGGTATCGAATGCGTTGCTGCTGTTCGTGACTGGCAAAGCGCTGCAAATTTTCCGCCAACCCAGACAGCTCGATCGGATACTCACTGCTCAGTTCGCTGCGTGTGCCTTGCTCTAGTTCCCGCACTTCTCTTTGCATCACCAGCAAAGGATTCAGCCCCCAACCGAGGGCCAGAAACTGGGCTAAGATAAAAAATAGTGTAGCGCCACCTAGGCCCAGCAGCAGATTTTGCCGAAAATCATCTATGGCAGCCAAATACGGTGCTTGGTCAACTATGGCAGTGAAAACTACCTGACTGGGTTCAATGCCATCCCAAATAACTGCGTAACTAAGCTGAAACCTTGCCTGGACACCACCAATATTAGAGAAAGAAAAAACACCAGGCGTGAGGTTTGCGAACGACAAATTATTGCTTAACCCAGACGAATCAATAGATTGAAGTGAAGGCGAGCGCCAGAGAATTTGCTTTGGATCGGTAGTTACAATGGCATAAAGGCCAGATTTTGCTTGGGCAAGGCGAGGATCTGCGAGCGATTGACTGAACACCAAACTGGCGCCTTCTTCCTTCGCAATACCCATAAGCGCATAGATCACCAGCCTTAATTGTTGTTCCGCACCTTGAACAATACTGGCGGAATAAGTTTTATCCAACACCCAACCAGTGGAGGTCAAAACAATCACCAGAATCAGACTAGTGATTGAAATGAGCCGGCGCTGAATTGAGCCTGCCATTAGCGCCCTAGACCTCACAAGCTAAAGTACATAGCAACCAACAGGAACGTTTAAGCGTCATTGTTGGCTGCACTAAGTCTATAACCTTGACCGCGAATGGTTTTGATCAAATTAAGTGGCGCGATTTTTTTTCGCAAACGACCAACAAACACCTCAAGTACATTACTGTCTCGATCAAAATCTTGCTCGTACAAATGTTCGGTAAGCTCAGTTTTAGAAACAATCCGGTCTTGATTGAGCATCAGGTATTCCAACACCTTGTATTCGAAAGCCGTTAACTCCATGGTGTTGCCCTCCACTGTTGCTACTTTCCGGCTGATATCTAAACTCAATTCAGCACAGACAATTACTGGTGTCGCATGCCCAGTAGAGCGACGAATCAGTGCACTGAGTCGCGCCACTAATTCTTCCATTTGAAAAGGCTTGGTCAAATAGTCGTCAGCACCTGCGTCTAGACCGCCCACTTTATCCTGCCAATGACTTCTGGCTGTTAATATTAATATGGGGAAGTCGTGTTTTGCGGCGCGTAAAGATTTAATTAGATCGACACCATCAATTTTTGGCAGACCCAAGTCTATAACGGCAGCATCCACGGGATATTCGCTGCCGTAGTAAAGGCCCTCTTCGCCATCAACTGCTAAATCTACCACGTAACCCTCGCCTCGAAGATGGGTGGTTAATTGCTCGCGTAGATTGACTTCATCTTCTACAACGAGAATGCGCATAATTTACCTAGTTTTTTGGACACGGCCACGGCCATCAACCACAACATTCAATACTCGGCCACCATCCACCAGCAGACGAATATGGTGCCGCGGAGCGCCTTGCCCATTTTTTGACTGCGCGGAAAGCACACGGCCACCATTTTTTCTTAGCGCAACACTAATGGCTTCTTGCAGAGACACAACAGACGCAATGCGGGTTCCGGGTTGGGCTATAAACCCCTGGCGAGATTGATTACTTTCAGCATGGGCATTGCTCGCAACTATCGCCCAAGTTGCGATAAGGGTGCCAAGTAGCAACCAATAATTGTTCTTTTTCTTACTCATAATTGAAATATAGCAGGCCACTTCTCTAATTACCCAAAACAAATCACAGTTACACGCCGCACTGACAAATACTCAATAAGTTCCAGGAAGTAATCACTGCCGCGGCTATTACAGCAATATTTAATAAGTGAATCGCTCGGCACGAATGGGGGTTGTTTCAAGCTGTCATGAGAATAACCATGAACTTGCTTCGAATTTACCTAAGTATTGTCTAAGCTAGGCTGGTTTTACCAAAACTCTCACTCTTAAGGATTTGCCCGGATCTTGATCTAAGCGAGTCTCATAGGTCTGGCCAGCGTAAACATAACTCACGTCATAGCCCAATAGCTCTTGCTCTTTTCGCTCATAGTAATGAACGTCGCAGACCTCTTGTTGTCTATACGTGACCCGCTGATTCGCGCTATTTTCGCGCTTATGTCGACCAATATTTTTTGCTATGGAATAACCCAAGATACCGCCAACAACCGTACCCACACGCTTATTGGACTTCTTGTGGCCCATTGCGTTGCCCAGCGCGCCGCCAACTATGGCACCAATAATCCCAGGAGTTTTGGAACGTTGAGCACTTTCTTCATGGGCGACCCGTTCTTGGCGGCAGACCTCTCTGGGCTCCTCGTAAACTATCGTTTGATATACAGGTGTAGATGAAACGACCCTAGCTCGCTCATAACTGGAATCAGCGTAGGCAGAGGTTGAAAGGATACTCAGGCCAGCAACCATTGCTGCAATTTTTAGTGTGTTACTGGGCAAAGCAAGGGTAGTCGCCATAAAGCCTAACGAACCATTGAAAAGATTTTTATCAGTCATCGCTATCACCTATCATTTGATATTCAAGTTGATGGAACGATAGCCGGTGTTAACTGAACACTCTCTGAATGAAACTACTGTGCGGCACAAAATGCTGACAGTAAGAGAAATAAGTAAGACTTAGCAGCAGATACTACGCAATATGGCCAGATGTTAGCTTAGCGAGACTGATTCGACTGTATGGTCTTGGGCTAGCGCAACGTTAAGCCCAGGTTGCAGGTTAGGTGACTGCCACTGCCAGCGTGTTAACCGCTCATAGTGCTCTATGAAGCGCCTTAACTGTTCTTGAGACATACGCTGACCCTGGGGCAAATGCGCTTCTTGTTCGCCCCGCCATTGATGCACTTGGTCAAAACTTGGCGGTCTGAGTTGCACCCAATAGCCTACGTGCTTCCACAACTTAGAGTAGGTATTTTGGATTTGCTGGTTTACCCAATGCCGCCAGATGCCACCTTTATCTTCGGCTTGTTCAAGTGCATTTACCGGTTTATCTAACCGCTTATTGGGTTGGGACTGAACCCCTAAGCACCAGCCTTCCAGCACCAATACCGAGGCCTGTACTTGGACAAAACCCTCGCGGTCATCAATGCCTTTGTTAAAGCTTGGCAGACTCATTCTCACAGGCTGCCTTGGCTCACTATTAGCCTGTGAAGCATTTTCATTTGATATTTTTTCAAGCGCTTGTTGCAGCAAACTAATGTCATGGGTGCCAGGTACACCCCTCGTCTGAAGTAACGGGTGCACCGCCTCTGCGAGCAGTCTGCGCTGAGCACGGGTGAGATAAAAGTCGTCTAAAGAAACCGCTGCCGCGCTGACACCTAAGTCAGAAATTGCAGAGACCAAATACTCGGCAAGGGTGGATTTGCCTGACCCTTGGCTGCCACAAATACCCACCACACTGAGCCTTTTTTCAACAATCATTGGCGCCAGAGAGTTACTGATCAGCTGCCAATCTGCAAAACTCGCCTGTGTGTTTTTGTTGCCACCCTTGTCAGCACGGTTATTGGGCGTCGAGGCCAGTTGCTCCTGCAAGTTTGTTAAATCCAAAAGTGCTCCCGTTTTTTACCTACCATTTGTCACCAGCAAAATCCTTGCACCACGGATCAATTCGCCAAGCTGCGAAAAAAAATTCGACCGCGCCAAGTAGGCTGTTGCCTTTGAACTTCTACCTTTGATCTGCACTCGGCAATACGCATCCATTATCTGCCGTAAATTCGCTCTTATACGAAACATACACAAACGTTAGTTTAGCCTTTGTTTGGATACTATGATAAGTCAGAATCGAAGCCCACAAGGCTAATCCATCACCAGTAACTATTACGGAGTAGGTAAATTGAACACTAAACTGTTTGGTTTTTATTGCACGGCGCTCATCATCAGCTCAATCAATGGCTGCGCTGTCTCAGAGCAAGCATCCATAGCTAAAGGTGCGGCTGAGCCGATAACCGTACGCAAGAGCCCTAACGATGACAGAGATTATCGCTATCTTATTCTGCCAAATAAAATGCGTGTCTTATTAGTCTCAGATCCGAGTACGGACAAAGCAGCCGCAGCACTCTCGATTTACCGAGGCAGTTTTCACGAGCCAGAGTCACGCCCGGGGCTCGCGCACTTCTTAGAACACATGCTGTTCATCGGTACAGAAAAATATCCAGAGGTAGACAGCTTTCAAAACTTCATCACAGGTAATGGCGGTTCTTCAAATGCTTACACCGCTCAAGATCACACCAACTACTTTTTTGATATTCAAACCAGCGGATTTAATGAGGGACTAGACCGCTTCGCCCATTTCTTTATCGACCCACTGCTTTCGCCAGAATATGTAGAGCGAGAGAAGAATGCGGTGCACTCCGAATATCAGATGCAGATTAAAGATGACGGCTGGCGCGGCTACATGGTCAGCAAACGGGCCCTAAACCCTGAGCACCCAGGACATAGATTTACCATAGGCTCTTTAGAAACATTAAAAGGCGACGTAGGCAGCGACCTAATGACTTTTTTCGCAGAAAATTACTCCGCCGACCAAATGGGACTTGTCATTTTAGCTAACCAGTCGTTGAACACGCTAGAGGCACTGGTGGTCCCCTTATTCAACCAAGTGAGGAATACCAACATAGGTTCAAGCTATCCAGACGAGGTGCTTTTCACCAAGGCTCAACTGCCCGCTGTATTGAGATCAGTATCGTTGAAAGAAAAATATCAAGTCGCCTATAACTTCCCTATGCCTAATACTCGAGAAGTTTATAAAACTAAGCCGGAGCAATACATTAGTAACCTGCTAGGGCACGAAGGCCAAGGCAGCTTACATAGCGTTTTAAACGAGCGTGGTTGGATTGAAAGTTTAGGTGCTGGCACCCAGAGTTTTGACCGCCAGAACAGCCTACTTTCAATCAGCCTTGAACTAACTGAAGAAGGCCGCTCACACATACCACAAATAACAGATCTGCTATTCCAGTACATTAATTTACTAAAAGCCGATGCTCCGACCGAGCGGATTTACCTAGAACAAGCCAAGGTTGCAGAACTGGGTTTCCGCTTCCAAGAAAAGGGTTCAACTGTGGGCTTTGTTTACCAGATGGCGCCCCGCTTAGATGAATATCCGGCTGAAGACTTGCTTGTAGCACCCTACTTAATGGAAGGCTTCGACGCCGAACTAATTAGCAAATCTTTGAGCTTTCTGCGCAAAGACAATGTGTTTATGGAAATTTCTGCTCCAGATTTAAAAACAAATCAGGTAGAACCTTGGTTTAATGTGCCTTACTCATTAACTGTGGGCGAGATTGAAACAGTAGGTTTTAAGGGCGCTAGTTTAAACTTGCCGCCGGCCAACCCTTACTTGCCAAACAACCTAAGCCTACTGGATGAGAACAGTGAAACCATTAGCCAAGTAACGGACCGACCAGAGCTGCAAGTCTGGTTAGATACAGACGTAACCTTTGGCACGCCACGGGCAAACACAAGCATATTGCTGCTGACCGACGGCGGCCTAAGCGACTTAAAAGATAGAGCCTACGCAGAGTTATATCGTCGACTGGTTAACGACACTTTGAGCACTACGGTTTATCCCGCCTATCTCGCAGGCTTAGGGTATGGCATTAGCACCAATGAAGCAGGCTTCAGCATTTCGCTTAACGGTTATCAAGACAAGCAAATGCAATTGTTAGCTACAGTAATTGACCATCTGCTTAATGCCGAGTTAACGGAGGAGCGTTTTGCCACATTTAAGACTGGGTTGACTAAGGATTGGCAGAATGCAGCCAAGGATAAACCCTATACGCAAACACTTGGCGCCCTGGACAACCTGTTGGTTTCATCCAGTTGGTCAACTGTGGCATTGGCCGATACCTTGGCACCCCTTAACCTAAATGAATTGAACAAGTGGCGAGAGATCAAACTCGCCAAAATTGGAGTCATTGCAGGACTCCACGGCAATGTATCGGCAAAAGACGCTCAAGCGCTAGAAGATTTGCTGTCGCAAAAACTGCCTATGACAGCTATTGTAAAAAAGAAGTCATCAGTCGCAGACATCACCGAGCAGCTGCTATTGAACGTCAATGTTGATCATAACGACGCCGCCCTTCTACTTTATGTTCAGGACCCCGACAATAGCTTTGCCAGCCGAGCCAAGAGTGGTCTAGCGGGCCAAATTCTTCGTTCAGCGTATTTCTCCAGCCTGCGCACAGACCAACAACTAGGCTATGTAGTAAGCGCCGGAGTACGTAAATTTAATACACGCAGCGGCAATCTTTTCCTTGTGCAGTCGCCGAAAGCCGGCGTCGAGGATCTAGAGCAAGCAACGCTAACGTTTATGCAAAACTACATAGACAGTTGGCAAAATCTCAGTGATGCAGAATTTGCCCAGCAAAAATCTGGTTTGATCAGTCGTCTCACAGAATCTGACAAAAACTTGGGACAGCGTAGTCAAAAATACTGGCAGAATTTGAACGATGAAAACTACAACTTCGACTCCAACGAGCAGATAGCTGCTGAAGTTGAAAAAATCGGCAAAGCAGAAATGGGCAGTTTTATGCAAGATATTCTCAAGCGACTTAAGAGCAAGCGCATACTCATCTTTAGTCCTGGCAAATTTGAGCAAGCGCCAAGCGAAGGACGCTTATTGGAAGACTCGCTAGCATTTAAAAAATAATCTGCCTTATAGCCGCTCCTTGGTGAGATTTTCTCCACCAAAGAGCGGCGCACATAATTTACTGAATGGTCCCAACGCGGTCTCCACTGACATTTCCGCAGGCCTCTCCACAGACGCCACTAAGAACTCCCCCATAGAAAGACCTGTTCTTCGTCCTAACACAATGGTTTTAACGGCAAACCCCTCTAAGGCATATTGCTGGGCAAATCTAGTCGAAAAGGAGGCAAAGACTCTATCAGCGCGCGACCGTAGCGCTGAGTAACAATACGTTTGTCGAGCATGGTTATTGTGCCGAAATCTTTCTCGTGACGAATTAGACGACCACACGCCTGGACCAACTTCAAGGCCGCATCAGGAACTGAGATTTCGTAAAAAGCATTGCGTCCACGCGCTTCTGCCCACTCTGCAATGGCTTGATCGATGGGATCATCCGGCACCGCAAAGGGTAGCTTTACGATAATCACATGGCGGCAATATGCGCCGGGCAAATCTAACCCCTCGGAGAAACTTGCCAAACCAAACAGATAAGAACCTTCTTTGGCATCAACACGCCGTTTATGTTCCACAATCAGTGCTTGCTTGCTGCCATCACCTTGCACCAACAAACCATCAGAGAGCTTGTCAGGTAACGCCTTTACAACCGCATTCAACTGCCGCCAGGAAGTGAACAACACCAATGCCGACTCTTCTCTTTTCAGCAGTTCAGGCAACAACTCCGTAATTTCTGCACTATGGGCTTCAAAATCTCGCGGATCAGATTGCATACTGGGCACGTGAAAAGTAGCGATCTCGGGGTAGTTAAACGGACTAGCGATCACCAATGTTGGCACTTCGACAGGCAAACCTACCCGCTCTATAAAACGGTCAAATCTACCTAACGCGGTGATTGTGGCGGATGTACAAACAGCCCCATAGCAGCGCTGCCAAAGTACTTCTTGTAGAATGTATCCAGGCTCAATGGGCGCGCTGACCATTTCTATATCGTAAGAATTTCTATTTAGCCATCTCGCATAGCGCCGCTGTTGCTTAGACCCGCTAGCATAGTCTTCTAACAAGGCCTTAGTTGCCAAGGCTCTGCTTTGCAACTGGCCAACAGGTAGCAACCAGTCTTCAGCCTCAAAGGCTTTTTCCCAATCAAGGTTACCGGCAACAGCTTCCTGCAAAAGGTCGTGAACCCCCTCTAAATCATCACAGAGTTTGTGCATAGATGGCAGGGTGGCCAGCGAAAGGTCCATTAAGGTTTCGGGCACCTCTCCTAGAGGAAACCGGTAAATTTCACGGTCTTCATCCTTGGTCTCGAAGGGCATTATGTTTAGACCCGCAGACAAAGCCTCAAACATAGATTGCAGCGCTATAGTTTCTCCAGCAACGCTCGTGGCTAGGGCGAGTAAATTATGTGGACGAGCAAAACGTTGAGTCAGCGAACTGAGAATATTATTGACATTGTCTAACCACTGATGAGTACTGTTAATACGTGCGCTGGTAGAAAAATGATTTTGCGTTTTGTCTGCTATGTGATGGGCTTCATCAAGCACATAAATACAGTCCTCAGGATCTGGCAAAACAGCGCCGCCACCTAAGGCTAAATCCGAAAGTACCAAATCATGATTGGCTACAATCACATCTGAGCCTTCCAAATTGCCTCGAGCACGGAAAAATGGACACTGTTTGAAAAACGAACAACGGTTATTACTACAGCCGCGGTGGTCCGTGGTCACAGTAGACCAAGCCCCATCAGCCATAGATTCCGGCCAACTATCAAACTCGCCGTCCCAAGCCCCTTGGCCATAGCGGCTGAGCATTTCCTGGTAAAGTACCGTGTGATCTTCATCAGACACATCAAAGATCGGGATGGCCTGTTGTTCTTGATATTTCAAGTGATCATCAAGGCGCTTGAGGCATACGTAGCGACCACGCCCCTTCGCCAAGCTGAGGGTAAAAGACAGGCCCGCCCTTTCTTTAATATCTGGTA
>MDTF01003499.1_pt1 | contig 10996 bp, 4 predicted proteins | sample 811191 | NCBI WGS metagenome assembly MDTF01 (sample SAMN05326649, study PRJNA326480) | marine metagenome | isolation source: seawater | place: Southern Ocean | collected 2011
CCAATACCCGAATCAAATCCTGATTACACGAGATTAAACGAAACATTGTTTGAAGAGAGACTTGCTTCGGACCTGACTGGCACTGCTGCTCGGCAACTTGTTCCCATGCCTATGTTTGCATTTGAAACAGCAACATTCACTATGGATTTCCGTCCTCTCCCAACAAATATGACGTACGGAGATCATTATCAAATCAGTGTGTACTTTGATTGTATACCATGTCCAGCTCGATATGTCTGTAATTTAGACTTGGAAACCTGCTCGTACCCAGAGTTGTTTCGACAAGAGGATGAATTTGGTACTTTGTGTGAAGATTGTTGCAAGTGTCGACCAAAGGAAATGCCATCATTCTTTTCAGACTTGACGGGTGGACTTCGTGGTGCAAAACAGAGTGATCCATATGATGAAAGATTTTTTATGCTTCCAGATGCAAAGCACGATCTTATTCAAGTTGCAGTGACACCAATGAAAGACTGCTTCATTTACTTTGCTGTTGAGCTTACTCATGGAGAGTACTACGGTGCTTTTGAACAGTTCATTGCAGATAAGGGAACAGTGAATGTGTTCACACCACATCGGGCAGTGCCGAGCAGACTTTGTTCAATGGGTTGTAAATATCCGAAATCAAATCCATGGGAACGAGGAACAGCATGGGGTGGGTACATTTTACCAGACGGTGGAGGTATTTCAGAACCACAGCTGTGTAAAGATGCCTCCTACACTGAATGTAATCGTGCCAACTATATGGCATACTTTATGGACGAAGACTTTGCAGGAAATATGAACATCTTTTACAATCATCCTGGAAACAAAAGGTTTGAAAATGATGTTTTTATTGATCGCGTTGCTGATTGGTGGATTGGCGATCCATTGTATGATCCTCAGAGTATCAGCGGAAATAGTTCAGGTGCTTCTGGTGAAGGAGAAGAAGAAGCAGAGTCAACAGTGATTTCTGCCAGTTCCACTGAGAGTGCAACTGGATATTTATCTGTGCAGACACCTTTGGAGGGTGCACAGCTGTCAGGTGGGAACTACGGCAATATTTTAACGTACCATGATTTCCACAAGGAGAGGAAAACAATGACTGCACAACAAGTTCAAGACAGTATATCAAGATATGAGGGAAACATGTTCATCGGATCAAGACTTGCTGTTCCCTTCAGTGGAAATCCTGTGTATGATCAGGCTGCACAAAATTTGACAGTGAATGTTACAGTAGAAGTACCGTTTCAACAGCGATATCACAAACGAGATGCGGCAGCCGGAAAAGAATTGGATGTTACTTGGTGGTCTAAAGCTGATGAAAAAGGACCATATGGAAAAGGAATTCCTGGCATCATGGCATTGCCATATTTACCATTCTTTTCAAATTGCAGAGGTTATGATTCACATGTTATGATTGCAAAACTGTTGGAGGATCATCCAAATTGTTCACGTGTGTCGATGCAGGAGACAGAGTTTGTTGCGCAGTGGTGGTTTAACGGACCGACTGATTTTACCGTGTATCCTGCCTCCGACCTCTGTGCTTATTCTAACTCAACATCAGAAGCATACAACAAACTATGGCGCATGACACCCTCTGATGGTTTTCCTGATGATCCTGTTGCAGAGGGACGCCGAGTTTTCAACGAAGTGTTTGATCACCACTACTTGACTGCAAGTGAGGGTGTGGAGGGTCTGAAGGGAGTTAAACTCTCATGTCAATACGAGGAGGACATTTATGTGCCCGCTGCGGTGCCAAGATGGTACCAGCAGCCACTGGCAAAGACTTTGTTTCATTTGAGCAAATGGCCACAGAAAGTAGAAGATTTCATGGCAGTCGAGCCTGATCCAGAAAAAGATGGTGACACAGGATGGGGATGGGGACGTGGTCCTAAAGTTCAAGAAATGTATGAACAAAATAATCGTGAGAAACTTGTCTCCGTCCAAGTCGGTGGTGGTGCTCGCGAGGGACCTGGACAAAGTCTCATGGTTCCGAGAACAGTTGTACTAGATATTTCTTTCTTTCAACGTGAACCTGGCACTTTTGATTCAATTGATTATGGTGCTGATATTGCAAATTCAATTCGGACTCTTGTACGTGCTAACGTTGATTATTACGATAAATGTGCAATTACAGATGTTCCAAAACTTTTGACTAGATTTTCAAAACTTGAGCCACCTGTCTATATTTGTGACTCGATGGAGTTGCAGTATTGCGATAAACAAAGTTTAACATGCAAGAGTCCAGTTGGAGAAATGGATGGTACAGAAACACAAGGACAATTTGAACCGTATACGCAGCCTGAGGAGGCAAAATTAAAAGATTTTACTGTGCGTCTTCAGCGTGGTCTTTTAAAAGAAGGTTTTCACTGCGAGACAGATTCTGATTGTCGACACTACGAGTATTCGTTGGAGGTATATTTCTACGGATTATCTTGGTTTGGTCTGCTCAATAGTTTTGAGTTAGATACTGATGTGTACACGGTGATTTTTATTATTGTTGGCATGTGTACCGTACTCATTTCATCTTTTGTTTGGGCAGTCGCTCGCATGATGACACGTCTCAAGCATCCACCACCATTTCGATTACAAAAATTGCTCATGCTCATTGCTCCTGCACCCGTTTATGGTATTTGTTTGGCCATGATTCCTATTTTTGCAGGTTTGCTTTGGATTAAATGGTGGTTTATTGGTAATCGATCAATTGATCCCACAACAAAACCAAATCCAGTATCGTTTGAAAATCATAATGGTGATTGGCACTACACCGCACTTATGACAATTGATGTCATTGAGCGTTTTCGAACCAATCGGATTGGGTATGCAATTGCTTCTCTTGGTCTCTATCTTGTATTTTTGGGTGCAAAGTTGTTCGTACCTAACGCTGGTGAGGAGGAAGGTGACGACGCAAGAATTGATGAAGTTATGGCAGCCAATCAAGCAGCATTAGATGATGACGAGGAAGAAATGTTACCTCCATCAGAATTTTGGACACCTTTACTTTGGAAAAGAATGCATTTGATGCTCTATACTCTATACATGATAACAATCCTCATGGTTGTTTGGGAGTTGAGCTACAGTGATTTTTTTGCAGCGTACATTTATCAATTCATCGTCGGTTTCAAAATTGCTCAAATGATTATAGATCAGCTTCTTGCAAGTTTTATGAAAGAAAATTTATTAATTGCTCCATTAATGGTTGCAGTTGAAGTTACCGAGTTTATGATTACTATGGGAGCCTCTAATTTAGTTGAATTTTTGATTAGTTACTTTGTTGAACTTGCACTGATGATGTTAGAACGTATCATTATTGATCCCGGACTCAAGTACATTGCAAAGTTGTGGCCAAAATGGAAAATGATGTTGAAAAGAAGATTTTCTAAAAAACGACATATGACTCGAGAGCAAAGAGCTCGAGAGGAGGCAGAGTGGAAAAGGATCAACGAAGAAATTGCTCTCGAATCGGAGGGTGTTGAGCCACTGATTGACAGTTATGCTGTGTATGCGAACGAAACCATTGCAATGTTGTTAGGTGGATTTGTCCTTATTTTTTTGTACTTTTTCGAAGAGACACAAATTCCAGTGATGTACAACATTAAAAAATCAGAGCTGATTTTTTATATTATGTTTACATTCATTTGTGTTCCATTCACATTACTTTCAGATTCATTTCTTCACATGACACAGGAGCTACATCATGGCTGGAAAGTGTATGATTTTGTGGCGTATCAAAAATATCGTTTCTCTGTCCGTGACCACCGATGGCAAATGGAGGCGTGGGATACTTTGGATGAAAGTATTGCAGAGCCGTTGCAGACGGTAGATATGTTGTGCTTCAGCTCTCAATTTTATTTCATGTCGGCACTGCACGGTACTGGGATGCTAATGGTAATGTTTGGATTAACAATTACGTTGCGTCAGTTTGCCAATCCTTTCTCTGACCAAATGCTTCCCGTCATCATTCTTGGAATGTGGGGTGTGTGCACTTGTATTAACTGGCTGTGTCGATATTTTGGTGGAAGATGGCTGAAAATTTGGTTGCGAAAATCACTGCAAGGCACGGTCGACGATGAAATTGCTGCAAAACTTGCCATTGGAGAGGGAAGACAAGCAGATTTAGAGGCTGAAAGACTTGAGCAGCAGGCATTAAACAGCGAGAGATTCAGACATCGATTTTTAGATCGAAGTCGCCCGTGGGTCTTACAACATTTGGTTGAGTTGCTGACACCAAGAACATTGCAAATGCCTGGTGCGGATGGTCGTCCTGTTATTGAATACATTCGTGACGTTTACCAAGAGCTCATGGCTTTGGGTGAAGGTCGACGTCGTCCAGGTGATCGAGAGGATATTAGTTCAGACTCGGGTGATGAGGGCATGAGAGATCGACAGGCTGCTTGGACGAACGCACCACTGAGTAAACCAAGTGCTGGGCTGCTCAAGCATTGGTTGGAGCTTGCACGACGCAGAAGAGCACTGAAAAAATTAGTAGAAGGAACGATCAAGCGTGCGTGTGGTGACACATGCGCTTTGTGCGGTAAAACAACCGCGGGCGGTCACGAAATGAGATGCAACTTGGCAAAAGATGGAAAAGCAAACGATCACGCACTTGACGACTTGATCAAAGGTTTTGAGGAGAAATTCCCAGGAAGAAAATTTGAGCCAAACTTGTGGACAAGCTTTTTTCGATCAGAGGCCTCCTTCATTACTCGCTGCTCTGGCTGCGTCAATCAAATGGAAGCGGCGGCAGATGCGAGGAAAGTAAAACGTCATACCGGTGGCCAGCGTCAAACACGAGCGGACGATATTACGGACAGTGACGAGGAAGAAGATGAACAGGCAGTCTTTGAGCCCATGGTAGTGACTAGAACATCAGCAGAGGGAAAAGTCATGAGCAAGTGGTTGAATGCGTCGCGTCGTCGTCTTGGTGGGGTTTTTCCCAGACCAAATGCTCGTGCTGAAATGGAGGAGTATGCTGCTAAAATGAGAGCGTACAAGTTGAAAAAAGATAAGAAGGACAGAAAAGCAAAAGGTTTTATTAGTGACGACGAGGACGAAGACGGTGAAATTAAACTCAAAGTGGGTAAAATTAATGCAGCGTCAAAAGCTCTGGCACAACGATGGTTGTCCGAAGCTAGAATATTTAAAAAGATGCAGGATAAGAAGAGAAGAGAAGCGATGCTTTTGGATTTGAAAAATATTACGAAAGAAATTACTGTTGATAAAGATTGGTTCTTTGGAACTGAGCTTCGTCTTTCTTTAGAAAGTTTGGTCGTCCAAGGAGAAGCACTTGAAGAGAAGAGACGCGATTTGACTGGCAAAGCTCGCAGAACGCAGCGCGATCTAGAGGATGATTTAGAGGAATTCAAAATGGAGAAGGAAACGCAGGCTGAATTGGTAAGTTTAATGTTGGTTGGTTGTTGTTGATGTTATTATTTGTTGGATGGTTTATTTGTTGTTGTTGTCGTCGTGGGATTGTGCCAGAAAACATATTTTTTTAACAATTTTTTTTCTCCGCTTGTTCAACAATTAAAATTTTTTTTGCAGGAGGTTCAACGTTTGGAAGAGGGCATGAAAGCGAAACGAAAGCAGTTATTAGAAGAGCAAGCGGCCGCATGCGAGGGAACAGTGGTCAGAAAGACAAAGGCTGCAATGCTCATGGAGAAAGAAGCCAAATTGGCGGACCCAAGCGAGCGTGCTGTGTTAATTAATACGCAGAAGAAAGAACTCCAACGGTTTGATCGTGAGATTGAAGGAATTCGTTCAAAATTCCAAGTGAAAATTGATAATCTCCTGACTGCATCTACGTCCGACCTGTCAACAAAAAGTCGAAAGAGAGACGAAGCACTCCAATCGAAAAAATCTATTATGGAGAGAAAAATTAAAATTGCGTACGATGATGTCGACAAGGAAATGTTGCAAACGGAAACGGCGTGGCTGTCACGTTCTTCGGGCGTCATGTTTAAAGGTACGAAGAAGCTTGAAGCGAAAGAGGCAGAGGATCAGAAGAAAGCGGAGGATTTGAAAAACGCAAAGGTTCGTAGAAAACGACCGTAGATAGATTGTACCTGTGGTAGGTACCTAAGTTATAACGATTGTTTACATGACATACATGTTGTATAATTAAATATATTTTTATTTTTTGAATGTATGTACTAGTACTGTTTCCCGTCGCGTACAAGGCCCATGTGTATCACTTTCGTAGTTCTTCTTTGCATTTTGATCGATGCATTTGAGTGGAGTTGCTGTGTTGGTCTTCTTTGTCGTACACCTTTCTTTCAACGCAGTTGACATTGCAATTTGTGATACGAGAATGATGCAAGAATGGCGGGTGATAAACATGAGTGGTAATACGAGAATGGAGTGATACGAGAGAATATGTCAACAACGAACTCGAGGATTGTTTGAGATTACACGTTGAATATATACCGTGTACAAAATCAATAAAACTTTAAACAAAATAATACTTATTTAAGTACTTTTTACTTTTTATCGTTATCATACACGACATGCATCAACTACTCCACTCATCGACTACCAGTATTAAGCTTAGACAATTTTAACCAAGAACTTGGTGAAGGTGCAGCAAAGTTCAAAGAAAAAAAATGTGTCACTCCCGTGCTGTCACCAACAATTAAACCCTTGCCATCCCCAGCAAATCGTACTTTGACAGCAGCACAACCATCAGTTGCTTGAATTTTTACCACAGGCTCCTCCATGTCAACATTGACGTCCCACACGTGCAGCCATCCACTGCCATCGACATACGCGAACATGCCAGGATTGACTGGAGACCATCGAACATCGTACACATAATCTCTCGCAGAGCGAAAGCTCGTGACCTCTCTCAAAGGATGCTGACCATCTCTCGGCTGGTGACTCCACAATCGTACAGTCCAATCAACGGAGGAAGAAAGAAGCAACGACTTGGCTCGTCCAGAGTGGTCAGCGAGCGATCCAAGATCATCTGACATGGCGGCATCACTTCCACTCAGACCATCGTGACTGTGACCGGGATGAAACATTAAAGATGTCACCGGACCGTAATGACCTTCGTACTTTTTCAGCTGACCACTTTTTTGTCCGTGAACTTGAGCAGCATAAATGGAACCATTCTCCGCTCCCGCACAAAATTCATTGGCATCACCAGCTGCGAAGCTCATGGCTGTCACAGCGACCTCGCTTTTGTTGTCCGCAGTCAGTATAGTTGAGTCGGAAGGCTCCGAAAGAGAACTCAACGACCAAGAACACATTCTTCCATCCGTGCTGATCGTAACTAGCTTGTTGGCGTTAGCAGAGCCAACAACCTCCAGACTGAAGACTGGGTGTGTATGACCAGAGGCTGACAATGGTGTGCGTTGTACCGGTTGTGATTTCGCCCGCTTGTCCCACAATACTACTTGGCCAGAGAATGTTGCACCAACAATTAAATTTGGACTGAAAGGATCAAATTTGGCAGTTGTTACGGGAGACTGGCATGAAAATTTAAACTCGGGTGCCTGATGACGATGCAACGACCACACCAACACCATGCCGTCCGAGTCAACTTCTCTGGAGGCGGCCATTTTCTTTTGCATGCTGCGATCACGTGCTCCCATTGCTGTCAGACATAACTCTTTGTAATGTGGTGACCATGCTAAATCCGTCACTGATCTTCCTCCGCACAAACGCTCGTCAAAATACTCACGCACTTTGATCACTTTGGACTCAGATTCCTCCCTCACATCATCATCACCTGGCCTGGTTCCATAATGAACAGTAGGATCAAAACTGGACATAGAATCTAACGCGCGCTCGACGATTCCAGAGCTCATGGACAGAAACGTGGTGAAAGGATCTGAACTTTCGATCGACATGAGCTCTGTCGCGTCGAGAATCTTGCGGGCGTTCTCAAAGAACAGATCTTCAGCAGCGCCACCTTCACTTTTTTCTGCCACAGAAGCAGCAGAGTCAGACATCGACGATCCCCCAATGCTGGCAGAAGATCCAGCGTTACTCCCCTTCGTCTGACTGCTGAGAAGTCCACTGGAATCCTGCATGCTGTTCATGCTTGGACGACGACGTCCACCTCTGCTGCTGGGAGACGACCGCACTCCTCTCGGTGATCCACTGCTGCCTCGGATCGAATCTGCGTCTGCACTCTCTGCGCCGGCACTTTCGACGGCATCCGTCTGTGTCCCTTTGTCATACATGTCTGCCTGCCTGCCAGGAATGTGCACGACAGACACAGACGTCGTCAGTGTCAGCGCTGCGTACTTTGTTTTCTTTTTCTCTTCGTCGGACGGTCCGGAGGGTACAGCGGGAATAGTTGCTGCAGCAGTGTCCGTGGCTGATCCACTGCCTAGAGGTGGTGTCGATGGCATAGTCCGGTTGACACCTGCTGGGATGGGTGCTGCCAGCAAATCATCCACAAGACGATTGACATCTGCTGCAGAAGTTCTCCTTGCTAATGGTTCTGATGTTTTAGATCCGACGGAGGACGAGGACTCTGCCGCGGCTCCTGCCGCAGCAGCCTGCGTACGAGCAGCATGCTTGGCTTTGAGTGCAGCAAGCTTGGCTTTTTTCTTTGCCAAGGCAGCAGCGCGCGCTTCTCGCGAAGACATTATTGTTTTTTTTTGGTAGCACTACTGTAGTCGAAAGTGGGTGATGGAGACGATGGGTGAAGAATTTTGCAGCCCTGAATTTTTGGTTTGAAGTGTTACGGTTACGGGGCTCTTTGGCTCTTTGTTCTCTTTTGACCTCCTTTACCAAACATGTCACAGCTCACACAGGACAGCAAGAACTTAATGTTTGCTACCGCAGCAGGAGCTTCCGCTGTCGTTGTTGCTCAATTTATATGGTGCTACGACAGGCAGCACGATTTTTCAACCAACTTTCATCACTTTTATCAAAGAATTACAAATCCTTTCAGTTTAAGTTCCTCTTCCGCTTTGTCGTCATCGGATTCGAATGGCTCCTCCTCTCACCACCCCATTCACACACCATCCACCCCATCACGCAAGAATAGCGTTACGCCCAACGACAGCAACCTTGCATTGGCACTCCGACCCAACGCTCACAAGCGTGCCGATCCTTTGGATCCATCGCCTCGCAAAGAGTATTTGACGTGGGACGATTACTTTATGTCCGTGGCGCATCTTTCCTCTCTCCGCTCTAAAGATCCCAACAAACAAGTTGGTGCGTGCATCACTGATCCAGAACGTGTAATTCTTGGTATAGGATACAATGGTTTCCCACGTGGATGTTCGGACCACCACTTACCGTGGGCAAAATTGAGCAGTGACTCTAATCCACTGGATACCAAGTATCCATACGTGTGTCACGCAGAAATGAACGCCATTATGAACAAAAATGCAGCATCGTTGAAAGGAGCGACCATGTATGTCACCATGTTTCCGTGCAACAACTGTGCAAAATTGCTGATTCAAGCAGGAATTACTGAAGTCGTGTACTATGAGGATAAGCGAAGGACAAAGTCGCCCTCCTCATCCTCAGACTCATCTGCACTGCACACACCGACAAAGGGTGGCACACGACCAGATCCAGCGTACGAAGCGAGCCAACGGTTGTTGTCGCACGCTGGCGTGACGTTGAGGCAACACATTCCCAAGTGTCCAGTGTATTTGGATTTTGATTCTAGCTGTTGAGTGCGTTGGCGTGGCACGAGGTTTCAGTTGAGGAAAAAAAAAAAAACAATGTTGAGAAGAGTGGTAATATGTTGTTTTACTGTTCTTCTAATCTCTGCGCAATGGACAAGCAACCTAGCTAGGACAACAGGGACGATGGACAAGGAACAAGCAAAAATAAAATTAAAATAAATGCATACACACATACCTTCGTACACAGTAAATTAAATACCTCTTCGTATCTGTTTTAAAACAACCTGTTTCAATACCTTTATATAAATATTTATATATATTTATATTATTCGTATACCACGACGATGCACTCTTATCTTCTTGTTCCACATTCCTAGTAAATTAAAGACACCCAGATCACACGTCAAAACCATAGACACCTTTGGTCGATCCTTCCGTCACGTACAGTTTTGTACCTGAAATTGCTACACCTGTCACTTCTGGACCAGGCACGACAAGATCTGTACCTCGACTTCCATCCGGCAGAATGACCGACACCACACCGTCCGTAGCACAGGATCGCGTCTCGAAGCGTGCAACATACAACGTTCCATCACTGCTGCATGAAAGACCCATTGGACCCACTCTTCCTGAAAATTGATGATACACGCTCAGTTGCCATATTCCCTTGGGATGTTGCACAAACCTCAACACACGATTTTTAAATGTTTCCGACACGTACAGCGCATTGCCATCTGCTGACATGGCAATACCAGAAGGATGTGCCAAACAATTTAACGCCAGCGGTTTTAAAATTTGTTCTCCGTAGCTTTGTGTAATGCAAAAACAAGAACCTGTTGGATTTTGCAGAGTCGTTTCACCCAAAGGGCCGCTGTCGGTAAAGAATATGCTTCCGTCTGGTCCACAACAAACGCTGTTGGGACCAACCATACCCTCTCCCTCATAGTCCTTGACAAACTCCTCGACTTCCGCCTCACGCGTCTTGCCCTCCTTTGACTCCTCTGGCTCTACCACCAAAAGTACTGCTGCTGCTGCTAAGTCAGCGACGTACATATTTTTTCCCTCGACATCAAAGCAAGCGGCAGATACTTGTCCATTCTCCAATCTTGCAATTGTCTTGACAGCATTATCGGCTTTGGGTTCCATTATGTGCACTTCTCCAGCGTCGGGTGCTGTGAGAAGAATGCCACGTGGTGTCGCGCATGCGGAAGTGTAACGCGTACCGCCGTTGAGTAGACTCATTGTTTTAATTTGAATAATGAAGTAACTGAACTTTCCCCCCATAATTCCAAATAAAATCGGTTTGGAGAAAACTAAAAATGTAGCAGCAAATTCTTCAATTCAAATTCGTTTCATCGACACAATCCAATCCTGCCCACAATCCACAAAAAACAAAAACATGGAAGAACTCCAGCAGC
>MDTF01002843.1_pt1 | contig 10995 bp, 8 predicted proteins | sample 811191 | NCBI WGS metagenome assembly MDTF01 (sample SAMN05326649, study PRJNA326480) | marine metagenome | isolation source: seawater | place: Southern Ocean | collected 2011
TTCATATCCTTGTTTTCCGCTAGACTCATTAGAAATATATCTAACAGGATCAATATACTCCCGTGTTGGGCCCGTAGTAACTAACGCACTAATTTTTTTTTTTTTTACTAAGTTCTTATTATCAAAATATTCTCTTAAATATGAAAAAATTTGACGTGGACTAGACATTTTTCCTTCCCCGTATTCACCACAAGCCATTTCACCATTCACTGGTCCAATAAATTTATATCCATAGTCCAGTAGATTTTCTAAATTATTTTGGGTTGCTTTATGTAACCACATCCTAACATTCATGGCTGGGACTAAAATCACATCTTTATTAGAAGCTAGAATAACGGTAGTTGCTAGGTCCTCTGCTTTCCCAGCACTTAATTTCGTCATCATATTTGCTGTTGCAGGTAGAACTAAAATTATGTCAGCCCATCGAGATAAAGAAATATGATCTATTTCACTTTCATTATTTACGTTAAATATATCTTCAAAAACTTTATTATTTGACAGAGATGTTACAGATAAAGGGGTAACAAATTTTTTACCACTTTTTGTAAGTATTGTTTTTACTTCTACGTTATTTTTGACGAACAACCTAATTAGGTCTAAAGCTTTGTATGCAGAAATACCTCCACCTATTATTAATAGTATTTTTTTTTTTAGCACTGACATTGTGACAATTAAAATACTAATAAAACAGCAATTACAATACCTAAAAAACTGATTATAATATTATTTCTCAGGTTTTTTAATTTTATCTCTTCAATTTCAAAACCTTTGTTTTTTCTTAAGCCTAGGTTTAGTTTACCTTCTGCCAGTAGCTGTAAAGCATAATTAGCTTTATCCATAAATTTAGGAAAATCAGGTATTCTTTTTAAAATTTCAGCAGAAGTATTGATAGCAGTATCTATGGTGGCTTTGGGACTTTTTATACTTTTAATCCAATCTTCTAACACTGGTCTTGAAATTTCCCAGATATTAGTTTCAGGATAAAGTTTTCTTGCCACACCTTCTACGGTAACCATTGTTTTTTGTAATAATAAAAGTGGTGTTTGTGTTGGCATGTTAAATTTTTCTGTAATCTCAAAAAGTTGAGCTAACAAATTTCCACCTGAAATATCTTTTATAGATTGTCCAAAAATAGGTTCCCCAACAGATCTCAATGCTTGCGCAAACTCTTCTCTGGAAGCGTCCTGAGGAATTAAACCCGCCTCAAAGTGTACTTCTGCAACTTTCATATAATCTCTTTGAATAAATCCGTATAAAATTTCTGCTAGATATTTTCTGTTATTTTTATCTAATCTGCCCATAATTCCAAAATCTACCGGAATAATATTACCTTTTTTATCTACAAATAAATTTCCTTGATGCATATCACCATGAAAAAAACCATCTCTAACTGCTTGTTTAAGAAAATGTTGAATCAGATTTTCTGAAAGTTTTTTTAAATCTACTCCAGATTTTTTTAGTAGCACCTGTTCCCTTATCGAAATTCCGTCAACTTTATCTAAAGTAAGAACTTTTCTAGATGTATAATTCCAATAAATTTTTGGAACATTAAATCCCTCATCATTTTTTGTGTTTTCATACAATTCATTTGCAGCAGCGGCTTCAAATCTTAAATCCATTTCAATATTAGTTATCTCTCTCAAGAGATGGACGACCTCTACTAATTTAAGCCTTTTTGTTTTTTGAAACAGACTTTCTACGATGTAAGCAAATAGCATTAATGCATCAAGTTCTTCGTTAAACTGTTTCTCAATATCGGGTCTTAAAATTTTAATAGCAACTTCTTTTTGCACATTATCAATTTTTATTTTCGCTATATGTACTTGAGCTATAGAAGCGGCAGCAATAGGTTCGCTTAAATCGATTATGTTCCGATATAGATCTTCACCAATTTCTTTTTTTAAAATTTTTTTAGATTTGTAAAGTTCAAAGGGAGGTAACTTGTCCTGAAGTTTAACTAAATCATCAGCTAAAGTTTCTCCTATGATATCGGGTCTTGTAGCTAAAAACTGACCTAGTTTGATAAAAGTTGTGCCCATTCCTTCTAGTGCATCGCATAGCTTTTCTCCTGGTTTTTTTGGTTGATTAATTAATTTTTTTGTTGACCCAACTGCAAACAAGTCAAAAAAAACTTTATGGCAAAAGGAATGTCATAAATCTCATCAATCGTTCCAACAGCACCTGAGGAAGCAAGTTTTCTGGCTATTTTAAATAATTGAAAAATACTTTTAAACATATTTAGATTTTCCAACCTGAGTGTATAGCAGAAATACCGTTAGATAAATTTCTAAATTCTACATTTAAAAATTTATTTTTTTTTAACAAATCAACAAGCTCATTTTGACTGTAAAATTTGTCTATACTAGAAACTAAATAATTGTAAGGCTCTTCGCTACCCACAACAATCTTACCAATTAATGGAATTAACTTAGAGTACTGTTGATATAGTAAATTTATAATTTCATTTTCAACTTTAGAAAATTCTAGGCAAAAAAAACGACCACCAGGTTTCAAAACACGGTATGCTTCTTTCAGACACTTGTTTATGTCAGTAACATTTCTTATACCGTAACTTATTGTGTAAAAATCAAAAGTATTTTCTTTGAATGGTAATTTTTCAGCAGAATTTAAATACCATTTAATATTATCAAAAAATTTTAATTTTTTTTTACCTGTCTCAAACATTCCTTTATTCGGCTCAACACAACACAAAGTATTCTTATTATTATTTTTTATAGAAATAATTTTAGCCAGATCCCCAGTACCTGCTGCAACATCAATTATTTTATCCATAGGTTGCGGCTTCATCCAACTAATTAATTTTTTTTTCCAAAGCCTGTGAACACCTAAAGACATTAGATCATTCATTAAATCATAATTGTTATAAACTTTACTAAATACAGAGTTGACTAATTTAGTTTTATCTTGATTATAGTTATTCATAATTAAATTATATGCCAGAATTACCAGAAGTAGAAGTTGTTAAAAAGTCACTAGAGAATAAACTTAAAAATTTAACTATAAAAAGAGTTTATATTACTAATAACAAACTTAGGTACAAAATAGATAATAAACAATTTTACAAAATCAATGGTCTAAAGATAATATCTATTCAAAGAAGGTCAAAATATTTACTGATCAATTTAAACAAAGATATTACTATCTTAGTGCATCTTGGCATGACAGGAAAATTTTTTATCACTGATAATAAAAAAAGATACAAGACTAGTTTTTATTACTCATTAAAAAAAAATGACAAAAAACACGATCATTTGACTCTATTCTTCAATAAGAAAATTAAGCTTATTTATAACGATGTAAGAAAATTTGGCTTTATTAAAATATTTTCTAGCAAAGATGTATTTAATTGCAAACATCTTTTGTCATTGGGGCCAGAACCTTTATCTAATAACTTTAATTTAAATTACTTTAAAAAATTTATTATAAACAAAAGAAAAAAAATTAAAGATTTATTGATGGAGCAAAAGTTTGTTGCCGGATTAGGAAATATATATTGTAATGAAGTATTATTTTTATGTAAAATTAGCCCAACCAGAACTGTCCAAAAAATTAATCAAATAGAAATAAAAAAAATTATTAAATATATAAAAAAAATTCTTAAACAATCAATTTTATTAGGTGGCTCTTCTATAAAAAACTTCTCTAACACGGAAGGGCAAGAGGGAAATTTTCAGCAAAAATTTAATGTTTATGGTAGAGAAAAAACAAGTTGCAGAAGGCTAAAATGTTCAGGTACGATCAAAAAAGTGTATACGTCCAATCGTTCTTCATTTTTCTGTCCAAAATGCCAAAAATAATTCAAGTTGACCCTTATGTTTTAAGGAGATATATACGTTGAAAATATGCCAAATACAGCTTCAGCAATAAGAAGAGTCCGAAGAGTAACCAAACAAACAGCAGTTAATAGACTTAGAAAAAGCAAGTATAGAGCTGCGGTCAAAAAAATGGAAGAATTAATAAAAAAAGGGGAAAAAGATAAAATCAAAAGTTATTTCCCTTCATTTCAGTCATTACTGATGAAAGTTGCCAAGTCAGGTGCAATAAATAAAAAAACAGCGTCAAGAAAAATTTCAAAAACATCAAAAAAAATCTAAATTAACTTTTTAAGTGTAACAATTATTGGTTGAACAACTTAAGAGATTAATATTATTTTACTAAGACTATATTTAGAAAAACTAAAACTATATGTAGTTATATAATTAAGAAGTCGTAGAAAAAATATTTTTATAAAAATTTTTATTTAAAATACAACCCAAAGCTATTTATTTTTTATTTTTTAAAAATATTTCTTGCAAATGTATTTATTAAAAATTAGAAGATATTTCAAAACAAAATTACATGGAAAAAAAATCTATAAAATCGCAAGAAATTTTTTTAAACGAAGAAGAAAATATTTTAGTTTGGGAAAATGTTCAAAGTTCGTTTGAAAAAAACTTTGGTTCTGAAGTTTATTCAAGCTGGCTAAAAAATATTTCTTTATTAAAAGAATATAATGACCACCTTGTCTTAGGTGTCCCAACTAGATTCTTTAGAGACTGGATTGTTTCTAGATATTTGGACAAGATACTATCTCTATTAAAAACATTCAAAAATAGCATTAATAGAGTTGAGTTTAAAATATCAGAGGATCATAAGATTAATGCTAACGATGCATTTAAAATAGACGATTTTAATAAGATTACAGAAATTAAGGATTCCATACTTAATTATAATCGCCTTAATCCTAATTTAAATTTTGATAATTTTATGTCTAGTTCAAGTAATGAAATTGCACTTTCCTCTTCAAAAAAAGTATGTGAACAAATTTCAAGATATAATCCGCTTTATATATATGGTGGCGTAGGACTAGGAAAAACACACTTATTAAATGCTATAGGCTTGGAATTAGAAAAAAAAACTAATGTTATGTTTATTTCTGCAGAAAGATTTATGTATCATTTTATTAAATCAATAAAAAAAAATGATATGGTAAACTTTAAGGATTTTTTTAGAAAATCATCAGTATTTATAATTGATGACATTCAATTTATACGTGGAAAAGAAGGCTTACAGGAAGAATTTTTTCACACATTCAATAGTTTAATAGATAAAAGTTCACAAATTATTATTTCTGCTGATCGACCACCTATGAAACTGGATAGAGTCCAAGAGAGAATAAGGTCGAGATTAGCTGGAGGTTTAGTTGTTGATATAGATACACCTGATTTAGACTTAAAAATAAAAATAATAAAAAAACGACTAGAAGATATTCAAAACCAATTTAAAGAAAACAGCAACATCAGCGAAGAAGTCATTAATTATATCGCCACGGAAAGCAAAACAAACATCAGAGAATTAATTGGTGTTTTGAACAGAGTGATAACTTTTAGTAGAATACATAAGAAAACGTTAACTATAACTGACTGTAAAAGCATTTTAAAAGATGTATTTAATCAAGCAAAAATTATATCAGTAGATAAAATACAAAATACTGTTTCAAATTTTTTTAATATTCCTTTAGTTGAAATGCTATCTCAAAGGAGATCTAGACCGTTAGCAAGACCCAGACAAATAGCAATGTATTTAGCAAAAAAAATGACAACTAGATCTCTACCTGAAATAGGAAGACGTTTTTCAAATAGAGACCACACTACTGTAATCCATGCCGTGAAAACAATAACAAGGCTTTCAGAAAAAGATGAAGAAATGAAAAAAAATATTGATCAAATCCGTAGCTTATTATTAGAAGAGTAGGACAAATGCAATTTACTATTAAAAGAGATTATTTATTAAAGTCACTTACGTTAGCACAGGGTATTATAGAAAAAAAAAACACACTACCCATATTATCAAATGTTTTGCTAGAAGCCAAAAATGGAAAATTATCAATAATAGCTACTGATTTAGATTTAGTATTTTACGATGAAATTAACGAAATTAAAATTGATAAAGATGGAGCTACCACAACATCAGCAACAATTTTGTATGATATTCTTAGAAAAATTTCAGGTAATTCAGAAATAAAATTTGATTTAAAAAGTGAAAATAAGTTGAGTTTGGTTACAGATAATTCTGATTTTAATTTATTGTGTTTACCAACTGACAATTTTCCGAACTTTGCTGATGATTTTGAGAGTAACGAAATTTCATTTAACAAGTCTAAATTTCTTGCACTTTTAAATAAAACTAAAATTGCTATTTCAAATGATGATACTAGGCATTATTTAAATGGAATATATTTGCATACTACAGAATCTCAAAATAGAACCTATTTAACAGGAGTTGCAACTGACAGTCACCGGCTTTCGTCTAGCAGTATCGAAATTGAAGCAGGTAAAACATTCCACCCTTTAATTTTACCAAGAAAGACAGTTTTTCAATTATGCAATTTATTAGCTGATACAAGTGAGAAAGTTTTAATTCAAACTAGTGATAGTAAAATTCAATTTAAAATTGGAAAGGCAAAATTAATTTCTAAAGTTATAGACGGTAAATTTCCTGATTATAAAAAAGTAGTACCAGTAGGTAATAATAAAATACTAACAGTCAGCTCTTTGGACTTTGTTCAAGCTATCGAGCGAGTTATTACAGTTTCATTAGATCGTAAAGAAGGAGTAAAATTAATATTAGGAAAAGATAATGTCAAATTTTCTGTAAACAGTACTAATTCAGGAGAAGGAAATGAAGTTATTAAATCAAATTTCACAGCAGAAGAAATGACAGTCAGTTTTAATTCAAAGTATTTAGTTGATATTGCTTCTGAAGTTGAAGACAAAAATTTAAAAATTAATTTAAAAGATCCTACCTCACCAGTCTTAGTCGAAGATATGTCTGACAAAAACAGTTATTATGTAGTAATGCCTATGAAAATCTAAAAATCTGTTCGCACATCATTTTTTTATTATATGTTCTAAAACTGTTGTTATTATACGTTAATTAAGGCTCTAAGGTTTTGTTTACTTCATATAAAATCAAAAAAATGTTATAAGGTTTCATCTTTAGATCAATTATAAATGTCAAAAAATTTAGAAAAAATACCCACACAATCATATAGTGCTGATTCTATTAAAGTTCTAAAAGGCTTAGACGCTGTTAGAAAAAGGCCCGGAATGTACATCGGAGACACAGATGATGGGTCTGGATTACACCACATGGTTTTTGAAGTTGTAGACAATGCTATTGATGAAGCGTTAGCCGGTCATTGTAAAAATATTTCAGTTAGCATGAACAAAGATAATACTATTACCGTAGAAGATGATGGAAGAGGAATTCCTGTTGACATGCACAAAGGAGAAAAGATGTCTGCAGCAGAAGTAATTATGACACAACTGCATGCAGGAGGTAAATTTGATCACGACTCTTATAAAGTTTCAGGAGGTTTGCACGGAGTTGGTGTTTCAGTTGTTAATGCTCTTTCTGAAAAATTAGAACTTAATATTTTTAGAGACGGCAAAGAATATTTGATTACTTTTAAAAATGGAAATTCCCTAAGACCTTTGAAAGAAGTTGGAAAAACAAAAAAAAATGGTACGAAAATTACTTTTTTGCCATCAAAAGAAATTTTTTCTTCAACTAAATATAGTTCAACAATTTTGCAAAAAAGAATGCGTGAACTTGCTTTTTTAAATAAAGGTATAAGTATTATTCTAACAGACAGTACTGCAGCTAAATCTAAAGAATATATAAACAAATATGAGGGCGGACTTATAGAGTTTGTTCGATACATTAATCAAAAAAAACCTCAATTAATTAACAAAAATGAAATTGCGATATTTAAAAAACCAATTTTTGTAACAGCTGAAAAAAATAAAGTAGTAGTAGAATGTTCTTTTGAATGGAACGCAGGATATTCAGAAGATGTTTTAGCGTTTACTAACAATATTCATCAAAAAGATGGTGGTACGCACCTTCTTGGTTTCAGAAGTGCTTTGACTAGAGTAATTAATAAATATGCAAATGACAAAAACTTAGGAAAAAAAAACAAAGTTACAATCTCAGGAGATGATATTAAAGAAGGGCTGGTGGCAGTGCTATCCATTAAAATGCCTGACCCAAAATTTTCCTCGCAAACAAAAGATAAACTTGTTTCTTCAGAAGTAAGATTAATTGTCGAAAGTGTAGTTAACGAAAGAGTTGCCACTTGGTTTGACCAAAACCCTGCAGTTACGAAGAATATTTTAGAAAAAATTTTACAAGCAGCTATTGCAAGAGATGTAGCTAGAAAAGCACGTGATAGCGTTAGAAGAAAGGGAACATTCGAATTATCAGGATTACCTGGTAAATTAGCCGATTGTCAAATTTCAAAAAGAGAAGGAACAGAGCTTTATATAGTTGAGGGAGATTCCGCTGGTGGTTCTGCTAAACAAGGTAGGTCAAGAAAATATCAGGCTGTTTTGCCTTTAAGGGGTAAAATATTAAATACTTATGTAAAAAATAAAATCAGACCAAACGGAATTCCCAACGATTATGCAACAAAAGCTCTCGCAAAAATGATGTCATCTAATGAGGTAGTAACGTTAATCAATGCACTTGGAACTGGCTCCAAAGATTTTAATATAGAAAACTTAAGGTATGATAAAATTATAATTATGACCGATGCCGACGTAGATGGATCACATATTAGAACATTATTGCTTACCTTTTTTAATAATTTTCCTTTTAATAAGTTGATTGAAAATGGTCATTTGTATCTAGCGCAACCGCCTTTATTCAAAGTAACCAAAGGAACAAAAAGTGCTTACATAAAAGATGAAAAAGGTTTGGAAGAATATATTTTAAAAATATCTGAAAAAACTGGAAAAAAAATAAAAAAAGGATCTTTAGAATTCAATAAATTTATGGAAGAACAAAGACAAAAATTATCAATTCAAAGATTCAAGGGTTTAGGGGAGATGAATCCCGAAGAACTTTGGCAAACAACTCTAAATCCAGAAAATAGAACTTTATTACGTGTACAATATTCAAAAGAAACAAAAGAAAAATCTAAAGACGATCAAAAGCTCATTGATATTTTGATGGGAGACGATGTTGCTCCACGAAAAGAATTTATCACTAGCAATGCTTTAGATGTAGCTAATCTAGATATTTAATTTCTGAAATGAATTTTTCTACTCTATTCAGATTAGAAGAGAACCTTCACTTAGATAAAAAAACATTAGTAAACCTAAGATGGATAGCAATTACTGGACAGTTAAGTGCAATAAATTTCGTTCATTTTTACTTAAAGTTAGATCTTCCCTATATTGAAACACATATTGTTATTTTTATAGGTCTGATAACAAATATAGTTCTTCAATTTAATATTAGAACAAATCAATTAAAAGATCTCTCGTCTTCTCTATTTCTTGTTTATGATTTGTTACAATTAAGTACTTTACTATATCTAACAGGAGGAATCTTTAACCCATTCGCATTACTTATAATTATTCCAACTATAGTTTCCTCAACGTTTTTAAGCATGGGAACAACAATAATTCTTGGAACCTTAACCATAGGTCTATTATTTCTTTTAAAAGAATATCACAAAATACTTCCCGGCTTAGATATATATAATTTTAATTTTCCCGAATATTATTTAGCGGGAGCTTTAGTTTCTATAATTATAGGACTAGTTTTTTTAAGTTATTTTGGAATAAGATTTTCAGGTGAAACAAAAAAAAGATCTGAAGCACTTGATAAACTTCAGCAAGTAATGGCCAAAGAATATGAATTAGACTCACTTGGTGGACAAGCCGCTGCCGCCGCACATTCTCTAGGCACACCACTTGCTACGATTTCAGTAGTCGTTAAAGAATTAAAAAATGAAATTGGAGATAAATCAAAATATTCTAAAGATTTAGATTTATTAATCAGCCAAGCTAAAAGATGTAGCGATATTTTGAAACAAATATCAAAAAAAGAAATTAGTGATGATCAGTTCATTAATCTAACAAAAGTAGAAGATCTTTTAGAAGAAATTATTATTTCTTTTAAAGAAACTTCGGATAAGAAAATTACTTTGTTAGAAAATGAAGATAAAAATAAAATAAATATTAAAAGATCACCAGAAATTGTTTATGGGTTAAGAAATTTTATTGGGAATGCCATTAAATTTGCCGACAAAGAAGTAGGGATTAAATTGATAAGTGATGAAAAGAACCTTGTACTCATAGTAAATGATGATGGCCCAGGTTATGCAGAAGATATTATTAAGCTTATTGGAGAACCGTATTTAAAATCACGATCAAAAAAAATAGCTAACAAAGCTGGACTAGGATTAGGTATTTTTTTAGGTAAAACGCTATTAGAAAGAAAAAAAGCTAGATTAACTTTTTTTAATAAAGAAGATTTAAAAGGCGCTACAGTTAAGATATCCTGGAATATCTTGGATATTAAGAATTAATTTAGAACAAGGTTCTTGTTATGTCGCGCGGTGTATAGCACCAAAACTCCATATTGAACCAGAAGAACTGGGACCTACAAACTCTTATTATCGCTTAAATTCAAAAGTATAAGAAAGAATTTTATAAGCTAATTTTGCCACTAAGAAATTATATGAGTTAAAACCTTTAATTGGTGATAATTCATTAATATCAGCTCCAACAATATTTGAATTTTTGGCAGCAATTTTAATAATATTTAAAGTCTCATCCCATAATAATCCGCCTGGTTCAGGAGTTCCTGTTGCAGGCATAATGCTTGAATCTAATCCATCAACATCAAACGTTAGGTAAACAGTTTTATTTTTTATCATTTTTTTAAATTTTTTTAAGTCCCACTTTGACTTGTCTTTAGCCCAAAAAATATTAATTCTTGATTTATTTTTTTTTAAAAAAGGTATTTCACTTTCAGAGATGTTCCTAATACCAAAAGATATAATAGACACATTTTTATAATCTAGACATCTTTTAATAGCTGATGCATGTGAAAATTTTTCTCCATTGTAACTTTCTCTTAAATCTGCATGTGCATCAAAGTGTAATAAGCAAATTTTTTTATGTCTTTTTACAAATGGAA
>MDTF01009586.1_pt1 | contig 10991 bp, 10 predicted proteins | sample 811191 | NCBI WGS metagenome assembly MDTF01 (sample SAMN05326649, study PRJNA326480) | marine metagenome | isolation source: seawater | place: Southern Ocean | collected 2011
AATTAAATATTACTGAAACAGAAATACAATCAAGTCCAAAAGATGAATTAAATATTACTGAAACAGAAATACAATCAAGTCAAAGTGGAAGTAATTTTTTCTCACAAACGGATTATATTGATGCTTTAAAAGAGTTAAAAAAAACAAATAGATTATTCGGTTTACAAGGTGAGATACGCGGTAGAAGTTATAACAATATGGTATTTAGTTCAAATTTGAGTGAAAAATGTGGAAATTTAGTAAACAATGACAATGAATTTTTAAGACAAATAGATATTCTAACTACTGGTAGAGTAAAAAAATGGCAGTGTACTTTAAAATTAAAAAATAATTTTATTTTAGGTAACGGTCCTGAGTATGACAGAAGAATTCTAACTAATAATGAAGGTATTACAACACAAGGGCAAGATGTAGCCAACGGTGCTTTATATGCTTTGATAAGTGGGGGTATTGTTGGTATTAGCTGTTATCTCTTAATTTTATTTAAATACTTTCATATGTGTATCAATCTTTTAATTTTGAAAGAAAAAAATTATTTGATTAATGATTTATTTTTTTTAAGTTCATTCGTTACAGTAGGCTACCTAATTGGAAGAAGTTTTTTTGAAAATGGTTTTTCTATGTATGGAATAGATTTTCTGATTTTTGTTCCATGTTATATTTTTATATTTGAAAAATTTAACATGTTAGAAAGTAACCATCAAAATCCATAACTTTTTTTTTCCAATATTTGCTATTAAACTTGACCCTATCATGTTTATATTTTTTACTTAGATTTTTATTTACTATATTTATAGCTTCTTGATGATTAGCAAAATTTATAGGTATTAAATTTTTTGTATAAAAAAATTTATTAATCACTTTCTGTTTTTTGTCATAAAATATTTTTGTGTTTAATGACAAACATTCCAAAGTAAACATTGAAAAAATATTTTCTGGAGATGCAAATGTAAATCTTGATTTATGAATTAGTTGATTTGTTTTTTTTTTAGATACTAAATTTAAATTTTTTACGTTTTTTTCTTTTAAATGATCACCTATTATAACTACCTTAAATTTTTTTGATACTTCTTTCAAAATATTATTAAATATTTTTTTTTTTTTTAATGAATGATCTCTATTATAATAAATTATATCAATATTTTTTCTTTTTTTTTTAATATTTTTTTTCGTAAGTTTTCTATAATAATTTATTTGAAAATCGAAAATACATTTTTTAATTTTATTTCGTGGTATTATTTTTTTTAATAAGCTGGTAGAAAATAAAAGCTTATCTTTTCTGACAAATAAAAAAAGCAATCCAATCCAATATAAAATTGGAAAAAAATATTTTCTAAGTATTTGTGACAAATTTCTTGCCTCTGCATCATATATAGATCCAGTTATTGGTCCAAAAGATGTACCTGGAGGTGAAAAAATGAAAACAAAAATATTCCATAAAGGATTAAAATTTAAATAAATAATTTCTTTTTTTTCAAAGTATTTTTTCCACAACCACAAAACACCTATTATTGGATATATGTATTTTTCAAATAAATTTAAATTAATTTTTTCTTTTTTATTTGATTTTAAATTTTTTTGATATTTATTATTAAAATATTCATATCTTTTATCAAATGTTTGAATAATTATTTTTTTTTTATATTTTGATAAATATTCTACAAAAGATCTGGCTAGAATACCTTCACCTCTATAATGATTAAAATCACAACACCAAACATAAGTTTCATTACTATTATTCATATCTACTAATTTTTAATTTGGTTAAACGAAATGTAATTAACGAAAAGATTACAATAATTATATCCTTTGATATTCTTAATGTTCTCCTCTTTGTTTCACTTCTAAGTCTCCAAATAAATTCCACTCCCATTTTTTCTAAAATGGTAGGACATTTTTTTTCATGTCCTGAAGCAATTGCCAAACCTCCACCAATACAAATTATTTTTACACAATCAAATTTTGATCTTATCATTTGAGCAAGCAATTCTTGTTTTGGTGTTGGAAGTGTAAGTAAAATTAAGCTATTTTTTTCAATACTAGTAATATTTTTCAACAAATCTTCAGGTTCACCAAATGGTAAGGGTGTGAAATTTATATATAGCTCTTTAAATTTTTGACTTAAAAATATTCTATCTTGAGTTTGTAAATTTCCAATTACATGAATTTGTTCAAATTTTTCATTTAATTTTAACATATTCAAAAACTTATTTCCTGCAATTTTTTTGATTTTTCGATTAAAAAATTTACAAAAGATTCCATCTGACCAAAAATAAAAATCATTCTCATTTTTTATATTGCCTCCTAGTAAATTTGATGTCATTGCTAAATTAAATGCTGAAAATATAAAAATATCATCATTATTTATTTTTTTATTGAGAATTTCGATATCATCTATTATTTTAACATCAACATTGCGAATTGATTTAAAAATCTCTTTGAATATATATTTTACATATAAAGGCAAAGAAATTAGTGTTCTTCTCCAAAGCCTAGGATTTTTGAGTAACCTAAAAATCCATTCTAACCCAAAACTTCTTATGATTTTATGTGGTCTGGGAAAATAACCTGCATAATAATCAAATACTGCTCCAATATTTAATACAAATTTTACATTAATTTTATCTTTATTCTCAAAAGACCATTTTTCTTGTTTTGGTGCAGTCATTCCTATGAATAAATAGTCAGGCTTAAAAGAATTTATTTTTGATATAATTTTCTCATTTTCATCATCAGAAAATTTATCTACAAATGGAGGTGAATAAGTCTCGATCAAACAATTTTTATTTTCTTTGCCAAGTCTTTGTTTTATTTTGATAAGATTTTTTTCTGTACTACCAAGAAAGAAATATTTTGTAGGTTTTTTAATAAATATTACTTTTTCAAACAAATCATATCCGGTTATTCTATTAATTTTAGTCATATTTTTTAATGTCAAATAAAGACTAACACCAACCCCATCAATTAAATTTAAATAAGAATCCTTTAAAGCTTCTTTAAAATTTTTATCATTTTTAGAAATAACAAATGAATGTGGGTTCATACAATTAATTATCTTTGTATTTTTATCCTCTTCGTCTAGGATTATTTTTTGAAATAAACTATCAATATCTAAATTGGATAACTTATAATTAAAAAAGTTAACAGATTTCATTTCATTAAATAATTTTTATGAAAAATTATTTCATAATATTTTTTTTTATTTATAAAAATTTTAAGTAAAAACTTAATAATTTCTTTTAATCCAGATTGAAAAGAAAATCGAAAGTTATCATTAATTGAAAAAAAAGTTGGATTTGTTGATATGCCTCCTAAAGTATGGACTGTAATAATACTATTTACCTTTTTAACCCCATGCGCACTTTTATTATCTTTCATCCATATTCCATCAGATAAAATTTTCAAATTTTCATTATAAAAAATAAGTTTATTAACTGGTGGACGCATAAAAGAAGGATGAGAGAAAAAATTTTTTTTATTAAAAATTTCATCTTTTATTAAAAATCTTTTTTTTTTATATTCCAAAATTGTTTTAAAATGTATACATTTATTTTTATACAAACTAATAAATCTTTTAATAACTTTTATTGTATTTCTTGAATATAAATAATCCCCACTATTCAAAAAGAGTAAAAAATAATCTTTGGTATTTCTTAGACCTATATTCATTGCATTATAAATAGACTTATCTTTTTTGAAAATAAATTTATTATATTTTTTTTGATGTAATAAAATCTTTCCATCATAATTTTTAGAAACAATTAAATGTAGATCTGGTTTTACATTTTGAGAATTTACTGATTCCATTGTTTTTATTAAATTGTTAGTTTCTCCTGCATGAACCGTAACTATGGCAATTTTATTAATCATATTACAAATTTATTTTTTTAAATTCTTCATATGTATTTATAATCCCATCTTTTAGTTTTACTGAAGGTGTCCAACCAAGTTTTTTCATAATACGATTTGACAAAAATTTTCTCATAGTTCCGTTAGGTTTTGATTTATCAAATTCTATTTTACCTTTGAAACCTACAATGTTAGATATAAGTTTTGCTAAATTTATTATTGTATACTCTTTTCCAGATCCAACATTAATATGATTACTATTGGGAGATAAATACTTTTTATATTTAAATCTTGATAGTTTAAGTATTAAAATTACAGCCTCAGCCAAATCTTCAGAAAACAAAAATTCTCTTTTTGCTAGGCCATTGCCCCAAACTTTAATTGTTTTTTTATTATTTTTTTTAGCATTATGAAACCGTTTTATTAAAGCAGGTATAACATGACTATTTAATCCATGATAATTATCGCCTGGACCATATAAATTTGTTGGCATTAAACATCTAAAATCTGTTCTATTATTATATTGTCTGTTGTAACTATCACACATGACTAAACCTGAAATTTTAGCAACTGCGTATGAAGTATTGGTACTTTCCAGTTCTCCACTTAATAGATAATCCTCTTTAATTGGTTGTTTGGCGTGTTTTGGATAAATACAACTAGATCCAAGAAAAATTACTTTTTTAACTTTATTTTCATAACTACTATTTATCAAATTACTTTGTATCATTAAATTTTCATAAATAAAATTTGCTTTAAACGTATCGTTGGCATAAATACCCCCAACTTTAGCAGCAGCAATTATAACCATTTCAGGCTTATATTTTTTAAAAAAATTATTTACTTGGGTTTGATTTTTCAAATCTAGCTGACTTCTTGTTTTCAGAATCAGGTTACTAAATCCTTTTTTTTTTAAAAGATTAACTATCGCTGATCCAACTAGACCCCTATGACCTGCAACATATATTTTGCTATTTTTCTTCATTAATATTTTTTAGACGAAATTCGTTATAAGCTTCATTAAAATCATTTTTTACCATTTCTTTAACTAAATCGTCTAAAGAATATTTTGGTTTCCAATTTAATATTTTTCTTGCTTTTGAAGAGTCTCCCCAAAGATTTTCTACATCTAATGGTCTAAAATATCTTTTATTTACAGAAATTATTTCCATTCCTTCTTTTATTTTGCAAAACTTAAATAATTTTTTATTAATTTTATTAACATATCCTTTTTCTTTTAGTCCTTTACCTTTCCATTTTATAGTAAACCCAAGCTCTTTAGCAGTTTTTTCAACAAATTTTCTTACGCTACATTGGGCGTCTGTTGAAATCACAAAATCATCTGCTTTTTTATGTTGTAAAATTTTCCATTGCATTTCAGCATAATCTTTAGCATGCCCCCAGTCTCTCAATGAGTCTAGATTTCCTAGTAAAAGTTTTTTTTCAAGACCAAAATAAATTTTAGATAGAGATGTAGTGACTTTTTTTGTAACGAAAGTTTTTCCCCTTCTTGGAGACTCATGATTAAATAAAATTCCATTAGAGGCAAAAATATTATAGGCATCTCTATAATTTTTAGTAATCCAATATGCATATAATTTAGAAGTTGCGTAAGGTGATAATGGATTGAATCTGCTGTTTTCACTCTGTTTTTTTTGACTTATCATTCCATAAAGTTCAGAGGTTGATGCTTGGTAAAATTTCATTTTTTTTTTATTTTTAAGAGAATTAATTATTTCAAGAATTCTTAGTGGGCCCAATGCGTTTACATTTGATGTATATTCTGGAATATTAAAACTTGTTCCAACATGTGACTGCGCAGCTAAATTATATATCTCATCAGGCAGAATATCTTCGATAATTTTACTTAAATTTGAAGCATCAGATAAATCTCCATAATGTAAAAAAAAATTTCTCTTTTTGACATTTGGGCTTTGATAAATGTGATCAATTCTTGAAGTATTAAAAGATGAACTTCTTCTAATAATTCCATGTACTACATATTTTTTTTTAATCAAAAACTCAGACAGATATGATCCATCTTGTCCAGTAACTCCAGTTATTAAAGCAATTTTTTTTTTCATTTAATTTACTCCCCAGGTATCTTTTTTTTTTTCAAATTCATTAAGTTTCTTAGATAGTTCATGTATAGCATTTTCTCTATCCTTTTTTATAATACTTAATCTTATTTTACCTTTACTAATAAGCTCTTTTCTTACATCAATATTTAGCATTTTTTTTATTGTATCTGCTAATTCTTCACTAGAATTAGGATCTGCATATAAGGCCGCATCTAATGTTTGTTCCGATAAATGTTTAGAATAAATTACCGGTAATTCGTTAGCCCAAGCATCTAATGGAGGAATGTTAGTTGGACCAAAATAAGTTGGCATAACCAAGGCAATTGAATTTTTATATAAAAATTTAATTTCTTCATTTGATAAAAAATCAAATATTTTTACCTGGCTACTAATATTTAATCTATTTATCTTATTTTTAATATTCTTTAAATTTCCTTTATCTTTTCCGCAGAAAACAAAATCTACAATTATATTTTTCTTTTTTAAAATATCTATTGCCTCTAAAATTCTTATATGATTTTTGTGCTCCCAAAACTGTGCAGGATAAAAGAAATAATTTTCTGGAAGTGACAATTTTTTACTATTTGTATTGCGATCCTCAAAGTTAATTAATGGCGATGGTCCATTAGGAATTGAGATTATTCTATTTTCATCTTTACAAAATTGATTTGAAATCATTTTTTTTAATTTTTCTGACTCTGTTATGACTATTGTTGCAGGTCCTACACATCGGTTAAGTATGAGTTCTCTCAAATGATAAACATTATATGCTTTTACTTCACTAAATTCTGGAAAATCTCTGTGGCATAAATCATAAACCGTTAAGGCGTAATTTAATTTTTGTAAGTAAAATGGTTTTGGAGAAGGAGTAACAAAAAAAACAAAATCAATTTTTTGTTTTAAAAGATTTTTCTCAAAAAAAGTGTGGAGTTTTAATTTGCTCTGAAAAAATGACCCTAATAAACTATAATTTAAAAAAGCAAAAAATTTATCAAATATATTTTCTTTAATGTTTATAAATTTTAAATCAAGATTTTCTAATATTTTTGAATTTTCCTTATGATAATTAAAGATTATTATTTCATGCCCACTTATTTCAGATGCTTTCTTCAACGTTAAAATCAGATCGACCGACATTGCAAAGCCACCTCCAGCTGAAATTTTATTTTCTATTATTGCTGCTATTTTCATTTAATTTTTCTTTAGAATATACAATCCAAACCAATCTTTTTTTGAAATCTTGCTAAACTTCATCCATTTAAAAACATTAATTGCAGAAAACTTACTTTCAAAAACTTTTATTATTTCATCTAAAGAGTGAAGTCTAAGCTTATGTGTCTCAAAAAATTTATCAATTAGCTTATTTCTATTATTTATTATCATTTCAAATTCTACATTAAATAATTTTTTCTTTTTTATAAAAAATGGTTTTGTTTTTCTCGTAATAGTTAATTCTTTGTGTTTAATAACTTTAATTTTTTTTTTGGGTTTGTCTGCTATAACTCCATTCAAATTTATGAAATCAAAAATAATAATTCCATTTTTTTTTAAATTTTTATAAGAGTTTGTAGATAATTTTTTTAGTTCTTTTTTTTGTTTCAAAAAATTTACAACATGGAATAAAAGAATTATTACATCAAATTTTTTTTTTGAAATAAATTTTTTAAGATCCTTTTGAATAAAAGTTATATCATTATTCAAATTTTTTTTATTAGCTATTTCAATCATTTTTTTGCTAGTATCTAGCGCCGTTATAGCATGACCTTTTTTTTTTAACTCAAGAGCATGCCCTCCAGATCCACAACCAAGCTCAAGAATTTTTAGTTTTTTACCAGCGTATTTATTAATTATTTTTTCAATATAATTGGTTTCTCTTTTGTAAGATTTATTTTTATATAAAAGGTCATAATAATCTGCATATTTAGAAAAAATTTTTTTCATTTAGATCATTTTATTTAAGCAATCAGAAATATGCCTGATATCCTTATCTTTAAGATCTACACCTGATGGTAAATAAAATGAATTAAATGCTATTTTATTAGCTTTTGGACAATTATTATTTTTTTCTTTTTTTATAAATTTTTGTAAATTGTAGGGTATAAACATTTTTCTTGTTTGAATTCCTTTTAGTAAAAGTTTTTTCATCAATCTTTCTATTTTCAATGAGTTAAAACTAGGAATAGTTATACAATACATCCAATAAACATTTTTAATATTTTTTTTTGTTATTGGTAATTTAATCAATCTATTTTTTTTTAAATATTTTTCATAAAGTTTTGCCATTTGGATTTTTTTGCTAATAATTGACTCAATTTTTAACATCTGCGCACATCCTAATGCAGCCTGTAAATTGGTCATTCTATAATTATATCCTATATCTGAATGCATAAATTTATTTTCTTTGCCAAATGCCAACTCTTTTAAATTTTTTGCTTTTTGAGCAAATTTTTTTGAATTAAATGTAACCATTCCACCTTCTCCAGTTGTGATAATTTTATTTGCATAAAAACTAAAACACCCTGCGTCACCGATTGATCCAACAATTTTGCCATTATAAGTGGCTCCGTGTGCTTCTGCACAATCTTCTATAATTTTTAAATTATATTTTTTTGATAATTTTAATATTGTATCCATATCAGCTGGATGTCCAAATAGATGAACTACTAAAATTGCTTTTGTTTTTTTTGTGATTTTTTTTTCAATTAAATTTACATCTAAATTAAATGTGTCATCTCCAATATCAATCGGTATTGGTTTTGCCCCTATGTATAATATTGCAAATATGCTTGCCATATTAGTTAAAGTTGAAACGATGACTTCATCACCTTTTTTAATCCCCAAACTCACTAAAGCCAAATGTAGGGCTGTGGTTCCACTACTAACTGTTACAGCATATTTTGATTTACAGAATTTGGAGAATTTTTTTTCAAATTCAGGGATATATCTTCCAAAAAATCCAGAAATTTCATTATTCTTCAATGCAATATTTACATATTTCTTTTCAACCTTGCCTAACCAAGGTGTAGATACCTGATAAAACCTTTTCATTAAATCAATTTTTCTGTAAGCCTATAAGTATCTGACTCATACTCTTTACCGCCCCTAGGTCCTTTTGTAAAAACTAAAAATTCACAATTATCACTAACACCCACTAGCGCATGGCTTTCCCAAGGTTCTGTAAAAACCAAATCACCTTTTTTCATGATTATTGATTTCTTTTTTTTTCCTTTAAATTGGGAAATAAGTTTTAATTTACCTGATAGCACATAGTTCCACTGTATTGTTTTTTTATGGTAATGATTGCCTCTAACAGCATTCTTTTTAATAGTAATATAAGTAATTGCATGAATTTTTTCTTTTTCGATAAGATCAACAATTTTTCCTCTTTTGTCTGAAAAGGCTATTTTATAATTAATTTTTTTCATTTGGTATTATTTTTGGTTTTGGAAGTGGTAAAATAAATTTTCCTTTGTTTTTAATAAATTTAGAGTTTTTTAAAAAAAAATCAGCATAATTCCAAGCTAAAAGTAGCGCATATTTACATTTAGTTTGTAAAAAAATACTATCAGGAATAATTTTTATATTGCTCCCTGGAGTATAGTGGTTAACTTTTGTTTCACTGTTATCAGCTACTGCAAATATTTTTTTGGAATTCATTCCTAAATAATTTAACATAGTGTTCCCTTTTGCAGCAGCTCCATACGCTCCAACTAAATTATTTTTTGAATTTAAATCAGCAATGATTTTAAGCAATTTAACTCTTAAATTTTTAACTTTTTTTGAAAAATTATTATATTCATTAAGTTTCTTAACACCCCAATTTTTTTCTAATTTTAGGATATTATCTATTTTTTTAGATACAGAATAATTAGAATTTAAATGCGAAACATAAACTCTAAAAGCTGGACCCGATCCTCCTACAGGAATTCTTTCATAATCAAAAATTTGCAATCTATGTTTTTTAAATAGAAAATCTAAAGGTGTAATTGCAAAATATGATAAATGTTCATGATAAATAGTATCAAAATATAATTTATCTAACATGTCTTTAACATATGGAAACTCTACTATAAATACACCATTTTGCTTATCTAATAAATTTTTGATTCCTTTTGTGAAGTCGTTGACGTTATGGTTATGCGCAAAAACATTTGATGCTGTAATAATTTTAGCTAAACCATTTTTTTTCTTAATTTTTTTTGACAAATCAAAGTTAAAAAATTTCTTTATACAATTTAATTTTTTTTTTTTAGCATAATAAATTGCAGACGATGGCTCTACTCCTAACAAATTATATTTATTCTTAGGATACAAATCTAAAGTTATTCCATCATTCGATCCTATATCAATTATTAAATCATTTTTTTTTGGCTTAAATTTTTTTATTAACTTTTTAACCATTTCCCCATAGGTAATAATTACTGCTTGCGAGGTAGATGATAAGTATGCATATTTATCAAATATACTGGTGCTTGAAACTACTGTATCTAATTGTGATAAGCCACAGTCCTTGCACAGAACTACACGTAGAGGATATTTTTTTTGTTTTAAAAGGTCTTTTTTTTTTACAAAGCTATTTGAGGGTGGTTGTTTTCCAAGATCTATATATTTAGAAATTTTTTTAGAACCACAAATTCTACATTTTTTTAATTTAAATGATTTAAAAAATAATGACATTGCAGTTCTATATATTTTAATTTAATTTAAAGTAAAATCTTTTTTTTAATTAAATTAATAATTTATTTAATATAACCCTTATTAATGCTCTTTTAAGACTTTATTTTTTTTTATTTCTTGAATTGCTATTTTAAATTTATTTTTTAATATAGTTTTGCTTAAATGAAATATAATTTAATTATTTTTGGTGTATTAATTTTTTTCATGTATTTAGTACTTGAAACATTGAATTTTTTTGTTGCAGGATTCCCATCATACAAAAATCCTAAGATTAATATATCTATAAAAGACTTGATTAGTGAAAAAATTTATCCATCAAAAAATTATGATTATGATGATTTTTTAAGAGTCTATTCAGAAGATTATAAAAATTTAAATTATTCA
>MDTF01010944.1_pt1 | contig 10990 bp, 12 predicted proteins | sample 811191 | NCBI WGS metagenome assembly MDTF01 (sample SAMN05326649, study PRJNA326480) | marine metagenome | isolation source: seawater | place: Southern Ocean | collected 2011
ACAACAATGAAATGCTTAAAGATTTTTTAAATAAATTTAATTTTAAATTTAACTTTAAAAGTTCTACTCAACATTACAAAGATGGAAAATTTAATGAGTCGTTGATGCGCGTATTAGAAAAATATGAAGAAATAATGGAAATTATTTTACCAACACTTAGGAGCGAGAGAAAAAAAACGTATTGTCCATTTTTACCAATATGTCCAGTGACAGGAAAAGTTTTAGAAATCCCATTACTAGAAATGAACAAAAAAAATGGAAGAGTTGTTTTTGATAATAATGGAAAAAAATTAGAGACAGAAATAAAAAATGGCAATTGTAAATTGCAATGGAAAGTTGATTGGGCTATGCGATGGTTTACTTTTGATGTTGATTTTGAGATGTATGGTAAGGATTTAACAGAAAGTGCAATTCTTTCAAATAAAGTTTGTAAAATTCTCGGCAAGCAACCACCAAACGGATTTGCGTACGAACTTTTTTTAGATGAAAAAGGAGAAAAAATTTCTAAATCTAAAGGCAATGGTATATCGATGGACGAATGGTTAAGATATGCATCGCCAGAAAGTTTATCTTTATACATGTATCCAAACCCTAAAAGAGCAAAAAAATTGTACTCAGCTGTAGTTCCCAAAACAGTAGACGAATATCTTTCATTAATAGAAAAATATCCTACACAAGAAAAAAAAGATCAACTATTAAATCCTGTTTGGCACATCCATAATGGGGCGCCACCAAAAGAAAAAATTGTTATGTCCTATTCAATGTTATTAAATATCGTTGGTTCAAGTAATGCAAAAAGTAAAGATATTTTATGGAAATTTATTAATAAGTTTCATAAAGACATTAACTCAAAAAATCATCCAATTTTAGATGGTTTAACTGAATTTGCGATTAATTATTTTAAAGATAAAGTTGAACCAAATAAAAAATTTAAAATTCCAAATAATGAGGAAAAAAAAGCTTTAAATAATTTAGTAGAAAAATTAAGTGTGGTTTCACAACACACAAAACCAGAAGATATACAAACTATTATATATACTGTAGGCAAAGAAAATGGTTTTGAGAAAAATTTAAGAGAGTGGTTTAAACTAATTTATCAGGTTGTTTTTGGAGAAGAAGATGGTCCAAGAATGGGATTTTTTGTAAGTTTTTTTGGAATTAAAGAAACTATAAATTTAATGAAAAGTAAAATTAATTAAAATACTATGTTTTCTATAATTAGACCTTATATATTTAACTTAGATCCGGAAACGGCTCATGATTTAGCAATTAAATCGCTCAAGTTTAATTTTTTACCAGAAAGCTTATTTAAAGTAGATGATGAAGAAATTTTAGAAACAAATTTATTTGAAAAGACAATTAAGAATCCAATTGGATTGGCAGCAGGCTTTGATAAAAGTGCTGAAGTGTACAATTCTCTCTTTAAATTTGGTTTTGGATTTATTGAGATAGGTACCGTTACCCCAAAAAGACAACTAGGAAACGCAAAGCCTAGAATATTTAGAGTTGAAAAAGATGGAGGTTTAATTAATAGACTTGGTTTCAACAATCATGGCTCAGACATAATTGCAAAAAGAATTTTAAAAAACAACCCTAATGGCACTCTGGGTATTAATATTGGACCAAATAAAGACTCCCAAAATAAAACGGAAGATTTTATGTTTTGTTTATTAAAACTTCATGCAGCCGCAGATTATATTACAATAAATATTTCTTCACCAAATACTGAAGGGCTAAGAGATTTTCATGAAAAAAATCTAATGATAGATTTATTTGAAAATCTAAACAAATTAAAAAAAAAAAATAAAATTAAAAAAAAATTATTTATAAAATTATCTCCAGATATTAGAGATAGTGAAATTAGCGGGATATTAGAATTAATTTTTAAATTTAAAATTGATGGTATTATAATTTCAAATACCTCAAATGAAAATAGAGAAAATTTAATTGATACAAATAAAAAAGAACAAGGCGGCTTATCCGGTAAACCGATAAGAAAAATATCAACTGAAATGATCAAAAAATTTTATAAAGAGGTAAAGAAAAAAATTCCAATTATTGGTGTTGGAGGAGTTGATTCAGGAGAAAGTGCTTTTGAAAAAATAGCTGCAGGAGCAGAAGCTGTCCAGCTATATACAGGTATGGTTTATAAGGGACCTACTATTGTCAAAGAAATAAAAAAAGATCTTATTGATATTTTAAAAAAAGAAAAAATAAAAAAAATAAGTGAGGCTGTGGGAGTTAATTCTTAATTGTTAAGTTGGAGAGCAACCAAATAAGCTGATTAAATGACTTGACCATTCTTGAACTAAGAATTATACAATTTAAAGAAATTTATATTATGTCTAAAATTTGCGAACTTACAGGTGTATCACCATTAAAAGGTCATAACGTTAGTCACTCTAACAATAAAACTAAACGAAGATTTGAACCTAATTTAAAAAAAGTTATTTTCAAAAGTGAGTTATTGAAAAGAAATATTAAATTAAATGTAACTAACGCAGCTGTAAGAACTGTCGACTTCAAAGGCGGCATAGATAAGTTTTTGAAAAAAGTAAAAAAAAATAAGTTATCCAAAAAAGTTCAAAAACTAAAAAGCTCTATTTTATCAAAAAAATAGAAAGCAAATGAACACAACTAATAGATTGTTTTTTATATTATCAATGACAATGGGATTAGTTGTTATAATTTCGAATTATCTTGTTCAGTTCCCAATAAATTATTATGGCTTGCAAGAAATCTTAACTTACGGAGCATTTAGTTATCCTATAACTTTTTTAATTACAGATTTAACAAACAGAGCATACGGAAAACAAGAGGCTAAAAAAATTGTTCATATTGGTTTTTTAGTTGGTATAATTTTGACTTTTTTAGTTTCAACCAATTTTGATGACTTGATTTCAATTAGAATAGCGATTGGATCTGGCACTGCTTTTTTAGTGGCGCAAAACATTGATATTCAAATATTTGATAGACTTAGAGAAAAAAGTTGGTTTATTGCACCTCTTATTTCTTCTATTGTCGGCTCAACAATTGATACAATTTTATTTTTTTCAATATCTTTTTATGGCACAAATATTCCGTGGGTAAGTCTTGCCATGGGTGATTTGCTAGTAAAATTATTTATAGCCTTAAGTATGCTAATACCTTTTAGGATTTTGATATTTAAAGTTAAAGATTACCGTTATTTAAATTATAAAATTAGTGAATAGTTTTATTTTTATTTTTTTCAGAAAATAAATTAGTAAGTTCATTTATCATCACATCACCTAGATCTTGAACATCAGCAATTTTTATGGCTCTATCATAATACCTGGTAACATCATGGCCAATTCCAATAGCTAGAAGCTCTACACTAGAATTCTTTTCTATCCACTTAGCTACATTTTTTAAATTAACTTCTAAATAATCACTTGAATTTGTCGATAATGTAGAGTCGTCCACTGGCGCACCATCAGAAATTACCATTAATATTTTTCTTTCCTCTTTTCTTTTCGACATCTTTTGAAAAGCCCATTTTAAAGCTTCTCCGTCAATATTTTCTTTTAAAAGACCTTCTTTTAACATTAGTCCGATATTTTTTTTTGCTTGTCTCCATGGAGTGTCTGCAGATTTATAAATTATATGTCTTAAATCATTTAATCTGCCTGGAAGAACAGGTTTATTATTTTTCATCCATTTTTCACGAGAGGTTCCACCTTTCCAATGTTTTGTTGTAAAGCCCAGTATTTCTACTTTTACTAAACATCTTTCCAAAGTTCTGGATAAAATATCAGCACAAATTGCTGCTACAGATATTGGTTTACCTCTCATTGATCCCGAGTTATCAATTAAGATTGTTACTAAAGTATCTTTAAATTCTGTATCTTTTTCTTTTTTAAAAGATAGAGAATTCAATGGATCAGTAATAATTCTGGTTAATTTTGAAGTATCTAATAAACCTTCTTCTAAATCAAATTCCCATGACCTATTTTGTTTTGCTAATAGTTTTCTCTGTAATTTGTTTGCTAATTTAGATATAAAACTTTTAAGCTGCAAAAGTTGTTGATCTAGGTTTGCTCTAAGTCTGTTAAGTTCGCCATCATTCTCAAGATCTTCGGCTTTTATTATTTCATCAAATTCTGTTGTGTAGGATTTGTATTTATTATCACCAAAATTGATATTTTTTAATTTTCTCTTTCCAAGTTGATTGATAGAATCATTATTATCTATTTCTTCACTATCTTGCTCGTTTTCATTTGTGTGATTTTCCACATCGGGAACGCCACTCTCAATAGACATTTCTTTATTTTCTTCAGATTTTGCTTTTTCCTTTTGTTCCGATCCATTATTTTGTTTTTTATCAGATTCTTCATTATCTAAATTTTCTTGTTTCTGACTATTGTTTTCAGGACTTTCTTCTATTTCCATATCTGTGATTAGGTTAGAAACAGCCTCATTAAATTTTAGCTGGTCATCTATTAAATTCTTAATATTTTTAATTTTGTTATTAAATTTAATGTCAAAGTCTTTTTTAAAAAAAGAAAAATTCTTTTCAGCTGATTTATTTTTTTTTTGATTTAGAACATTGGATCTAAAATAATACTCAAACGCATCAACTATTTTATTTTCACTATTGTTAGTATCTTGATTTTCTATTTTATTAATATAATTTTGATTAATATTTTTAGAAACACCCTTAAATTTAAGGCTACCTATTTTTTCATATCTAATTTTTTCAGCTAGATCGTATAATTTTTTTGAAATTAAACCTTTTGGTTCAAAAGTTTTCAAAATTTTATTATTACTATATTTTATTTTTAAAGCCTCAGAGTCAGCTAAAGCTCTAATTTTAAGATAATTAATTTTGTTATCTTCTTCTATTAATGGAAGCCTAACTACAAGTTTATCAGATTTTAAATTATGATTGCCAAAAACAACTTCAATATTTTCGGTGTTAGATAATGATTTAACTGTAGAACTTATCGCTTCTTTAAAATTTTTTAAAAGATCTTCTTTTTTTTCCATTTTATGAGATGTTTACATTAATTGAAGATTCAGGCAAATCTTCTCCCAGACATCTTTGATAGTATTCTGATATTATTTTTTTTTCCATTTCGTCACATTTATTTAAAAAAGTAACTCTAAAGGCATATCCTAGATCTTTAAAAATATTTTCATTTTCAGCCCAATGTAAAACAGTTCGAGGACTCATGACAGTAGAAATGTCGCCATTTGCAAAACCCTTTCTTGTAAGATCTGCAACCTTAATCATGTTTGATAATTTTTCCTTACCTTCTTTATTATTTAAAGCTTTATTTTTTGCCAATATAATTTCAAATTCTTTTTCAAAAGGTAGGTAGTTCAGTGTTGAAACTATGTTCCATCTGTCCATTTGACCTTGATTTATTTGTTGAGTGCCGTGATACAGTCCTGTAGTGTCACCTAAACCAACAGTATTAGTTGTAGCAAACATTCTAAAATAATTATGTTGTTGTAAAACTTTATTTTTATCTAATAAGGTAAAATTTCCGTCACTTTCTAAAACTCTTTGAATAACAAACATTACATCAGGTCTTCCTGCGTCATACTCATCAAAAACTAATGCTATTGGATTTTGAATTGACCAGGGTAAAATTCCTTCCTTAAATTCTGTCACCTGCTTGTTATCTTTTAAAATTATCGAGTCTTTGCCAATTAAATCTATTCTACTCACATGACTATCCAAATTTACCCTAACGCAAGGCCAATTCAAACGAGCGGCTACTTGCTCAATATGAGTTGATTTACCTGTACCATGATAGCCTTGTATTAAGACGCGTTTATTAAAAGCGAAGCCAGATAATATTGCCAATGTTGTATCTCTATCAAATTTATAATCTTGATCAATTTTTGGAACATATTCATTTTTTTTTGAAAATCCATCAATTTCCATTTCTGATTCCAAGCCAAATGTTTGTTTAACAGATATTTTAATGTCAGGTTTTTGCTGCGATAAGTTTGTTGTCATTTTTTTCCTATTGTCATTTTTAATTGACTGTATGCCAGAGTTATTTTTTTTAATGTGTCTTCATATTTTTTACTGCCCTGATTTTTATCAGGATGATATTTTTTAACAAGAGTTATAAATTTTTTTTTAATTTCCTCCCATTTTGCTTCATAATTTAAATCCATTATGTCTAAAGCGTCGCGGTCATTACTGGAAAGTCTATTTTTTTTAAACTCTTTAAAGCTGGAAGATTTAAATATATTAAGATTATCCTCGAGTGCGTTATTCCAAAGAATATTAAAAAAATTTTCTGAAGACCCAAAGCTCTTAGTTGATTTGTGCCACGTTAGATCTGATTTAACAAAATATTCTATTTCTTGATCATTCATATTTGAAAAATAATTCCACTTCTTGTTAAAAATCTTTATGTGCTCTAAACAAAGAAGTTTGAAATTCTTACTATTGTCTTTTTCAACAGGTGCTTTATAACTGCCATCTTTGTCACAATTTTCCCAATCACAAATTATTTTCATATCAATTTTGTAGTTATATAGTAAAATTTAAAATTATGAAGGAATATATAGATTATATAACTAATAAAATTCAAAAAAGTTTTGATATTACAGAAGTACAAGTAATTGATAATTCAGAACTTCATAGAGGTCATAAATTTTTTAACGAAGAAAAATATCATTTATGTCTAGAAATTAAATCTAAGACATTGAGAGAAATGAAAAAAATAGATGCACAAAGAGCTATAATGAAGGTTTTGAAAAATGAATTAAAAAATAAAATTCATGCCTTAGAGATTAAAATTAAATAATTTTTTCAATTAATTTTTCGATATGTTGATATGAATATTTAATATTACCAGGTTTAGTTGTCTGACCAATTTTTTTAAGTAAAATTAAATTTATTTTTTTATCATTATTTTTTTTGTCATTAATCATAAATTTTGCCATTTTATTATATTCTTTTTTTTTAAATATTTTACGAAGATTAAAGTTAAGTTTATTTTTTTCATATACATGTATAAGTTCAGATAGAGTTTGATTTTTACATATGCCTTTGATGTGAGATATTTTTGCTGCCATCATCATTCCTATTAAAACGGCTTCACCATGATTTATTTTTCTTGAAAACTTATTTATAGCCTCAATAGCATGTGCAAAAGTATGTCCAAAATTTAAAACCATTCTTTCCCCACTTTCGTGTAAATCCTTAGTTATAAAAATTTTTTTAATTTTACAACTTTCATAAATAGCTATTTTTAGTGCATTCATATCTTTTTTTTTTAAAATATTTTGGGAATTTTTCTTTAACCATTTAAAAAAACTATTTTTTTGAATTATAGAATGTTTCAATATTTCTGCATATCCACAAACCATTTCTCTATTTGGTAAACTTTTCAAAAATAGCACATCAGAAATAACTAATTTTGGTTGGTAAAATGTTCCTATTAAATTTTTACCATAAGATGAATTTACAGCAGTTTTTCCTCCAATTGATGAATCCACTTGAGAAAGTAATGTCGTAGGAATATTTATAAAATTCATTCCTCTTTTCATTATACTTGCAGCAAAAGCAGAAAAATCGCCGACAATTCCACCACCTACGCCTATTAGAACATCTGCGCGATTAAAATTTTTGGAGAGCATTTTTTCAATTAAATTATTTGCATATTTAAATGATTTTATTTTTTCACTTGATTTGTATTTATATTGATAAATTTCATAATTTTTTAAATTATTTTTTATTTGATTAATAAAATTTACAGGAACCTTGCTATCAATAACCAAGGCTATTTTTTTGGCACTAGGACATAAAATTTTTATTTTATTTGATAATAGATTTAAAATATTGCTACCAATAAACACTGAGTATTTTAAATTATCTGCATTTACTTTTATTTCAGATTGTTTCATAAATTTTAGCTATGTTATTCGCGATTGAAAATTTGGTTTCATTTTTACATTTAATTCTATAATTTGCCAATTTATAAATATTCTTTCTTTCATTGTATAGGTTCATTAAAGTTTTTTTAATATCAGATGATTTTAACAAGGGCCTCTTTTTTAATAAGTTAGATCTATTTAAAAGTTCAGTAACATCTAAATCTAGCCAAAAACTTGCACAATTATTTAGAATATAATTTCTTATATTGCTATCCATAAATGCGCCACCACCAAGGGCTAAAACCACACCATTCCTTGATAGTTGTGAAAGCGATATTTTTACTTCAATTTCTCTAAATAATTTTTCTCCCTTTTTTTGAAAAATTTTTTCAATGGTCATATTTTCTTGACCCTCAATAACACTATCAATGTCAATAAATTTCATTTTTAACTTTTTAGATAAAATTTTGCCAACAGTTGATTTACCAACACCCATCATTCCAGTTAATACAAGGCTTTTTGTCAAATAAAGTCCTAATTTATAATTTGATTTATCACAAATTTGTCTTATTCATTGAGTTTAAATATATTTTATAACTATGCAACTTAAATTCAATAATCAAAATACAATACAACAATCTTTAATAAAAAGACTTATCAAAATACTTGGAGTTTGTTTACTTTTTACTATTCTGGTTTTTTTATTAGATAAGATTAATTTTCCGTCTCCACAAAAAGATATAAAAAAAGATATTACAAATGAAATTACCCAACTTAAGTAAGTACTTTTATTTTATAATTTATCTATTCATCTTTATTGCTCATTCACAATCAGAAGATTCAGTCGATATATGGAAAAAAGAAAAAGTAATTAAAAAAGAATCAGAAAATAAGTTAGCTAATGAAAACAATGTAAAAATTTTATTAGAAAAAAAAAATATAGATATTTTTTCTGAAAAATTAAAAATTATTGAAACTACAGACCCAACCTCGGTAACGGAAACTCTTTACGGCATATACGATCCAGAAAAAAATAATTTAGATCTTAATATGTGGTCTAAAAGTAATGGAGATGAAATTAAAAGGGTTATTAAAAGAATTAACAAAATAAAATTATCAAAAACAGCTGAGAATATTTTTATAAATATACTTATGACTCATTCTTATATCCCTAAAAATATTTCTGAAACTGAATTTCTAGATTTAAAAATTAATTGGCTAATAAACAACAAGAAAGATCTAGTTCTCGAAGAATTTCTAAACAAAAATAAAAATTTTAAGAATAAAGAAAAAATAATTCAATATTTTGTAAATAAAAGTATTGCAGATGCAAATCTTAACGAAGGATGTAAAAAATCTCAATTTATAAATAAAGAAATTAAGGATGCGTATCTTGAAAAATTTAAAATTTATTGTTTAATTTTTAACGATAAAAAAAATGAAGCACAGTTAATATATGACATTTTAAAAGAGCAAGGACTCTCAGACACATTTTTTGATGACAAGATAAACTACTTGCTTGGAATAAATAAAAAAACATCTCAAAAAATCAAAGATAATAATCTTTTAAATTTCTATCTTTCATCAATTACCATTAGTGATTTTAAATATGAACCAGATGAAAAAACAGATAAGTTTATTTGGGAGTATTTAAACTCTGCTAACTTGTTAAAAATAAATGATTTTACAAATAAAATTAAAATAAAAAAATTGGAGTTCGCAGCAAACAAAAATACATTCGACAAATATAAAATTTTTGATATTTATAAAAAAGTTCCCTTTGAATTAAATAGTTTAATTAATGCAGAAAACATTTATCAATCATTAGATGGAATTGAGTCTAGATCTTTAATTTATCAAAAGTTTTTATTATCTGACAATGAAGAAAATAAAATTGATCTTTTAATATTACTTAAAGATTTATTTAAAAAAGATAATTTATTAAATGTTTATACAGGGTTTATGAGTGATAGATTAAAGGAAATAGATAGAGATTTTATAACAGAAGATTATGCTCTAATACTAGAAAAAAACATTATTTCGGAAGAAGAATATAAGCTAGGAAAGATAAAATTTGATGATAAAATTTTACATAAATCAAGAATTATTAAACACTACGCTGAACAAAATTTTTCAAAAGAAAAGACACAAAAAAATATAAATAATGTATATAAAAAAATTAAAAGAAATAAAAAATACTTTTTTTCTGCAAAAGATCTAGTACTAATTGAGTCTCTCCTTGTAGATGGTTTTAAAATACCCAAAGAAATAAAATATAAAGATCTTTCAAAAAAATATTCCATCCCAGGTAATCTGTTAGCTCTAGCTAAAAATAAAGAGCTTGGATTACTTTCTTTAAAATTTGTTGAAATAATTGGGGAAGATGAAGTATATAGTCTTGATCCAGAAACAGTTTATTTTATTACACATATATTAAATCAAGCAAATTTATTAAATTTTAGAAATAAAATATTAATTAGAGCACTACCATTAAGAATTTAATTAGAATATAATTAAATATGTCCCTAAGGAAAATTTTAACAGAACCTAATTTAATTTTAAGAAAAAAATGCATTCTAGTAGAAAAGGTAAACGATGAAATAAGAACGCTAATGGATGATATGTTAGAAACAATGTATGAGGCACCAGGCATTGGGTTAGCTGCAATACAAATAGGAGTAACAAAAAGAGTTATAGTTATGGATTTGTCAAAACATGATCAAAAAAAATCACCCTTATACCTTGTGAACCCTAAAATTACTTTTAAATCTGACTTAAAATCAAAATATGAAGAAGGATGCTTGTCTTTACCTGGTCAATTTGCTGAAATAGAAAGATCATCTGAATGCCACGTTAATTTTTTAGACTATAATGGAAATAAAAAAGAACTAAAAGCTACAGGACTGTTTTCAACATGTGTTCAACATGAAATAGATCATTTGAATGGGATTTTATTTATAGATTATTTATCTAAATTAAAAAAAACAATGATTATAAAAAAATTAACTAAACAAAAAAAAACATTAGAAAGAATAGTAGTTTAAATTTATAAAACTAATGTCCGAAAAAAAAATTGTTTTTATGGGAACACCTAAGTTCTCTATTCCAATATTAGAAACTTTATATA
>MDTF01004325.1_pt1 | contig 10989 bp, 10 predicted proteins | sample 811191 | NCBI WGS metagenome assembly MDTF01 (sample SAMN05326649, study PRJNA326480) | marine metagenome | isolation source: seawater | place: Southern Ocean | collected 2011
CCTATGAAACAACTGAGCGACATCACCACTTCTTCGCGGATTGAGTCGATCGGTGGGTTAGTGATCTGAGCAAATAATTGTTTGAAGTAGTCGTAGGTCATGCGCGACTTGCTCGACAGGCATGCCAACGCCGAATCGTTGCCCATTGAACCGAGCGGATCCCGTGCTTCGGTAACCAGCGGTAACAACATAAATTCCATAGTTTCTATGGTATAGCCAAACGCCTGCATTTTTGCCAAAAGGGCTGGGGCTTCGGCGTGGGGGGGCGTTGCCTGAGTTGGGATGGCCTCCATTGACAACACTTGGTTGTTCAACCACTCGCGGTAGGGGCGTTTGTTGGCATATTCGTTTTTTAATTCTTCATCGGGAATCAATCGTCCTTGATCGAAGTCGATCAAAAACATTTTACCCGGTTGCAGTCGGCCCTTAAGTTTGACATTGGCAGGATCGACCGGCAGTACGCCAACCTCCGACGCCATGATTACACGGTCATCGTGGGTAACGTAGTAGCGACTGGGCCTCAAGCCATTGCGATCCAGCACCGCGCCAATGTAATCGCCGTCGCTGAACACGATGGAGGCGGGTCCATCCCAAGGCTCCATCAGGGCTGAGTTGTACTCGTAAAAAGCGCGTTTATGGGCACTCATGTTGACGTCTGACTGCCACGCCTCGGGAATCAACATCATCATTGATTCCTGTAGCGAGCGCCCCGACATGAGCAGAAGTTCTAGCACGTTGTCGAGCGATCCTGAGTCAGAACAGTCGGGTTCTACGATCGGGAAAAGGTGCTCGAGATCAGTGCCAAACAGCTCGGAGTGCGCAATTCCCTCACGGGAAATCATTTGGTTTTTGTTACCGCGCAAAGTATTTATTTCGCCGTTGTGGCTCATGTAGCGACTCGGCTGCGCCCTGTCCCACGACGGAAAAGTGTTGGTGCTAAAGCGTGAGTGAACCATAGCCAAATGCGTTTGGTAGGTGGGGTTTTGTAAGTCGTCGTAAAATGGAAACAATTGCGCTGGGGTTAGCATGCCCTTATAGACAATGGTCTTTGACGACAGGCTACAAACGTACAGCATGTCGGCCTGAGACAGCCCCGATTTGCGACGCAACTCGGTCGTTGCAATCTTTCGAATAACATACAAATCGCGCTCAAATTGTTGCGTATCCTCGACCGTTGAGCCGACAAATAATTGTTCGATCGCCGGCATGGCCTCGAGCGCGGCGGGACCGACATTGGCCGATTCGGGTGATGTCGGCACCTCGCGCCAGGCCAAAAATTGATGACCCCGAGACGTGATGATTTCTTCAATCCGCTGTTTGCAATGCTTTCTTTGCGCCGCAACCTGGGGTAAAAAGACATTGCCAATGGCGCACTTGCCAACCGCGGGCAAGCATAATCCCATGCTGTCTGCGATCTTACTGAAAAATGTATAGGGCATGGCGGTAAGGATGCCGGCGCCATCGCCAGTGTTCTCTTCAAAGCCACAACCGCCGCGATGATCCATCCGCGAATTAATGTGATAAGCATCCTGAATAATCTGATGGCTTGCTTCGCCCTTGATGTGCGCGACAAAGCCGACACCACAGGAATCTTTTTCTTGCGACGCATCGTAGAGCCCGTAACTTTCCGGGAATCCAATCTTGCCATCAATTCGTTTATTCACTGCCATTGTTGCACCTAACTATCTTTCGAAGTTCCGATCAAATAAACCCAAGCGCACCTCACATTCTGTCGCTTGGAATGCCAGAGTCACTCTCTACGACGGCTGTAATTACGTGCCACTTAATTTTAAGTTTGTTAACACAGGCCTTTGTATAGGTTTGCCAACTGCATACAAAAGAGATTACGCATGTATTTGCCGCTCATACGCGTCTATTCACTGCTCAAAAGCGGCCGCCAACAATAACATTGACGTCTCGAATGTCAAGACGTACAAACAGCTTGACGGCGGCGATCGCTCCTTTATGGCTACTATTTTGGCGCGGATTCACCCCGCAAACTGTTAACAAACCGGCCTAGATAGAATCATATCGCTGGGGCGCACGATTGTGAGCAACGCTCGTTTTACCTTTGTTTTTACTCGACCGCACGGTCATTTGGATTACCTTGTAGGATAAATAATCGCACAATGTGCCATCGACAGCCTAATTTTAATAAGATTCAAGAGCGTGCTATGTTACTGATCAACACTCGCTAATCTCGTTAGGAGAAACCCTTGTCGATATCACTTTTTGATGCCACCGTCGGTTGCTATCTGCAAACGATGCCTTCTATTTTGGGCTGTTTGGACCGGGCTCGCGATCACTGCCTCCGACAAAATATGGATTGTCAGTTATTAGTGGATCGCGCTTTACACACCGACATGTTCCCTTTGCACTTTCAAATTATCACCCTAGTGCATTTTTCTGAGGGAGCACTTGCAGCAGCTGGCAGCGAAAGATTGGGCGGACCTGATATGACGCTGGCGTTTACATTTGATGAACTTCAAGCGTATTTGCGTGCATCGATGGATCGCATGGCGAAAATCGACCCCGCTGACGTCAATGCACTGGCCGGTGGTGAGGTAGTCTTTCAATACGGCGACGTCACGCTGCCGTTCACAACCGAAGATTTTTTCCGCACCTACGCAACGCCCAACTTTTACTTTCACGCGACCACGAGCTACGCCATATTACGCGCGTTCGGGGTGCCCATGGGTATTGCCAACTATATAGGTACCGTCAAGACAACGCGCTCGTCTCAGTTTTCCGCGCAGGTGCAACAACAGACTGGCGAGGAGTATCTCAATATTCTTGAAACGCTGATCGCTTAATCAGCGCAGAGCTCAGTCGTCGTTACCCGCCAGCTTGCGGCGGGGGTGTTCACCAGCCGCTGTTTTTTCTTTTAGGCCTGATCATCGCCTTGAGATAGGCCACTGTCGGCGACGATACCGCGTTGTTTGAGCGACTCAATCTGCGTCCCATCCAGTCCCAAGCCCTGCAGAATCTCATCGCTGTGGGAGGCGACTTCGGCTCCTGGCCACTCCGTGGTGCCCGGCGTGGCGCTGAGTTTGGGCAGCATCGCCGGAATCCGCAGCGGTTCGCCGTTGATCTCCACCTGCTCAAACAGCCCTCGCTGTTTAAAGTGTGGATCTTCCATCATGTCGGCAACGCTATAGACTGGGCCGCAGGGAACGCGGTTCTCTTCGAGAACTTGCATGGCATCTTTCATGGGTCGCTGGCGGCACCAAGTGGCCAACACACCGTCTATGTAGTCTTGGTGGACGACGCGGTCGGAGTTACTCGCATAGTCTGGATTTTCAGCCATGTCGGCGCGACCTATGGCCTTCATCAGGCGCATGAAGATAGAGTCGCCATTGCCGCCAATCACTAAATACTTGCCGTCGCTACAGGTGTAGGTGTTGGTGGGCACGATACCGGTGATGGTGGTTCCCGAGGGTTCTCGTACAATCCCAGCGCCATCGTATTCGGGCACCACGGCCTCAAGCAAGTTAAACATCGATTCATATAGGGCAACATCCACCACCTGACCGCCATCGCCACGATCCTTGGCGCGCAGAGCCATGAGGATACCCAATACGGCATGCAGACCAGAAATGGTATCGCCGAGACTCAAGTTGGGTCTAACTGGGGGCTGGTCAGGATAGCCATTGACGTAGCGAAAACCACTGATCGCCTCGCAGGCTGAGGCAAATCCAGCTTTTTTCGCGTAGGGGCCGGTCTGTCCATAGCCAGAAATGCGCGCGTAGATTAGGTCTGGATTGTCGGCGCGCAGCGATTCTGGATCCAAACCCCAATCCTCGAGCACGCCGGGGCGAAAGTTTTCGACGACGACGTCGGCGCTGATGAGTAACTGTTTGACCAGATCGCGACCTTCAGGCGTCTTGAGGTTGAGCGAGATACACTTTTTATTGCGCGCTAGGCTCCGCCACCATAGAGAGGTGCCATCTTTGACCTCGCGCCAATTGCGGATGGGGTCACCGCCCGGAGGTTCGACTTTGATCACTTCGGCACCAAAATAGCCCAACATGCACCCAGCAAAGGGGCCAGCAAGTAGCTGACCCAATTCTATAACGCGCAATCCTTCCAGCGGTTTATTCATTCTTTATCTCTCCCAGTCATACTTATAACTCGATTTTAGCGAGCAGTTTAGCACCCAGAGTTATACTGCGGTGAGCAAAAACTCTGCTCGGTTGGCGCTCGCGACGATAAACTATCGAAATGACATGCGAGCGTTCCTTGGCTGCTGCGCGGATCGCTATCGCTCTTTTTATGCCTCGATTGCACAGCGCTCGTTCCATGCGTTTTTCGGGGTGTAATCAGCGATTAAACTGTGAGCCACCAAATAAATTGTCATAGGTTGTCTTGGTCGGATTACCCACTTTCATCGAATCCGATAGTGACGCGAGACCTCGCTGCACGGCGGGTCGCTGGGCGATCGCATCCGCCCACCGGGCAACGTTGGGATAGATGGCGATGTCGATTCGATGCATCTCTCGTTGCTTCGGAAGAATCCAAGGATAAGTGGCGACATCAGCGACCGAATAATCCGCTCCAGCGAGATATTCCGAGGTCGCTAGTCGCTGATTCATCACGCCATAGAGCTGGTTGCTGACGTCCTGATAGCGCTTTTTAGCGAGCGGGACATCCTCTGGGCAATAGCCTTGAAAGTAACCATTTTGACCGAACATGGGCCCGACATTGGCCATTTGAAACATCAGCCATTGAATCGCGTCATGGCGGCGGGCCATATCTTGAGGCCACAGCTTGCCAGACTTTTCCGCCAGATAGAGTAAAATCGCCCCAGATTCGAAGACCCCATAGGGTTTTCCGTCGGGGCCGTCGAGGTCAACAATGGCCGGCACACGGTTGTTGGGACTAATGGCAATAAAGGCTGGGTCGAACTGCTCGCCCTCGAGAACATTCACTGGGCAGACTTGGTACTCCAACCCGACTTCCTCAAGCATAATAGCGCTCTTGTGTCCGTTTGGCGTTGGCCAGTAGTAGTGTTTGATCATTGCTGCGCTTCCAGCGTCAGCGCTACCTGCTGTTGCAAAAAGGCCGCAGAGTCATCACCCTCAAAATCGACGTTGTAGTGGCTGGTCACCGATGGGCGCTGTATCGCGTCCTGCCACCACGCTTCGAGGTTGGGGCGCTTATCAAAGCAATCGAATTCTGGGTATAGCGGATCTTTGGCATCGTAAAATTTGACCCTGAAATCCATGTAGCTGATGGCGTGCAGCATGGCGGCTTGACCGATATCAAAGCTGTCAAAGCCGCCCTTACAGGCGACCTCGAGGGCATCGCAGCCGCGAATAATTTTTGGCCAAATCCATTTAAAAAAATCAATCCTTTGCTGTTCTTCCGGTTGCCAACCCTCCATGACCAACATCACCGTGCTCTCGAACATGGTGTCGGCCAACGCCAATCGCGTGATGGCATCCCAACGTTTCGGACCGTTGGCGGGATACAGGTGCCTTCCCGATTGACTCATGCTGTCGAGGCACTCGGCAACCGCCTGGCTACCATAAACCACCTGACCGCTATCCAGCGCCAGCATCGGTACCTTATCGAGAGGATTGAGCGCAGCAATCGAGTAAGCATCGCCCTGATCCTCGCCTTGACGGTTTTTGAATGGATAGGTCGGTACAAAGGTAATATTCTGCCACAGCCCTCCCTCGTGGGCGGTCACCAGTACCTTGTGAATAAAGGTGTGAAAGGGGGAGTAAAAAAGTTTCATGATGCGTGTGCCTCTAGTACATTGCCATTAGTTAATGCCACCGCCTCGATTTCAATTTCTAACTCGGGCAGTGCCAGTGATTTGACTTCAACGATGGTATCGGCTGGGTAGGGCGGCGTAAAAAAGCGCTTACGCAGCGCCACGATTTTTTCAAAATTTGCCATGTCGGTTAGATAGATAGTCACCTTGACCACTTGCCTTAGGCTCGAGCCACCGAGCGTTAAGACTTCGCATAAATTATTAAATGACTGCTCGGCCTGAGCATCAAAATCGCCGATACCAACCAGGTTGCCCTGTTTATCTATGGCCGCCTGCCCAGAGGTAAAGAGCAGGTCGCCAACCGTGTATCCCTGCGCTATGTGAAAGGGTTGCAGGGGGTCAGGTGAGGTTTTTATCTGTTTTGCGTCCATCGGATTAAGACCTCTATTGACGTCGTCTGACGTCGCCGTGTTTGGATTAAAGCTGGTAGTCGATGACCAGTTTGCCGAAATGCGTGCCTTGCACTAGGTCTGCCAGCGCTTTATTTGCGTCTTTGAATGCGTAGCGTGTGCCAATTTCGGGCTGGATACTATGCTCCTCAATAAAGTTCATCATGGCTGCATAATTCTCTCGGTTACCGGTGGCTATACCATGTAAATGTGCGCATTTTATGATTAATGGAAATACGCTGATGCCCATATCGGCGCCCGCCATGTAGCCAATAATCGCAATATGACCGCCGTTACGAATGGCGGCTAGCGAGTTTTCCATGGTGCCAGTGCCGCCTATTTCGAGTACCAGGTCAACACCCTGTCCGGCGAGTTGAAATACTTTTTCACCCCAATTTGGAATGTCGATATAGTTGATGCAATGGTCCGCACCCAATCGCTTTGCTCGTGCTAATTTTTTATCGCTCGAGGATAAAATAATAACCGTTGCGCCAATCGCTTTAGCGAATTGCAATGCGGCGATAGCGACGCCGCCAGTGCCTTGTATTAGTACGCTGTTTGCCGATGTAATGTTTGCGATGGGGACCAGTGAGGTCCAGGCCGTTAGTCCAGCGCATGGCAGGCAAGCGGCTTCAGCAAAGCTCAGGTGTTCGGCAATTGCGACTACCGCATCCTGCGAATACACGCCAAAATCTCGCAGCACGCCATGGGTCTCCAAACCACCAGAAATGCTGCGTTCGCCGCTGTTTGCATCTCCGTCCATCCAATTGGGAAAAAATAACGGTGTGACTCGATCGCCAACCGCCACACGGCTGACTTGGTTGCCAACCTCGACGACGGTGCCGGCGCCGTCGGAAAGGGGTATCAGCGGAAAATTAACATCTTGGCTAAAATGCCCACTGACGATCTGCTGATCGCGCGGATTAATCGACGCCGCATGCAACTGCACCAATACCTCTGTGGGCCCAATTGTGGGTTTCTCTCGCTCGACCAACGTGAGATTGTCTAACCCGAATTTGTTCAGTTCCCATGCCCGCATATTGACCTCGCGCTCGCTAAATATTCATTTCTTGATGGTTTTATAAAAATACATCGCCGCCGTTGGGGCTCAAGCACTGGCCGCGAAAATGGGCCGCGCTGTCGCTGGCAAGAAACACATAGGTTCCGACTATATCGTCGACTTCGGCAATTTTTCCCCGCGGAATTGCGTTGCGGATATCCTCGAGTATGTCCGTTGGAACGTCATCTAAAATAGGCGTCAGGGTTGCGCCCGGCGCGACGCAGTTAGCTGTGACGTTGCGCGTGCCTATTTCTAAGGCAAGCGTGCGGGTAAAGGATAATATCGCTCCCTTGGCGGCAGTATAGTGGGCAAACCCAGGCGCGCCCTTGTAAGCGAGTTGCGACGCGGTGTTGATAATTCGACCAGAATCTTGACGATACATGATCGGGAGCGCGGCCCGCGTGCACAAAAAAGTTCCGTTGACGTGCACCGCCATAACCGCTTGCCAATCTGCCAAGATAATATCTTCAATCGGTGCAGAGCGAGCGATGCCGGCATTGTTGATAAGAATATCCAATCGTCCAGCGGTCGCCATTAATTCGTCGAACATATCGGCTACAGCCGTTTCACTGCTGACATCACCGGGCGCCAACGACGCCCTACCGCCGCCGTCTTGGATGGCTGCTTGCACATCGCGGGCGGCCTTATCGCCTTCGCTAGGGGGGTAGTTGATATAGACATGGCAGCCAGATTTTGCCAGTGCTATTGCGACCCCACGGCCAATGCCCGATGAGGCACCCGTTATGAGCGCCACTTTGTTAGTTAGATCTGTTGTCAGCGACATTATCTCACGCTCCTATGAAAGGCTATTTTATTTTTTTTGTGTTCAGAACCTTGCATTTAAAGTGAGCGCGAGTCAAGACTATCCTGTGGACGCAGTCTAAATTATTTGAACATTCAAATGTCGTGTGCGCGGGCTCGGCTAAAAAATTAAACCTGCGGTAGATGTGGGATGGCTAATTATGCAGCAGTCTTTTTCAGCGACTGGGTGATGCTCGTGTTTGGTGATTGAATCCGGTAGTCGACCGTCAAAGATGTTCGCCGGTTCTAGCGCTGGCCCAAGGAGTCGAAAACGTCGGCCTATCCGTTGCTCAATCGATGCTTATGCAGGTGCAGATCAAATCGCAAGGGAGTGATTTTTTTTGGGTGCTTTGTCATCTAATTTCTCATCAATGCCTTTTTCTCTCGCGCTATTGGATCCGCCATCTGCATCATTATTGGTTCTGCTGGGCGCTGGATGCGGGCGATCAAACGCTACTGGGGTTGGACTAGGTGGGTAAGTTGCCGAGTGACTAATGAATTTGTTCGGCGGATTACTGGCCCGATTGAAACGGGCTTGATGGGCGGTAAACAGCAAAGTTAGATCGCATTAGGGTTCGTTGCATCGTTCATTGGCAATTCCGCCTAAAAATTCTGGATCGATTACGCTAGCAACTGCAAGTCTTGTGGGGTGTTGCAAATATCCTATCCAACTAGTTATAGTGTAGCTTTTGACGATCTAATCTACGCTAATATAGATGCATTATTTTCGGATAATTTGCCTTAAACCTAGCAGTAGTTGGTCCATGCATTAGTGTGGGCCGATAGCGTTTTCCGACCTGCCGCTGGCCATGCGATAAAAATAAAATTAACACGTTTGGGAGTACATCAGTGACCAAGAGAATCAAGATCATAGTGCCAATTCCAATGGACCAAGAGGGTGTTGCAAACCGCGCCTCACAGTTAGCGCCCGAGATGATTGCCGACGGCATGTCGGTTGACTTTGTGGCAGTGTCTTGGGGAGCGGCATTGGGCGACAGCTATTACGATGCCCAACTCATGGATATGAGCGTTTTCGAGGCCGGCCTCAAAGCGCAAGAAGAAGGCTACGACGCGGTATGTATCGACACCGTCAGCGATTCCGGTATGTATGCGCTGCGTTCGCGATTGAGTATTCCAGTGCTTGGGCCCGGGCAAGCGGCCTTTCACGTAGCCTGTATGTTGGGGCATAAATTTAGCATTATTACTATGTGGGATGAGTGGTTTCATCTATACCGCAAGGTGTTATCTGAATACAAACTCGAGGCGCGATGTGCCTCTATGCGGTCTATCGACACGCGTCCCGATCTAGCCGAATTACTCGCCGGAAAGGAAGAGGTAATCTTCAAAAAATTGGAGAGCGAGGCGCTCAAGGCGATCGAGGAGGACAAGGCCGATGTTATCGTTCTTGGTTCAACCACCATGCACCAGTCTCATGCGTTTTTGCAGCAGGTCTTGCCGGTGCCGGTTATCAATCCCGGATTGATCTCTTACAAACTCTGCGAAATGTTTCTTGAGACTGGCCTATGCCATAGTGAACGCGCGTTTCCGGCGCCACAACAACCTAACGACGATCTTGTACTGTCGCGAAATAACTAATTAAACGAGGGGTTTTGCCCCGGGGGGTCTGATGAGTAATCTGCCGTACGACTACTATATTGATACTGTCACCAAGCGCTACTTTCACGGTGTCGACAACTACGACATGGATCAAGTGCTTGCCTGTTTTCATCCCGATGCGGTGCTGACTGAAGTGACCTCGATGACCGTTCACGAGGGGCGAGACCAAGGCATCGCGACGATGTTTTCTGGTCTTTTTGAAGGCTTTTCACAGATCTGGCACGGTAATTTTGTGCATACCGCCGACGTTGAGAGCGAGGCTATCTGCTCGCAGTTTTCGGTCGAAATCACACCCCATGGCGGCGGCCCACTGCGCTATGAAAACTGTAATCGTTTTTATTTAAAGGATGGTAAATTCTCGCGCGTATTCGTCTATATGAGCGGCGATAACCTTTTGAAATAACTTCTGGCTGCCGTTGGGCAGCGCCAAGACTTTAAAAAGCATTAGCGACTCAGGGGGTCACATATGCAATATCAATCTTCACTGACGCGACAGGGACTTATCGACCTAGCGTTGGACAAATACTTCGCCAATGTCGACGCGAAGAACTTAGATGCGGTGCTCGACTGCTTCCACGACAATGCCATGCTGACGGTACAAAATGTATTCGTTGTGCACGATGGCAAAGAGAGCATTCGTAGGATGTTCGTCGACTTTATGGCGGGCTATGAAACCATTATCCATCGAGATTTCACTTCGACGGTAGACGCTAAAAACGGCCGTATAAGCACTTGTTTTACCGCCGAATTAATAGACCACCAGGGCAATACCACGCTGCTGTATAACACCAATTTTTGGCGTATCCGCGGGGATAAGTTTCAAGAGGTGTACGTTTATATGAGCGGTGAAAACCCGCTAACTTAGGGTGGCGCGTTGTGTCCCGATATGGCGGGATAATTCGCTGCTGTGGATGTCGGTGGGGTTGCCTTGAGTTCAATCCACACACCTGTGTTAGGCTAGACCTATATGCGTGTGTATGGGATGGTGGCATGCGTCGCAACTAGAGCGTTAGCGCACTGGATCAAAGACAGGAAATATGCCCTCGGGAGCGGCCTTTGAACTATGAGTGAAAAAGTTTTCATAACCGATGTCGGGCCACGCGACGGGTTACAAAACCAAACCAAACTTCTGTCGGTGGAGCAGCGTGTGGCGTTGATCTGCGCGTTGGCAGACGCTGGAATTACTCAGATCGAAGTCGGCAGTTTTGTCTCGCCAAAGGCGGTGCCGGCGATGGCGAATACCGATCTGGTGGTGGCAGCGCTGCAGACAGAGAGTCGTTACAACGCGTCTAACATTGCGCTTATTCCCAATCTCAAAGGTTACCAACTGGCGCGTACGGCCG
>MDTF01005116.1_pt1 | contig 10986 bp, 11 predicted proteins | sample 811191 | NCBI WGS metagenome assembly MDTF01 (sample SAMN05326649, study PRJNA326480) | marine metagenome | isolation source: seawater | place: Southern Ocean | collected 2011
TAATTTATTATGGAAGAGAATTCTGTAAAGCAAGAGAGTGCTATGGTTTGACTTGTAAAATTTGTACGACTTGTTATCCTAACAGAAAAAATCCAGTTCAAATAATAAAAGCTTAATATGAAAATTCTAGGAATCGGAAATGCAATTGTTGATGTTATATGTAAAGTAGAAGACCAATATCTATTAGATAATGAATTAACAAAAAGCACTATGAAATTAGTTGACGAAGCTGAATTTAAAAAACTTTTATCTACTCTAAAAATTGAAGGAACTGTATCTGGTGGATCTGTTGCAAATTCTATTGTTGGTCTTTCTCAATTAGGAAATGATGTTGGTTTTATTGGTAAAATTAATTCAGACGATCTGGGCCAAAAATATGAAGAAGGTTTAATTAAAGAAAAAGTGAAATATTTTTATGATAAAAAAAAAGAGGCTACACCTACTGGGACTTGTTTAATTTTAATTACACCTGATGCAGAAAGAACAATGGTTACATTTTTAGGCATAGCAGGGGAAATTAATGAAAAAGATATTAGTGAAAAAGCTATAAAAGAAAGTGAAATGATATTTCTAGAAGGTTACTTGTGGGATGAAGGTGAGCCAAAATCGGCATTTGATAAAGCAATGTTGCTATCTAATATAAAAGCAATGTCTTTATCAGATCAATTTTGTGTAGAAAGACATAAAGATAATTTTTTAAAATTGGTAAATAATAGGCTTGATATTACTTTTGCAAATGAACAAGAAATTAAATCATTAATCGATGCGAAGAGCTTTGAAGATGTTGTTGCGTTTGCGAAGCAATTGGGCAAGCTACTGGTTGTTACACGTGGTGAAAAAGGAAGTATTGCTATTAAAAATAATGAAGTTGTGGAGTGCGAAAGTAAATCAAATCTAAAAATTGTAGATTTAACCGGTGCTGGAGATTTATTTGCAGCAGGATTTCTTCATGGGTTTATTAATAATTTTTCAATAAAAGAAAGTCTCAATAAAGGGACAGAAATGTCTTCAAAAATCATCCAAAAAGTTGGTGCTAGACTAGGTTAATCTATTTTAACCAATAAAATAACCATCTTGGTGGCTTAATATAAAATTTTTATCACCAAATTTATTATCTATTTTTTTCCGTAGTCTATAAATGTGTGTTTCAACGGTGTGAGTTTCCATGTCTGGTGAATAACCCCAAATATTTTTTTGCAAATCTAAAATATCATGTTTAGTTTTCATCTTGTGCAAATATAAAATTATTTCAATTTCTTTTTCGGTTAGCTTTAAACTCACATCATGTTTGGAAAAAAATTTAGAATTTAAATTTAGTTCGTAGCCGTTAATATCGATTTGAGATTGATAATTAAATTTTAATTTAATTAATTTAATATTAATTAATTCTAATAGTTTATCTAAAGGTAAGGGAAAATTATTAAAACTTAAGAAATTTTTTTCACTTACATTTTCATTTAGTAATAGTTTCTGGCTAGGTTTAGAAATTATTAAAGAATTTTTTAAATTTAAACCAGAACGTTTGATAAAATCATCTTCGTTTATAAATCTTGTGATTTTAAAAGATAAATTTTCTTTAATCTCATCTAAAATTTCATATAGTGAATTAAAATTTATAATAAAAACATTTTGGTTAATCATATTTAATATTAGTTATGATAATTCATGTAAAAAATAAAAACACCTTTATAATTGATGATTTTAAATTCAAATGTAGTATTGGGAAAAACGGCTTAAAATTAAACAAAAAAGAAGGTGATTTTTCAACACCAAAAGGTTTGTTTAATTTAGGAAAATTATATTTTCGAAAGGATAGGGTTGAATCTTCTAAATGTAAAATTAAAAAAAAGACTATTAAAAAAAATATGGCTTGGTGTGATAATCCAAGTCATAAAAAGTATAATGAAGAAATTCATACTAACAATTCAAAAAATAAAGAAAACTTTTATAGAAAAGACCATAGATATGATTATTTAATAACAATTAATCATAACAAAAAAAAAGTACCCTTTAAAGGTAGTGCCATTTTTATACATTTAACTGATGATTACGATTCCACAGCTGGCTGCATTGCGCTCAAAAAAAAAGATTTTGAAATTTTATTAAAGCTAATTGATCAAAAAACTAAGATAAAAATTGGTTAACCTCTTTGACCAAAGATTTTTGATCCTATTCTAAGATAAGTAGAATTATTTTTAGCTGCATCTAAATAGTCTTGCGACATGCCCATACTTAAGTGTGATACACCTAGATTTTCTTTTAATTCATTCATTTTGATATAGTGATCTTTATTATCCAAATTAATAGGAGGTATACACATAATGCCTGTTATATCTAACTTGAATTCTTTTATACATTGTTCATAAAATAGATTTAGATTATCAATATTTAATCCATTTTTTTGAATTTCATCACCAATATTGATTTGAATAAAAATTTTTAATTTTTTATTTTGTTTAATTTGTTCATTGGCAATCTTATCAGCCAATTTAATATTGTCTAAAGTGTGAATATAATCAAAAAGCGGGACTATATATTTAACCTTATTTGTCTGTATTTTTCCAATCATGTGCAGTTTGATTTTTGGTAGAGTTTTTTTAATTTCTCCCCATTTTGAAGTGGCTTCTTGGGCTTTATTCTCACCATAATTAATGTGTCCATAATTAATTAATGGTAAAATATCTGATAAAGGAAATGTTTTACTTACAGCAATAATTTGAGGAATATCCTTTAATAAAATTTTTGACTTTATGGATTCCTCTATAGATAATAAATTTTTTACACTTTTATGAATGCTCATGTACCAAAAATATATTGTTTTATTAATAAATTAAATGAAAATTATATTAAATATTTAGATAAAGATATTGCTATAATTTACAGAAATTATAATGAAAGTATTGATTTAAAAAAATTAATAAATTTTAGAAATTCTTGTAAAAAATATAAACGATACTTCTTTCTTGCAAATTACCCTAGAGTAGCTGTAAAATTGAATTTAGACGGAGTGTATATTCCAGCATTTAATCAAAATTTAAACATAGTTATAAGTAAAAAAAAAAACTTTTTAATAATTGGCTCTGCACATTCAATACCAGAAATAAAAATTAAAGAAAAACAAAATGTTGACTGTATTTTTATATCACCACTCTTTTTAACAAAAAAATCTAAAAAATATTTAGGAATGATTAATTTTTTAAAACTAGCAAATAATACGTCAAAAAAGGTAATTGCATTGGGTGGTTTAACAATGAATAATTTGAAACAAATAAAAAAATCGAATATTTATGGATATGCTTCCATTTCATTATTTGATGGAATTAATATATATAAAAAATAAAAATGAATAATAACAATTTTAAATCTTTGAATTCTGAATTTACAAAAATCCAAAATTTTTATCAGACACAAAATTATGAAGAGGTTATTAGCCGATCAAAAATTTTAATTAAGAAATACCCAGAGGCCATACCACTGTATAATGCGTTAGGATTGGCTCATCTTCAAAAAGGAGAGTATAATTTTGCACTAAAAAGTCTTCAAGAAGCTCTTAAGATTAATAGTAAGGATTCAAATGTTCTTTGTAATTTAGGTTTAGTTAGTAAAGCACAAAAAAATAATTTACTTGCAGAACATTACTATAAAAAAGCCATAGACTTAAACCCCAATCATTTTATTGCGCTACTTAATTATGGCAATCTAAAAAATGATCTATATGATATTAATTCTAGTTTGGAGCTTTATCTGAAAGCACTTAAACTAAAGCCTGATGTTGCTGAAATTCATATTAATTTAGCTAAAATATATAACTCAATTGGCAACTTTGAATATTGCAAAAAACATTGTCTATTGTTAAATGATAAGTTTCCTGAACACACTATAGCAGATCAAATGCTAGTGGAGATCATTGACTATAAAGTTGATCAATCTCATCAAGAACAGATGTTAAAAAAACTATCTAATCAAATGATAAACAATTCTAATTTGATTATTTTAAATTTTTCAATTGCAAAATCTTATGAAAAACAAGAACGGTTTGATAAATCAATTTTTTATTTAGATATAGCTAACAACCTAAAAAAAAAAATTAATCATAATTATAATATTAATAATGATGTACTATTTTTTTCTAAAGTAATAAAAATATTTAATTCAAAAAATAAGAGTTTAAATTTAATTGAGCCAATTTCTGATAAAAAATTTATTTTCATTGTTGGTCTTCCTAGGTCTGGAACTACATTATTACATCAAATTTTATCTAAAAGTTCTTCTGTAGCAGGAGTTGGGGAGCTATCTTTTTTTGATACACCAATTACAAAATTAATTGAAAAAATAGACTTCGATGCTGATTTTGAAGATGCTCTAAAATTAATTAAAACAAGTTTTTTAAGTAAAATAAGTGAATTTGATTTTAATCAAGATATTATAGTTGAAAAAACACCCCATAATTTTATCTGGCTTGGTTTTCTTAAAAAAATGTTTCCCAATTCTAAAATTATTCACAGCAAAAGAGATATAAAAGATACTGCCTTTTCTAACTATAAACATTTATTTTTATCCAATAATTATAATTGGGCTTACAATAAGGACGATTTAACGAGATATATAAACGAATATTTAAAAATTATGGATTTTTGGACAAAAAAATTTGGTATACAAATTTTTCACAATAATTACCATGATTTGATAGCCAACCCTATCGAACAAACAAAAAAAATTTTTAATTACTGTGATCTTGACTGGAATAGTGAATGTTTAAATATTGAATCTTCTAAAGCTAAAATTGACACATTGAGTTTTGCTCAAGCTCGGCGCCCAATATATAAGGGAGCAATTGATTTCTATAAAAATTATGAGAGTTTGTCTGATCTTTTTGATAAAGTTAATAACTCTATCAAATAAAAAAGGCCCCACTTTAAAAAAGTAGGGCCTTCTAAATATTAAGTTGCTATTATACTAGAATGCGAATGATACAGCAATTTCTGTATGTTCGAAATCAGCAGTAGCAGCTCCACCAGCATTATCAACTGCGTTAGCATGAGCTTTAATTGTCATACCACCCATTGAATAACCAATAGAAATACCTGATTGTTCTTCGTCAGCAGTTTGACCACCGATATCAACAGTTCTTTCTCCATAAGAGATAGATAGGTCATCATTTATTGCGTAAGCAACAGACATACCTTTTGTATCGAAATCAGCTGTAGTGTTATAAACATCTATCTCAGATGTTGTGTAACCAACAGATACTGGACCATAAGCATAGGTAGCAGATAGAATCTGAAGATCATCCATTTGACCTATTGTAGTAGCATTAACTTTTTCACCTGTTCCTGCATAAATAGTTAAACCATCCACTGGTTTAGCAGTTATTGCAATTGAACTTTCAGATGAAGCAGTTGTAGCAGTTTCACCAACAGTACCAGTTTGTCTAGACCCTGTACCTTGAGGTAAAAAACCTATATCAACACTAATCATTCCTGAAGAAACGTTATAGTTGAAACCGTTAGCAGATGTATGTTTTGTTCTTCCAGTAACTGGATTAGCAACAGTTCCTAAACCATTCCATACTTCTTCATCAGCAGTTGGAAGTGTATCATCGATTTTAGAAATACCAATTGCACCATCTACTAAGTTGTAAGTAAGAGCACCCATTGCACCCATATCTACAGTCATAGCTGATTGCGAACCAGCACCATCATCTAATGTGTGAGAAGTTGATACTGCCCAACCATTGTCCATTTCCATTGAACCAGATACCGTAATATCTTTGTCCATACCAAATCTACCACCAGTTTGTCCAGGGTTACCTGTTCCATTCTTAGAAGTGTAAGACATTTTACCAGAACCTGATACTGACCAATCTGCCTGAGCAGCTGATACAGCAACAAGAGAACCAGCAAGAGCTGTTAAACCAGCTTTAGCGTATTTGTTCATATTATTCCTTTTTGTTATTATTGTTTAATTATTAATAATTAATTCTATAAATAAATATTATTTACAGAACAGGCACTTTTAACGTTTTTTAAACAAGAAATGTATATTTCGAGCCAAATAAGATAAAAAATAATAATATGTTGTAAAAATGTCACTTAAAAAAACATTATAAAATAGCCATTTTTATGTAATAAGATTAAAAATTCTAAGATATATGAAAAATTACTACATGTGTAAACTTTTAATAGGTTCTTTGATTCTTCTTGTTTTAGCAGGTTGTGGAAAGGGCTTTTTTAAGAAAGTTGATTCTAGAAAAAACCCTGTGAATGTAAATGATAGAGCCCAAAAAAACATTCAAGACGGAAAAGGATTTAGGTTGATGGGTAATAACAAAAATACTGGTGTATTTGACTTTGCAACATCAAACGAAATGTGGAGAGCTTCAATTGAACTTTTAGATTTTACACCGTTGAGTAATGTTGATTATTCTGGTGGCATAATAATTACTGATTGGTTTACTGAGAAAGATTCCTCTAATGAGTCTATAAAAATTACAGTTAGATTTCTATCAAATGAAATTAGAGCAGATGGTATAAAAGTAACCATATATAAAAAAATATGTGACACAAAAAACTACTGTTCCACAAAAAAGATTGACTCTACTCTTTCTCAAGAAATAAAATTAGCTATTCTAAAAAAAGCTGCAACTATTAAAGAAAGTGAATTAATTACAGATCCTTCCTATAAAGATCCAAGGGCCAAAAATACTGCCAAGTAAGAGATGGAAAGATATAATTTTAAAGTCATTGAAAAAAAATGGCAAGATTATTGGACAGATAAAAAAATATTTAAAACTAAATTAGATAAAAATAAAAAAAAATTTTATTGTTTAGAGATGTTTCCATATCCCTCTGGAAAAATACACATGGGACACGTTCGAAACTATACAATAGGTGATGTTTTAGCGAGATATAAAATTCTTCAAGGTTATAATGTTTTGCATCCTATGGGATGGGATTCTTTTGGTATGCCTGCCGAAAATGCAGCAAGGCAAAATAACTTAGATCCAAAAACGTGGACCGAATCTAATATTAAAACGATGAAATCTCAACTTAGACAACTCGGCTTATCTATAGATTGGGAGAGGGAAATTTCAACTTGTACTCCTGAATACTATCGACACCAGCAAGAATTTTTCTTGGAGTTATATGACAAAGGATTGGTTTATAGAAAAGAAAAATATGTCAATTGGGATCCTATAGATGAAACTGTTTTAGCCAATGAACAAGTAGTTGAGGGAAAGGGTTGGAGATCAGGGGCATACGTTGAAAGAAAAAAATTAAATCAATGGTTTTTTAATATTTCAAAATTTTCTGATGAGCTTCTAGAGGGCTTAGAGTCTCTTAAAGAATGGCCTAATAAAGTTAAAGTAATGCAAAAAAATTGGATAGGAAAATCTTTTGGGTGTGAAGTAAAATTTAAAATTAAAAGTGAAAAACAAATTAATAAAGTTGAATGTTACACAACAAGACCAGATACTTTATTTGGATTATCATTTTTGGCACTTTCTGTTGATCACCCAATAGCAAAATTTTACGAAAACGATGATGAGTTTATCAGGTTTAAAGAAAACTGCTCGGCCAGTGGAACAACTGAAGAATCTATCGCTAATGCGGAAAAAATTGGTTTTAAAACCGACTTAATCGCAATAAATCCAATGGATGAGAAGATTGAAGTTCCGGTGTATTTTGCAAACTTTGTATTAATGGATTACGGACTTGGGGCTGTATTTGGATGTCCTGCACACGATCAAAGAGATATGGACTTTGCAATTAAATATAAATTAAAAGTCACACCTGTTGTAAAACCTCACAAGGACAAAGGGTTTTCTATTGAAAAAGAGGCTTATACAGGTGAAGGTTTTATTTTTAATTCTAAATTTTTAAATAATCTTAAAGTACCCAAAGAATCAATTGCTAGGAGTATAGAATATTTAGAAAAAAATAATCTTGGTAAAAAAAAAATTAATTTTAGATTAAAAGATTGGGGGATATCAAGACAACGATATTGGGGCTGTCCAATCCCAATTGCCTATGATAAAAACAATCAACCGTTTAAAATTCCTAAAAAAATGTTACCTGTTATTTTACCAGAAGTATCGAACTTAAATAATAAGGGTAATCCTTTAGACTCAATACACGATTGGAAAAATTTTACCCTGGATGGTAAAAAATATACCCGAGAGACTGACACCTTGGATACATTTGTAGATTCTTCTTGGTATTTTTTAAGGTTTTGTTCATTTGATAAAAAAGATTACGGGTTTGATCAAGATGAAATAGATTATTGGATGCCGGTAGATCAATATATTGGAGGGGTGGAACACGCTATACTTCACCTTTTATATTCAAGATTTTTTATGCATGCATTATCATTTGATAATGAAAAGTTTACACTAAAAGAGCCATTTAAAGGTCTTTTCACCCAGGGTATGGTTTGTCATGAAACCTATAAAGATAAAGAAAATAATTGGCTAAGCCCAGAAGAGGTTTTTTCAGATGATGGTAAAAAATTTTTTAATAAAAAAAATACATCTGAAAAGATAAATGTTGGACCTTCAGAATCAATGTCGAAATCTAAAAAAAATACAATAGATCCTGAAAATATTATTAAAGATTTTGGGGCTGATGCTGTCAGATTATTTATACTTTCAGATAGTCCTCCTGAAAAAGATGTACAGTGGTCCGATCAAGGCATGATCGCTTCATATAAATTTGTTCAAAAGCTATGGTTTTTAAATTCAAAAATTTTAGAAAAAATTGAAAATAAAGAAAACTCAACTGAAAAAAGTAATTTACCAAAATTTACTAATCAACTTATAGATAAGATTACTAATAACCTTGAGAAGTTCCACTACAACGTAATTGTTGCAAATCTTTACGAAATGTACAATTTTTTTATAAAAGAAATTGAAAAACCAATAAGCAAGGATATTCTAATATCAAATTATACTAAAATATTAACAATGATGATCCCATTTATTCCACATCTGGCCAATGAATGTTTAACAAAAATAACAAATATAAATGAAGTAAGATGGCCTGTAGCTGATGCCAATCAACTCGGTGGAGAATTTGTAAATTTTGTTTTACAAATAAATGGAAAAAAGAAAACTGTTTTTCAGGTAAGCAGAGACTTAGAAGAAAAAGAAATAATAACGATAATTGAAAAAAATGAAAATATATCAAAAATTATTGATAAAAAATTAATAAAGAGAGTTATTTTCATACCTAATAGGCTTATAAACATAATATTATAAAATATGGTAAAAAAAATTTTTTTGATATTTCTTGTTTGTGCACTAACCGGCTGTGGATATGACGCAATCTATTCTAAAAAGAATCTTAAATTATATGATTTCTCAATAAATAAGGTGAATTTTACGGGTGACAAAATGATAAACGTTAAACTTAAACAAGAATTATTTGGATACTATAAAAGTGAACGAGCTAAAAATTACAATTTAGATATTAGCACTAAATCAAATAGAGAAATCGTATCTAAAAATGCTAAAGGTGAAATTTTAATTTTTCAAAACATGGTAGAAATTATAGTCGTAATAAAAAGGGACGATTCTTTAATAAAACAACTTAAATTTTTAGAAAAATTTAAGTACTCTAATAAAGAAGACAAATTTCAACTAAACCAGTATGAAAAAGAAATTAAAACTAGTATTGCTGAAAATGTGGGAAAACAATTAATCTCAAAAATAGCTGCTCTTCAATGATTATAAAATCATTTGAACTTTCAAAATTAAGAATAGATAAACATAATTTCTACCTCTTCTATGGAGACAATGAAGGCTTAAAAGAAGAGATGGTAAAAAATTTATTCGAAAAAAATTATCTTAATAAAATTAATAGATATGAGGAGGAAGAGATTTTAAATAATAAAAATGAATTTTATAATGGTCTACTTACAAAATCATTTTTTGACAATGAAAGGCTCATAATCATAAATAGAGTTACTGATAAAATTAAAGAAGTAATAGAAGAAATAATTAATAAAGATTTGCAGGATGTTCTATTTATTTTAAATTCAAAAAATCTTGATAAAAAATCTGTCTTACGAAAACTTTTTGAAAAAGAGAAATCAATAATATGTGTCCCATTCTATGAGGATAATAATCAAACTTTAAATTCTATAATTAGTGAATTCTTTAGAAATAAAAAAATTACTGTCTCTCAGCAATTAATAAATACTCTAATCGTAAGAAGCAGAGGTGATAGAAAGAACCTAAATAATGAACTAGAAAAAATTGAAAATTTTTTAAAAAATAAAAAAAGTATAAATCTTCAAGAAATAATTAAATTAACAAATCTTGCAGATAACTATGCTGCTTCAGAGCTCATTGATCACACACTTGCTAAAAATACCAATAAAGCTGCCACTATTTTGAATGAAAATAACTTTACGGATGAAGATAATATAATAATTATTAGAACATTATTGGCAAAGTTAAAAAGATTATTAAAAATTTATGAATTAATGGATGAAAAAAATAATATTGACCAAGCAATCTCTATGTTCAAACCACCAATTTTTTGGAAAGACAAACCCCTTGTAACCCAACAATTAAAATCTTGGGGAAAAAATAAATTAAAGAGTTTAATTTATGAAACTAATAATGTTGAGTTGCTAATAAAAAAAAATTCGAGTGTAGCAAAAAATATATTGAATGATTTCATAATTGATAATTCAAAAAAGACTAATAGTTAAGTTTTATAATTTCAATTATTTTATTGAGCTGATCAAGATCTTTATACTCTAACAGCAAAGTACCAGTATTATTTTTTTTATTTTTAATTAAAACATTCAGGCCAATTTTCTCTATAATTGAATTTTCTAAAGCTTCTAAATTTGCATCTTTGGTTATTTTCAGTGATTTTTTTTTAAACTTAAAAATTTTAACAAAATTTTCTGATTGTCGAACAGAAAGGTTTTTTTCAATTATTTTATTTGCAACAAACTCTGCATTATCTAGACCTA
>MDTF01002898.1_pt1 | contig 10984 bp, 10 predicted proteins | sample 811191 | NCBI WGS metagenome assembly MDTF01 (sample SAMN05326649, study PRJNA326480) | marine metagenome | isolation source: seawater | place: Southern Ocean | collected 2011
CGCACCGTAATGTCCTCTTTACCAGCTTGGCCAAACTCCGGCCAGTAGTCGGCTACGCGAGCGTCATAATCGATAAGCCCTCGGTCAACATAAATATGGAATAACGTCGCAGCGACCCCCTTTGTCGTGGAAAAACTCGGTGCCATGGTGTCCTGGGTCCACAGTGTACCTTCGTCATCCTTATAGCCGCCCCACAGATCCACCACACGCTCCCCTCGGTGGTACACACAAACTCCCGCACCCCCGGGATAATTTCGCAGCTGGTCTCGCAACGTCGATTCTACCGCCCCAAAGTCTGGATGAATGCGGCCGTCCAGATGAACTGACTCCTTCTGTAGAAATTTTACTGCCATAGCGCGTCCCCGCTTAGCCGCCATCGTCATTCTGTAGCAATTTGAGATCCCGTGATGGTAAAACATAACACAGATTTCAGGGTCGGGCGAAAACAGCTCATCCACCGCACGGTCGAATGCTGACTCGTTTTATAACAATAGTTATCGAATTGACAAGCACTAAAATATCGGCTGATCTATTATTGTGTTACTAACCATTCGCGCTACGCGGATCTTGCATAAGGAGCCTTAGATGTACCGCATAGTCCTGATCCCTCTCGCCCTGCTATTGGTCCTGGTGGTGATATTAGTACCGCTTATAGTGGGCAAAGAAACAATATTGGACGTCGCCGCATCAGCGCTCTACAAGAAAACTGGGGCAACGCTGACGGTCGCGGGTGACGCCAAAGTCACCGTGTTCCCTCTATTAGGAATCTCTCTGTCTGAGATTGCGGTGGACCTGCCAGAGCGTGAACACTACGACCTGCAAGCACGCTCAGTTCAGATTGGCGTGGACCTACTACCGCTATTGAAAGGCGATATCAAAATTGAGACCATCAGGCTGGATGGCCTGGTCGTGCGTACCGAATCACCGGCCAAACAGGCAAACAGTAACATGCGTCAAGGTGACATCGCAGCCGATGAGTTCTCTTCCTTCGCAATGCCTCTCACACTCAAGGTCAAGCAACTGTTGCTTACCGATGCTCGCTGGGAAAAGGTTGATTCCACCGGCACGGTTTCTACCTCACTAGAGCTTGTTAGTCTGCAGGCGAAGGGCCTGAACCTAGAACAAAATCCGATTCCGGTAGAGCTACAGTTAAGACGGCCTGGCAAACAGACTATGGAGTTGAGTCTGCGCGGCGATCTTCGCATCAATCAAAAGACGCAAAAGGTAAACTTAGACAAGGTTTTAGTCGAGATCAGCGGGGCTACAGCCATGCCCGTTCAGGTGCAAACCAGCGGCACCATTAACCTTTCTCGCGAAGTAGCAGACCTTACGCTGACATTCGAGTCGGGAGAGACTCACGGCACCGGAAGCCTGCACTATGCCAATGCCGGCAGCCCCAAGATTGACGCCGTTTTAAAACTCAACCTGCTGGATCAAGCACTGCTCGCACTGACAGGGTCTAAGGCTGCCGCTGCCGCTGGAGAGGCACGAGTAGGTAGGGATCAGCCTTTACCTCTAGACGCCCTGCGCCTTATCGACACACGAGCCGTAGTTGACGTTAAAAGCGCCCGCTTTGGTCGCCACGTAGTAAGCGATCTTCATATGAATTTACGTGCCCTAAAGGGTCTAATCAAGGTGTCTGATCTGACTGGGAATCTGCACGGCGGCGAGCTGATTGCTACTGCCACTTTGGACGGCAGAAATAATATCGCCATCCTAAAAACCACAGGCAGCCTCACCGAACTCGACATTGCCACGGCCCTAGCGGCAAATGAGTCAACACACATACTTTCTGGGAGCGCTACTGCGAGCTGGCAGCTGGACAGTCGAGGCCGCTCTCCAGACCAGCTAATAACCGCGCTAAACGGCTCCATCAAACTAACCACTAAAAAAGTGATGCTGGAGGGTGCCAGTGTCGAGAAGTCGCTATGTAAGGCGGTAGCGCTAACCAACAATGAATCACTAACGGCAAATTTCTCTGCCAACACGCGCTTTGAGACGCTTTTTGCCAGCATTCAGGTGGCGAACGGGAAGGCAATCCTGAACCCTCTGCGCGCTGAACTGCCCGGGATCACACTCATCGGCACCGGAAACTATGATCTGGTCAACCAGAGTTTTGTTGCGGCCTTCAAAGGCCGCTTGTCAGAGAAACTGGAACAACTTGATCACGCATGTCGGGTCAGTAAACGTCTGACGGCTATCGACTGGCCGGTAAACTGTGCCGGAAATGTGGGCACGGAACCCGCCAGCTGGTGTCGCGTGGACACCGCAAAAATCATGCAAGATTTGGCCGTTAATGAGGGGCTGGATAAGCTCAAGAAGAAAGCAGGTACGCTGTTTGATAAACTGTTTAACAGGGGCGACTAACCTACCCTGTCATTAGTTAAGCACACGATAGCCGCGGCCGCTGAGGCAGCGCTTAACAACCTGTATTTCACTCTGCTGCCCCTGATTCACACCCTTGGCACCGCCACCAACAGCACCCAGGCCGGCGCCTGTCACTGCGCCGCTACTACCGCCGGTAATTGCACCCATCAAGCCACCCACTAGCGCGCCGGAAGCAGCGCCTTTCGCAGCTTTATCCCCCGTCTTCACCTGCGTGGCATAGGCCTGGCACTCTGCCAGATCCTGCTGATACGCGCCCTTATTGACGTCTTTTTGATCGATAATAATTTCGTCAGTAGTTGTGCATGCGGTCATGAACAACGCCACTGTAATAATGGCTAATCTAGCTTTCATTGCTAATCTCCAGCAGTGGATAATGTTGATCTTTGACTCAAAGGCTAGCACGCAATTCGCCAAAAATCACAACGATTACCAGCGAAGCCGCATTATGCCGTTTGGAGAGTTAAGCGTGTCATTCTGCGCGCAGACTCTTACGATCGAGTGGATGCCCGTGTCTGCGGGTCCAACCTGACCTAGGACATTCGTGTTGTTCTACTTTGTGAGAATTCGACCGAAAAAGAAACTTGAGTCCGCCTGCACTGCGCCAACAGCGTCGGTGCGATCAGCAGCTAAGCCAATCGACCTCAGCGCGTCATGGTTATTCCAGGATTTTTAGGCGACGACCGCCCTTGATAGACTATCTGCGCCATGTGGGCCATACCGCCGTGGGCTTGGGGCAAGGTCGCATTAGTAAGACACTCCTTAGGCGGCATCTATGCCAGAGAGATCGCCCGATCGGAGCCAGACAGCATTGAACAAGTGATTATTTTGGGCAGCCCGTTCGGGCGAGGACGGCAGAATGCTTCCCGCGCGAATCAGCTTTACCCGCGTCTGAACCCACAGCCGGATGAGCGCGGCGATGAGGATATTCTCGTGACACCACCCCCCTTACCCACGACTGCGACCTGTACCAAAGCCGACGGCGTGGTGACATGGCGCACTTCTGTGCAAGCAGGCAGCAATCACCACGTGCACAACATAGAAGTGTTGCGTAGTCATATCGGCCTCAACGCCAACGCGGGAGTGTGGTACTGGATAGCCAAAAAGCTCGGTTAACCCGCTCGCTTCGATACAGGCTTTGAAGGCGCTAAACTAGTTTGGCGTTACCCTGCTCGACGACCTACAATAAGTGCATATGCCTGCCTAGGGCTGCAGTCCCGCGGGACACTCAATGAGACCGACCTACTGTTTGATTCTGGCGTACTCGGAAAATGTTAGTACTGAGGACCTTGCTTGTGAATACCCCATTAACTGTCACGGTGAAAACGCCAGTCTCGGCCATTGCTCGAAAGCGATTACGAATCCTCTTTGGCATTTTTATCTTTACCCTACTACTGCCCGCGTACGCGTCCTCTGCAACCGCGAATAATGACGCGGATCCTACAAAAATCTACCAAATGGTCTACAGCGCCACTCTTGATCCCAAAAGCGGTCAAGCGCACGTCAGCGTAACTCTCAAACAACACAGGCAATTGCTGCGCAGTATTGAGTTTATTATGCCCAAAGAGCGTTATCTAAACATACGACCCACATCCCGTATCGAAATCAACGGCGACCGTGTTGCGTGGAAACCACTCAGAGAGGGTGACGCGCTGCACTTCGATTTTGTCATTGATCATCAGCGGTCAAATGGCAAGATGGACGCTCAGATAACAGATACCTGGGCACTACTTAAGCTGGATTATCTATTCCCGAGTAGCAAGTCTCGCTTCGTCAAGGGTGCCACATCAAACACCAGTCTAATCCTAGATGGACCAAAGCGATGGTCGATAGAAACGCCCTATGGAGTGGGAGCCGGTCACGTATTCGAGGTCGACAATACTGGCCGCAACTTTGATCCTCCTCGTGGCTGGATCATAGCGGGAGAATTAGGCGTGCGCCGAGAGAGCATCGGGGCACGGCGTATTAGCGCAGCAGCTCCTCTTGGCACAGGATTTCAGGCCAATGATGTACTGGCCTTCCTGCGCTGGACGCTACCTTCAGTGGTTGAGGTCTTTCCCGATACCCCGAAGCGCCTGCTAATTGTCAGTGGCTCTGAGGATATGTGGCGTGGCGGACTTTCAGGCGCGGCATCACTCTACTTACACAGCGATCGCCCGCTAATAAGCGGCAACCGAACTAGCCCGCTACTGCACGAGCTTTTCCACGTTGCCAGCGGATTGCATTCGAACATAGGTGCCGACTGGATTATCGAAGGTCTGGCAGAATACTACAGCCTCACACTGCTGCTGCGTTCTGGTGGTATTTCCGCGTTTCGCTACAACAAGTCCTTCGAGAGGCTGGCACAGTGGAGTACGGACACTCCCTGCATTGCGACAGATCGCTCAAAAGGTAAACAGACAGCACGTGGCGCTCTGGTAATGCGAGCGCTTGACGCTGAAATTCGCAGTGAGACCGGCGAAAAGGCATCGCTTGATACGCTAGTACAGAAGCTTATGCACGATAATCAGGACATCACTAACTCAAGTTTTCGCGCGGCAATAACCGAACTTACTGGAGCACCTGTGCGCGCACTTTCTGACTGCCCGTAGCATTGGACTAAATGTCGAGATCGGTAAATATATCGATCCCGGCGTCGGGCTTAATCGCCTGCGGCGGCAGCGGCGCACCCACCAACCAGGCCTCCAGCATCTTGCGCTTATTGCTGCCGCTTACTATGAACCAAACAGCAGACGATAGACTCAAGCATCCCGGACTCATGCTAACCCTTTGCGCTGGCAGCTTGGGCGCATCGGTGACCGCAATCGCCAATGCTGCAGGACGACTCCGTGGGACGTTGCCGGGAAATAGACTAGCAGTGTGGCCGTCCTCTCCAAGCCCAAGTAGTGCAAGATCAAAGCCGGGGGCTTTTTGGAGAATCGCTGCATACTCGGCCGCGGCCGTATTCACATCGTCGGAGACTGGGACTCCGTGTATGTGTGCACGAGGAATAGCAACATAATTCAGCCACACGGTTGAGGCCATAGTGTCATTGCGCCCGGCATCGCCTAACGGCAGAAAACGTTCATCACCAAAGTAGATATGCCAGTGTTGCCAGTCCGTGGTGATGTGGCGTAACTGTCGATACAGCTCACGCGGCGTTTCACCGCCGGCCAAAATGATACTGAAATAACCGTTCTTATCGAGACATTCACTAGCCAAAATAGTAATGCGCGCGCAGAGTTCTTTGATCAAAATATCGTTGCTGACGAATCTGTAAAGGCGTGGCGGCATCACTAAATATAATTTCGCCAGCTTTGATTGCTGCTATCGAATAACTGGCTCGACTCTTCAGGCCCCCAACTCCCGGCCGGGTAGCTCTGAATGAAGTCCCGGTCAAGACTGAACTGGCGCAATATCGGATCCACTACTTTCCATGACCATTCCACTTCGTCAAAGCGAATAAATAAACTGTGATCGCCTTCGATAACATCCATCAACAGCGTTTCATAAGCCCCAAGTTGGCGCTCATTCTCGTCACGAAACGAAGCATGCAACTGTAATGTCCGGGTACTCATGTCCAGACCTGGCTCTTTAGCCTGTAGTTCTATATGCATGCTTTCATCAGGCTGAATAGATAACACGATCCAATTAGGCTCCACTTTATCCATCGGTGTCTCATGAAATAATTGCAGCGGCGGCTGCTTCAGCCGCAGGCTCACGATAGTAGAGTCCTGTGCCATGCGCTTGCCTGTGCGCAGATAAAATGGCACCCCAGACCACCGCCAGTTGTCGACATAAAATTTTGCGGCGACATACGTTTCCGTTACGGAGTTTTCAGCAACACCCGGCTCGTCCTGATAACGGACGGCACCATCACCGGCGCCATACTGCGCACGCACGACATAACGACTCACTGCATCGCAAGGAATAGGGCGGATTGACCGCAGCACTTTCACCTTCTCATCGCGCAGTGCATCATCATCGAGGTGGGCCGGCGGCTCCATCGCCACTACAGAGAGCAGCTGCATCATGTGATTCTGAAGCACGTCACGCAACGCACCTGTCTTATCAAAATAGCCAGCGCGACTGCCAATGCCCTTGCTCTCAGCCACAGTAATCTGCACGTGATCAATGTAATTACGATTCCAGATCGGCTCTACCAGGCTGTTGGCGAAACGAAATACCAACAGATTCTGAACCGTTTCTTTTCCCAAATAATGATCAATCCGATAAATCTGTTCTTCCTCAAAATGCCGATGAAGGTGCTGATTAAGCGCCCTAGCTGAGGCTAAATCATGCCCAAACGGCTTCTCTAAAACAATACGGTTTCCAAGCAGCCGACCGCTCAGGCCGGCTGCATCAAGTTGACTGACGACTAGGGTAAAATCAGCGGGTGAAATGGCGAGGTAGAACACCACATTGGCACAGACACCCTCACGAGGCTTGCCGAGCGTCTGTTTCAGATTACCATAGTGTTCGGCGCGATCGTGTACGACTTGGGTATAACTAAAAAGGCTGACAAATTTTTGGAAATCATCCTCATTGTACTCCTTGCCAAGTCGCTTAGGCAGCTGCTCACGCATGAAGGCCCGCCATTGGCTGTTATCCCAATCACGCCTTGATACACCCAAAAACGCCAGACTATCCGGCAGGCGCCCGTCTCTACTGAGGTAATACAGTGCGGGTAGCAATTTAGTGAGCGCCAGATCACCGGTGACGCCGAAGATAACGAAGTAGCAGGGACTCATCACGGCATTTTCTCTTCGCCAAGCGCATGACCGCCAAAACCCTGACGCATTTTAGCCAGCAGCTTAGCGCCGTACTCATCGCCGCCTTGACTAGCATAACGCATCATTAGCGCAAGACTCATTACGGGCGCAGGCACGCCCTGCTCAATAGCTTCCAATGCCGTCCATCGTCCCTCCCCGGAGTCAGCAACAATCGGCAGTACGTCTTCGAGCTCCTGATCCTTGTCTAAAAAGTCGCCCATTAAATCCAGCAGCCAGCTTCTGACCACACTGCCGTGGCGCCACATTTCCGCAACGGCGGCCAGATCGATGTCGAAGTCTTCACGTGCTTTCATCAGAGCAAAGCCCTCCGCATACGCTTGCATCATGCCGTACTCGATGCCGTTGTGAACCATTTTGACAAAATGCCCACTGCCAGCCGGCCCACAATGTAACCAGCCCGTTTGAGGGCCGGGCGCAAGCACGCGAATCGCAGGCTCAATATAATCAACGGCGTGCTGAGATCCACCAAGCATTAACGCATAGCCATTGTCCAAGCCCCAAATACCCCCAGACACACCCGCATCGACGTAATGAATCCCGGCCGCTTCGACACGTTTAGAGCGAGTTATTGAGTCTTTGTAGTAACTGTTGGCGCCATCAACCAACACATCACCCGGGCTCAGTAGTGGCAGCGCTTGATTGATGACCTCCTCGGTCACATCACCAGCGGGCAGCATAAGCCACAGTACTCTGGGCAGAGGAAGATTCTCAATTAACTGCTCCAACGTATAGCTGGCGCTGACCCCAACTTCAGCGACCAAAGCATCTGTCACTTCTGCACTGCGATTGAGCCCCACCACTTCGATGCCGCCGCGCCGTAACCGCCGCGCCATATTGGCACCCATCTTCCCCAGCCCTGCTATACCCAGTTTCATTCTGCACCTCCTTTGGCATCCTGCTGCTAGTACTTCCCAGCATAGGTTTTCGATCTGAACTATGAATTAGCCTGATTTAGCACATCAATAGCGGCATTGGCCGCGCTGCCTTTTTTTTAAGACCCGTCGCTGCCCAGTGCAGTCCAATTACTATGACGGCACTCAAGTCGACGTCTTGCAGCCCAGTAATTGCCAGAAAGAACAACCTGTCACTTTCATCGCGCCGAAAACGTAGACTACCCCGATCGGCCCATCAATCGCTACTAGCCAATACTCCCACGTCTCGGCGAGCTGATTAGGAACGGCATAAATCACCGCCAATATCGCCGACAAACGGACTAGCCCCTGCCAGAAAAAAACCGGCGCACGATTAGTCAGATCATGGGACGCCCACATCAACAATGCCGCCGCCATCATCAAAAATGTTCCCAGTGTTATCAATGGCACCAGCTGACCTTTCACTGGGTCGGCGGCTGTCGCAATGGCTAGGGCACCAGCCCATGTGCCAGCTCCTACCAAAAAATCTGATAACCCCGTCCACCAAATAAATTTCTGTAACATCAATAGTGCCTCTGCTTATTTATATATGGTTAACGATTGTCATGTCCTAGCAAACCTCATCAAACGTGATACCCATGCTCTTGGTTCCCGGAATGAAATTAGACACCAGATTATGCAGACTGGCAACCAGCTGCGGATTACGTAAGTGAGGTACAATTTACTTGAACCTAATGTGTAGCTCTGTAGGGGCCAGATGTGAACCGATGCAAGAAGGCGGCCCGACGCCAAGCATCCACAGCCCTATTGGTTAAAGCATTATGAACAACTCGGCGATACCTAACATGATTTGGAGGACCCATATTGATAATGGGTTGCCGCATTATCTGCAGGGATTTGGGAGTATCCCCACCGAACTGAGGGTGTGCCACGTTTGCGCTCGACGAGAACTTATCGGGGCGCTTTGAACTATAATCAAGATCGTCATGCTTGTGTTGGTAGGCGCTGTCGAATGCTATAACCCTCTGCTTGTGATCTTCACAGTAAAGCTGGAGACATTCAGATCAAACGAAGACTGCGGTTCTTCTGAAAAAGTCGTGACAACTAGCTGGACTCAAAGAAATCTCTTCGTTTTTGGTGATGGAAACATCCTACGAAGTAGTGCGACAATGGCGACAATGATAAGCAAGTGATATTTTGTTTGGAATCGTCCTGCCGCAAGTGGCCTAGACGTTTTTTTATTGCTTTAAAGATTATTCTTGGCGTCACGGGCGACCCGTGGCCATTGATAGTCCTCTGTATTTTTGAGATAAAAACTTTATGGATTTTAAAGACTACTACCAGCTTCTCGGTGTATCTCCGGATTCGGATAGCAAGGAGATCAAGACTGCCTATCGGAAGTTGGCGCGCAAGTACCACCCCGACATGAACCCAGACGCCGGGGCCGAAGATAAGTTCAAAGAGGTCGCGGAGGCCTATGACGTTTTAAAGGATGCCGGCCGTAGAGCGGAGTACGACGAGCTGCGTCAGTACGGTGGACGATCTGATGCGGGTTTCGAGCCGCCACCAAATTGGCAAAGTAACAGCGACTTTAGCGATGCAGACTCTACGCGCTTTGAGGGTGATTTTTCAGATTTTTTTAACTCTATGTTCCGAGGCGGAGGCTCCGAGACGAATCAGCAGTCAAGAGGATCGAGAGGCCAAGATGCGGAAATTGAAATGCCCATTTTCCTCGAAGAGACAGCCTCTGAGACGTCCAAGCTCGTAGAATACCAGATTCCAGTGTATGAAAATGGTCAAGTCAACGAGGTTAAGAAGAGCTTAAAGGTAAAAATACCATCAGGAATTGTCGACGGGGAACGAGTCCGACTGAAGGGTCAGGGAGGATATGGCCAAGGGGATGGTCCGCATGGAGATCTTTACCTGCATATTCGATTAGTGCCACATCCACTGTTCGATGTTGAGGGTCATAACCTCGTGATAACGGTTCCACTGGCCCCGTGGGAAGCAGCGCTGGGGGCGAAGGTGACAGTCCCCACCCTGACGGGGAAAATAAACTTGACGATCGCGCCTAATAGCCAGGCTGGACAAAGGCTGCGAGTAAAAGGTAAAGGCATGAAGACCAAAACAGGCAGTGGAGATATGTTTGCGCTTCTAAAGGTGGTGGTGCCCTCATCAGCTAATGATGAGGTTAAGGCGCTGTGGCAATCATTATCGGAGAAGGCAGAATTCGACCCAAGAGCACAGTGGAGTAGCGAGCAATGACAGAAATAGTATTGTGGGTTTCAGTGCAAGAGCTTTGTCAGTGTGGCGGGTTCACAGAGCAGATTATTGTTGAGGCTGTCGATCACGGCATTGCTCACCCAGCAGATGGCGGCAATATCGCTGACTGGATGTTTGACACCACCAGCGCTCACTGGCTGCGAAAGGCGGTACGCCTTCATCACGATCTGGAAATCGACTGGATTGCCATTTCGATGGTGGTAGATTTACTGCGAAAAAATGAAGCGCTTAAAAGACAAAGTCTTTGCCTTGAACAACAGCTTAATCGTTTTGTTAATTAGGAAAGAAAAATACTGACGTATCTGCCAATCACAGGTTTGTACCATCTTCGGTTGGACGTTGTAGGATGTTTTTGCGCGCTCTCAATGTGATTAACTTAGTGAAGTATTGACTATTGACTCGCCATACTCAGTCGACGGAATAGTTTAGAGCTCAAGCCACTCATTGTGCCTTTAATTATTCGGTCAAGCTCAGGCACAATGTCTAGACCACGCGACACATCAGACTTATCGTAGTATTGAATTGCTTTTGAATAGGCGCGAGCAGTCTCTTTGCTAATTTTTTTGGTCAACGCTGTTAAGGTCCTTAGCCATCCCTTTTGCCTAGAATTTATTGGCATGAAAGGCCCGAAAATTCTGACGAGAGAAACCGGCGTAAAACCTAGAGATTTGA
>MDTF01005203.1_pt1 | contig 10983 bp, 10 predicted proteins | sample 811191 | NCBI WGS metagenome assembly MDTF01 (sample SAMN05326649, study PRJNA326480) | marine metagenome | isolation source: seawater | place: Southern Ocean | collected 2011
CATTTCTTCCTTCTCTTTGGGCAATGCTATCCATACTTGATAGCCATGAATGGGATATACTTTTCCGTCTTTATACTGGAGAGGAGTTCTTTCTGAGTGTGCTACACCTTTTCCAGAAGTCATGAATCCTACATCTCTGGAGTTAATTATTTTATGTGCTCCTGTACTGTCTTTGTGTTCTACTGCTCCTTCTATTAAATAGGTAAGGGTGGAAAGTCCTACATGTGGATGTTGGTCTACGTCCATGTAGTTGTCTGGGCCTATAGTGGACGGTCCCATGTGGTCTATAAATGTAAATGGGCCTACTTGGCGTTTTTTACTGAAGGGCAGAAGTCTGCCTACTAAGAAGCTTCCTATGTCTCTGCTTCGCTCTTCTATGATGAGTTTCTCATTATTAGCCATAAGGTAAAAATAGCATGTTAGCAGAGAGTTGTCTATTGACTTAGGTTAAGTAATCTGGAACCTGGTTATCTCTTACAAATGGAAACTGACCGATTTTTTTCAGGTCATAATAAGTATTCAATCCACTGATACCTGCCACTTCTCCTTCGTCTAGGTTTACATACCCATTTTCTGCTACTAGGTTGTCAGGAATAATAAGGTGTTCTATGCTGCCTATAATCATAGTGGTTCCGTTTAGTTTAATCGGCACTTGGTCTTGAAGTTTCATTCCAAGCTTGATAGGGCTCTCTTTCACGAATGGAGGTTTGAATCCATCGATGTATTCTGGTTGGATATGGCAGCGCTCAAACTCACTTTCATCTCTGCTAAATTTACCTGAAGTGTAGTGTGCGTTTTCTACAAGCTTAGTAGGCACTGAGTTAATGGTGTACACTTCGTTTTCTAGGATGTTTTCATAGGTATGACGAGGAACATCTCCTACCGGACGCATAATAAAACCTAAATAAGCGGGGTTACTTCCAAGGTGAATAACAGAACTGAAAATAGCCAAGTTGGTTTGTCCAGAGTTAGAAATACTGCCTATCAGGTTAGCAGGTTTTATTCCTGTTATAGAATTGATTAGATTGAGTCTAAAGACCTTGCTGGCGTCTTCTAAGTCGACTTTAGTTAGGTTCATGGCTTTTTTTTCTTAAATGAATCTCTAGTGTGCGTGGTAATAATTCTGGCTTTTTCAGCTACTACTTGCTTGTCTTTTTTATGACCCCAGATTTTAGTTCTTGCCTCTTTAGCGCTGCTTTGCAAATCTACTATAGGGTCGGGATAGGAATAATCTTCCATTCCATCTATGGCCTTATCCATCTCAGTCATCAACCAGGGTTCATGAATAAATTGGACAGGAACGTTTTTTAATTCGGGGACCCATTTTTTAATGAATACTCCTTCAGGGTCGTGATCTTGACTCTGTTTTACAGGGTTATACATCCTTACGGTATTGATGCCTGTGGTACCTGCTTGCATTTGAAACTGAGGGTAATGAATACCTGGTTCAAAATCTAAAAACTGCTTGGCTAAGTGGTAAACTCCTCTCCGCCAGTCCTGGTCAAAGTGGAAGCACAGCATAGAAACCAACATAGCACGCATTCTGAAGTTTATCCAGCCTGTCTTAGTCACCGCTCTCATGCAAGCATCTACCATGGGGTAGCCTGTTTTCCCTTCTTTCCATGCGGTTAACTTGAAGTCATCGTTTTCATGCGCTAATGATTCATATCCGCTATTTACACAGTGCGTTTCATACCTACATTCTACTTCGAATTTCTGGATAAAATGACAGTGCCATTTCAGGCGAGTCATAAATGCATTAAAAGCCACCTTATTCGTCTCTCGGTTCGGATGTTGTCCTGCAAATTGATAAGCCTGTTTTATGCTAATATTTCCCCAAGCCAGGTAAGGTGAGATCCTACCACAGCTCAATCTGCTCTCTGTAGGCTTAGAAATATGACGTTGATAATTGAATCCTCTGCCTGCTGCAAAAGACCGCAAATACTTCCATGCAGCTTTTTCGCCAGGAGGCTGATAATAGACAGGATAGTCATTTAGCATAGTTCGTAAAGACAGAGGAAGCGGAAAAGGATTACCGAAAGCCAGAGGTTGTCTGTTGGCATAAGAGTTAGTTATGACAGGTGAATGCATTGATTCATTCCACTTTTTATCCCAGCCTATTCTGTTAGTGATTCCTCTAATAATGGCATCCTTTTTAAACTGTATCCAATTGATACCCTTTTTATCAAATAGGGCTGCAGCCTCTTTGTCTCTTTTCCAAGTTTGTAATACACCGCTTTCTTGGTAGGAAAGAACATTCTGGACATCGTAATTTTCTGTGAGGTAATGGAAAACTTCACCAGCTTCAGCCCAGAGAGCATGAACCTGAATCATGGTGCTTTTCATCACAGCGTTCATCTCTTCACCAGAATGATAAATGAATTGTAGGTGCCTTAAAGAAGTGTCAGATCTATCCATCAGCGATGGTTCGAACAAGGAGATGACTAGGTACGGAAATTTACTTCCCTCGGCTGTGCTGAAAGACTCGTGGTCTTGTGTTCTAAAATCACGTTTTAACCAAACGATATTTATTTTCTCTAGACTAATACCTAAATTGTTTTTTTGCCTTTTTCCAAAAGCCGAAGAAAGATGAGTGAAAACCTTTTATATCAAACATCCAATCTCTGGAATGTTCTATTCCTCGATAGTTTGAGTTCAAAGGGTGTTCTTTGAAGTGTATATCCTTAAGTTGATATTCGTCTACAAATTTACTGAATTCCCCCACATAAACTTGAAGGCCAGCTATGTTTTTCCCTAAGTTTAGCATGAACGCCACTGACTTCTCAGAAATAGGATATTCTTCAAAAACAGAGGGTTCCAAAAGTAGAATTCTATTGGCCTTTATTTCAGAATCCCATTTAGGATCTAGATTATACCAGTTATAGATGTAGGTGGGGATTTCAGCTAAAACACTGACGGCTGTTTTCTCAGGTAATGGCGTTATGAGTGAGAGTAGCTTTGTTTCTATTAACTCGTCTGGGGTTTTATAATCTAGGTCAGTTGGAGAGGCAGACTTTGGCGGGTTTTCTTCATAATTGGGGTATTTGAACACAGAATAATCTACATCCAAAAAAGTACCCTGCTGTGAAGTATGGCAGTACCTGTTGATGTTCTCTTGGTTGGCCACGTATTTCTTATTAGCGTTGGCTCCAGCTACCCATTGCCAACTTAAAGCGTTACTTGCCCAATCAGCATCCAATAAGTTAAAGTACATCCATCTAGCTGGATTTAACCAATGACTATATGCCATGTTACATACCATAGCAGCTGTATACATACGTACATGGTTATGCATGTAACCGGTAGCATAAAGCTCTTGAATACCTTGGTCTATTCCGTCTATTCCTGTATGAGCATTTAGCACCGCAGTAGGAAATCCTGTGTTAGAAATAGGAGTTTGAATTCTTTTTAGATCTGAGTTGATCTCTCTTCCTTTGCCTATCCAGTTCTGCTGCCAGTGATCTCTCCATGCTAGCTCTTGGGTAAATTTCTCCATTTTGCCTGGCTCGAAACCACGCTCTAAAGTTCTTTCTAGAACTTGCTTGGTAGAAATCACACCTCTGCTTATATAAGGAGAGAGTCTGGTGACAGCGCCATCTATATAATTTCTGCTTTTAGCGTATGAAGAAGGGTCTATCTTATCGATAAGAGAAACAATCTCATCGTAGTCAGTGGTAAAATTCATCTTTTAGAAATACGATTGCCAGAAATATGCCGCTGTCTGGAACACTTGAATCGGTTTATGCCATCTACTCTTTTCATTTCGTGTTTTTGGCTAACACCTGAGTTCACACGCTTTCTCCAGCGGTTAAAGCTTCCTCTTTTCAGCTCAGAGCGCATGATTTTAATGACTTCACCCTCACAGAATCCAAACTGAAACTCTATGGCTGAGAATGTAGTGCGGTCTTCCCATGCCATTTCGATGATTCGGTCCAGTTCACGTTCTGTTAAATTTACTTTTAATTTTGATGCTTCCATGTGTGATGCAAAGTTAAACTAGCTTACCGAGAGGAGTTCACGGTTCTATATTGGAGGGCTTTTAATCCATAGTTTTGCCCTATAAAAATTTGACTATGCCATTCGAAGAAAACTTTTTGAATATCAGCTTATTAGATTTAGATTCTCAAGCCGAAGAATTCGAGAGCTGTACGTTTACACAATGCGATTTTTCTGAGGCTAAGCTATCGAAGTTAAAGTTCATAGACTGTGAGTTCATAGAATGCAACTTAAGTAATGCCTCGCTAGGCAATACTGCTCTGCAGAATGTGAGTTTTAGTGGTTGTAAGCTTCTAGGAGTGCACTTCGAACACGCTAACCCATTTGGAATTCAGTTGAGTTTTTCAGAGAGTCTTTTAGACCACGCTTCTTTTTATCAGATGAAACTCCCTGGTGTGAAATTCAACTCATGTAGGCTTCATTTTGTGGATTTCACAGAAGCACTTTTGAAAAATGCCACATTTGAAATGTGTGATCTTACGGGTGCTATTTTCTACCAGACTAATTTAGCGAGAGCAGATTTCAGAACTTCAGAATCATATTCTATGAACCCTGAAGAAAACATGATAAAAGGCGCTAGCTTTTCTCAATCAGGTATAGTAGGACTGTTAGATAAATATGGACTAAATATCGAGTAACTCTTAGCGCAAGAGGATTGGCTTATTTAAATCTTTTAGCAGCCCATACTTCTTGAGCTTCTTTATCCATAAATGTCCAAGCTAATACTCTACCAGACTTATTTCCCTGGTTCATCTTAATCGTTTTAACTTGCGCTGGATTTACTTTGTCTAAAGCCTTTCTAATAGGATTTAAAGATTCTTTTTTAGAGACTAATGTAGTGAACCACATGATGTTTTTAGCGTATTCAACACTTTCAGTAATCATGGTGTGAATGAATTTTTTTTCACCACCAAAAGTCCACAGCTCGGTAGGTCTTCCACCAAAGTTTAAAACGGCTTTTTGGCCATCCTTCCCTAATCCTAAATTTTTAGATTTTCTGCTATTTGCTTTAGAGGCTGCTAATGCAGATTCATGAAAAGGAGGATTACAGATAACTGCATCTATCTTTTCCGATTTCTTGAGAACTCCTTTAAATATCTGAGAGGGTGTTTCTTGAAGTCTTGTGGTAACCTTTTTTTCTAATCCTTTGTTTTTCGCTATGATGGTTTCCATGTTTTGCAACGCCTCACTGTCTATTTCTGAGGCTATGAAAGACCATCCATATTCTAATGCGCCTATAAGGGGGTAGATGCAGTTAGCGCCAGATCCTATGTCCAAGCATTTTAATTTCAGTTTCTCTGCTGGTTTAAAGTCGGCAAATAAATCAGCGACATGATGAATATAGTCAGCTCTGCTAGGGATTGGTGGGCAGAGATATCCTTCTGGAATATCCCAGTACTTTACACCGTAATGAAGTTTTAATATAGATGTATTTAATTCCTTAACTGCATTAGGGTCAGCGAAATCAACCGATTCAGTCCCGTATTTATTAGGTCTAACATGAGCTTTTAAGGCTGCATGAACCTTTATTAATTCAGTGAAATCATACTGACCTCTGTGCTTGCTTCTATGATGAAAGAAGGTTTTCTCTGCGGCTGTTCCTTTTTCTAAATTTAAGCCTTTGGTAGGTGCGTTTGTTTTTCTAATCTTAGAAATTCCAGTAAGCGGAGTTTCCTTTATTACAGGCTGAGTCGTACGTGTGATTCTTTCTTTCATGCGTGGCAAAATTAACTTACTTCTGAGCAACTTTAGGACTTATTATAGAATATGATTAACCTATAAATGTGATTAGCTGATTTAACCCGGCCGATGTCCATTAGACTTTCAAGATTTGGAATGGCCAGAATACTTTTTTAGATTTACTTTCGTTATAACCGAAATCAAAAGCAATTGAAGTATAATTTATTATTAGTCTCGTTTTTTCTTAGCTCCTTGGGGCTATTCTGTCAAGAAGAAGATCAAAAACTTCCACCTTTCCATATGCTGCCCAAAGACGGAGAGACAAAGCAAATTTATGAACTAGAGGCTGCAGGTATTTATCAGGTCTTTAATGACAAAGGAGGTTTAGTCTTAGACAGTATAGGAGAGTTCATAGATATGACTGGTTTTGACAAAGGCGTTTACTTCATAAAGTTCGAGGGAGAAACGTTTAGATTTGAAAAGACATTGGACAAGCCCAATCCAAAAAAGTCTGAGTTTCCTAAGAAATTGATTTATGACCCGGCTAAGGATTAGGAGAGGCTTGCTGTTTTATTCTCCTTCGATATTAATATACTTGGCTCCAGCATGCTGACAACTATCGAGAATTGAGCTTTTTTCTACTGAAGTTAATGGCATACAGAAATAATACTTCAGAGTAACATACATTTTATAGAAACTAATAGAATACTAAAGCCAGGTTATTCAAGAAGCAATTTTCTTTTTGCCAAACCTTGAGAAGTTTCAATTGAAACAAGAATAAATCCTTTCTGATCTTTGAATGAAAGCATTACTTGAGAACCAATAAGCTGGTAGTCAAAATCTATTCCTTGACCCAGTAAGTTCAGGCATGTGATGCCAATGATATCTTCATTACTCTTTACATAAACATCTCCATTAGAGGGGTTGGGGTATAGGCTCAGATTAGAAGTGTTGGTTCTCTCATTGATGTTGTCTGTGGTTTCTGCTGAAGTTATAGCCGTATTGGTTATAACAGGGTCATTGAGATCAAAGAAAATAGCAGCTGTATTCTCTATGTTTTCACCTAGCTGCAGAGGTTCTGTGGTGCGAATTTTAAATTGAAAATATCCTTTGGAGTCAGGTTCATTGGATGTGCTATCAGCTAGCATAATGTTTGGATAATACACAGCAAGGTCGTTTTCTACTAACTCAAAGTATGAATCATGGCTGGTGTTGGTCATTTGGAAAGTTTCCAAATCTACATTTGTAGGCAGTTCGTCTTCCAGTCTAATATCAAATGCTGGAGCAGAACCTGTGTTCTGAAAATTAATGCTGTAGTGTAACCATCCGTCAAAACCTGGGTTTACTGTCATAGGAGAAACTAATTTGTTATTAGGGTCATAGGAATTCACTACAGGATAACAGAAAGTGAGGTAATTGTTTTCCGATACAGGATCTGCAGAAGATGATGTCAACTGCACCATTAGGCAGATTTCATCTTCATCAGTAGCTGTAGTGGATGTATACAGATCTAATTCAAAATAATCCATCAGATCTATGTCAGTAAAATCCTGCACTTCAAAAGAAACTTGAGTATCACTTAAAATGGAGGGGGTTGGAGCCCCAGAGGGAACTCCAAGAATAACAGCTGGACCTTCAACTGTAATTAGAACTTCACCTGATGATGGCCGAGAACAGTTAGCGTTATAAAACTGACTTAACTCACCAGCAAATATTTTAACCACATGAGATTGTCCAGGAAATGCCCACCCGCTTGGAATAACACTTTGAATTCCAAAATCATTTTCATACTCACAACTCAAGGCAAAGTTTAAATCAGTGAAAAATGGATTGGTTTCGTCAAGCGTAAATTCATGAGACAAACAATTATTAACAAACGGGACATTCACTTGATCCAAACCTACTTCATAATCACCAAAATCATTAAGATGAGAATATCTTCCATTACTAAATGAGTTGGTAATTCCAAGCTGGACACCATCTAACCCGATTTTTATTGGAATATTAGATAGTGTGTTTTCATCGAAATCGCATGCCTCGTCTTGATCTAAATAAACATACCCCTCAAATCCTGTATTGGCAAAACAACCATTTGGGTTGTTAACAGGGTCGTTTGATTGACAAACAGGAAGGCTCTCAATGTCTATATCACTAGAAACATAAACTGGTAAAGAAGGTACACAGGTAATTGGGTTTTCACTAATAGTAATGAAGTCAGCGGTCTCTGGAAGCCATGTTAAGCATGAGATGCTATTGGTGGCTATATCATAAAAAACCATTTCATTAGCAGTTTGAATATTTTCAGTTAGGTTATTACTTGACACCAATAATTCCACACAATTCGGCAAGTAGTTGGGTGTAATTGTTTCAATATCACATCCACTAGCCCATAAAACAACAATGTTTGTTGTCAGTTCTAAAGACGTAAGCGGATTCGAATACACTTGTAAATTCTCAAGACTCGTAGGAAGAACAGGTAGCTCAGTTAGCTGATTTTCATTTGCTTTCATAGTTACTAATCCGTCAGGAAGGGCAGGAAGTGCAGACATGTTTGTATTTGAGATATTTAAATAGTTTAAATACTCAGAAATATCTAAAAAAGAAGATTGGTTACCTAAGTCGTTATTTGAAATGTTTAGGCTAAATAAATAGGGAGGGACTTCAGGGATTTCTGCCAGACCACAAGCAGATATGGCATAGTAGCTTAGAGTTAATGGTAATTCTTGTAAGGGAAGTTGCGGTGTTCTGTCTCTAGAAAACGTATTCATATTAGGAGCAGGTAAGTCAGGAATTTCTAGTAGAGAAATACAATTATCTATATATAAATAGTCCAAGTCTACTGGAAAGTAAGAAATGGAAGAAAGGTTTTCATTTCCACTTAATTTAAGAACGAATACAGATTCAGGAATGTATGATATACTCAGAATATCATTATAGCGAACGTCTATTGATGTAATGCTATTTGGAACTGGTAGTGGAGGAAAAGAGGTCAAGTTATTTTGTTGAGCTTGGAGCTGTTCCATGCCTGTGAAATATTGAAGGCCTTCTAAGTCAGAAATGTCTTCATTGCTACAAACTACGTTTGTGGTTCCCAAAACACTTTGGCATTGAGTGTTCATCATATTTCCGTCCATACATTCAGGAAAATTGAGTGTCAACCAATTTACAAAGTTAGGGTCAGGAATCTCAACGATTTGACACCAAGCCTGTGCACTTATAAAAATAAAAAACAATAGAGAATAGAACGTCTTCATGATTAATGGTTTTTTTACATGTAATCCTAAACCATAACTGGTTCCCAGATTGTCAGATATTTACGCATACAATATATAGATTATTATTTTTTTTGACAATAAAACGTGCTTAATTGGAGTAAGAATTGAAATAATCATAAAGGATGGAAGAGGAAAAATGGTAAAGGACATTAATCTTTTCTCCCATTCAAAGTGACGCGCCTTGCTCCAGCATGCTCACAGCTGTCAATAACAGATCTTTTCTCCACCTCTGTAATAGGAGTGTTCAAATCATGCTTTACTGTAACATGCATTTTATAAGAACAACTAAAAAACCCTTTTTTAGGATTAACTTCTTCTAGCACAGATTTAAAAAACTCTTCGAAGATAAGAAAGTGGGATATCATCAATCTTCCACACGAGTATGGCTTTACTGGTTGGCGCGTGATTTGTTTTTTGGGTTTTTAGTCTCTAACTGTAATTTGGTGAGGTTCCACGATTACGGAAATGATTCTGGTGGTTAGGTTTTTGAAGAGATTTATTTGACTCTTATTTAAACCTCAAAACTCCCAACAACCTCCAAAACTTTTTCTAAGTCCGAATCGACCAAAGCATCTGTCAAGAACCAAGTCTCATAGGCAGAAGGAGGAAGGTAAATCCCATTTTCTAACAGGTGGTGAAAGAACTTATTGAATGTTTCTCCTGCAGCATTTTTGGCTGAATCAAAGTCTGTTACTGGATGGTCTGAAAAGTGAACGCTCAGCATAGAGCCTACTTGATTAATCGTGTGTGGAATGGATTTGCTTTCTAGAATTTGTTGGATTTCTTTAGCCAGGTATTCTGCTCTCTTAGTCAGTTCTGTATAAATCTCCGGGTGATTTTTTAGAATGGTAAGTGTAGTAAACCCCGCAGCCATTGCTACTGGATTTCCGCTGAGCGTTCCTGCTTGGTAAACTGGCCCATCAGGCGCTAGGTGATTCATGATTTCTGCTCTGCCGCCAAAAGCTCCCACAGGCAATCCGCCGCCTATTACTTTCCCATAAGTGACCAAGTCTGACTGTACATTATATAGTTCTTGTACGCCACCTATGGTTAACCTAAAGCCGGTCATTACTTCGTCAAATATGAGTAATATGTTATGTTGGTCACACAACGAACGCAATCCCTCTAAAAACCCTTCAGCAGGAGGTATACAACCCATATTACCAGCTACGGGCTCCACTATGAGGCATGCCACTTTTCCAGAATTGGCTTCCATAATAGCCTTTACACTTTCTAAATCATTGTAGCGCGCTATAAGCGTGTCGTTAGCTACGGCCTTAGGAACTCCAGGAGAATTAGGCTCTCCAAAGGTTAACGCTCCACTTCCTGCTTCTATCAGAAAACAATCTGCGTGTCCGTGGTAACAACCCGCAAATTTTATAATCTTATCTTTTCCAGTAAAGCCTCTGGCTAACCTTACTGCGCTCATACAAGCTTCAGTTCCAGAGTTCACCATTCTAACTTTGTCTACACTCGGGATGATGCTACAGATAAGCTCTGCCATATCTACTTCCCATTCTGTAGGCGTACCGAAACTGGTAGAATCATCCGCCTGTTTCTTGATGGCTTCCAACACTTCTGGGTGCGCATGGCCAAGAATCATAGGCCCCCAAGAGTTGATGAAGTCTATATATTGTCTTCCATCTACATCATACATATAAGCACCTTTGGCAGACTTCATAAAGAGCGGATTTCCACCCACGCTTTTAAACGCCCTCACAGGAGAGTTTACTCCACCAGGAATATTTTTCTTAGCTCTATCGAAGAGTTTGATTGATTCGGTGTATATCATATTTTCTTTTTTAAATTCTTTCAGTTCGTAGCTAAGAGTTTATAGTTCAGTGGTTTAAATTAAACCGTAAACCATAAACTATCCTGCGGTATTAAGCGTTAGCCGAAGTTCCTCTGGTTTTATCCAATCATGCGTATAATATCCTTAGCAAAGTAAGTCGCTATCATATCTGCTCCAGCTCTTTTAATGGAAAGAGTGGTTTCTAAAACGGTACTGTCGTAATCCAACCATCCTTTCTGG
>MDTF01014288.1_pt1 | contig 10981 bp, 13 predicted proteins | sample 811191 | NCBI WGS metagenome assembly MDTF01 (sample SAMN05326649, study PRJNA326480) | marine metagenome | isolation source: seawater | place: Southern Ocean | collected 2011
AATAGCCTTAATAATTCAATGCCAGTATATCCAGACCCTCCAACTATGCTAACTTTAATTTTTGAATTCATTCTACTATTTTATGCTTTTATTGTAGATTCATGTTAATAAAAAAAAGCCGCTAAAGCGACTTTTTTTTGTTTTATCGTTTTGAGAACTGTTTTTTACGCCTAGCTTTTCTAAAGCCAACTTTCTTCCGCTCAACTTCCCGACTATCTCGAGTTACATATCCCGCACTTGATAATTCTGGTTTTAGCGCAATATCATAATCCATTAAAGCTCGAGTAATTCCATGTCTGACAGCTCCAGCTTGACCGGATTCACCACCACCAATTACATTAACCTTGATATCAAAACTTGCAGTATTATTTGTTAATTCTAAAGGTTGCTTTAAAATCATTTGAGATGTGTATCTTGAAAAATATTCATCCACTGGTTTATTATTAACCACAATATTTCCCTTACCCGGCTGTATGAAGACCCTAGCAATTGAACTCTTCCTTCTGCCTGTTCCGTAATAATATTTACCTATCATAATTTTCCTGAATTTATAGTGTTATTGGTTGAGGCTGTTGAGCTGCATGCTGATGCTGATCACCTGCATAAACCTTCATTTTCTTAACCATAGAGTAGCCAAGCGGCCCTTTAGGTAACATGCCCTTTACAGCTTTTTCTAAAGCACGTCCGGGGAACCTATTCTGCATATTTTTAAAACTTGTTGCATATAATCCACCAACGAACCCTGAATGCCTATAATAAATCTTACCTTCATTTTTATTGCCTGTTACCTTAATTTTATCTGCATTAATTACAACTATGTAATCTCCAGTATCAACATGAGGAGTGTAAATTGCTTTATGTTTACCTCTTAATCTATGAGCTATAGCACTTGCAAGTCTTCCTAGTGTCGCATCAGTTGCATCAACTAGTAACCAATCTCTTTGAACTTCATGTGATTTTGCAGAAAATGTTTTCATTATTTTATAACCAATCATTTACAAAAAAAAATTTAAGAGGCAAATTCTAGTCTATTTTCATATCTTTTGTCAATGTTTTAAAGGCTTTTCTCAAATTTTAAGCATTTGTGACATAAAAGCCATAAACATAAAAAATCCAACATAATTATTAGCCAAAAAAGCCTTAAAATTCTTATCAGGATCCATACTCATTCCTATGATTGACCATTTTATGGCAATAATTAATGACACACAAATCAAAATATAAAAAGATATTGAATAATCATTGCTATAACCAATAAATAATAATATTGAAAACATACACATAAAACTTCCTATTACGAAAGGAATCGTATAGCTCTTAAAAGTTAAAGGCAATGAGTGAATATTGATCTTTTGGTCGTCTTTCATATCTTTAATAGCATAATGAGAGTCATAGCTTAAAGCCCAAAATATATTTGCGGTAAATAATGCCCATGCCTCAAAAGGTATTGCATCTTGAATTGCAGCGAAAGCCATTAAAATTCCAAATCCAAACGAAATTCCAAGCATCAATTGTGGCAAAACAAAAAATCTTTTACAGTACGGGTAAATTAATACTGATACTAGAGCACATAAAGATAATTTTATTGTTAGGAAATTAAGTTGCAGGACCAAAAAAAATGAAAATATTAATAAAATAAATAGGAACAGTAAGGCCTCAAATATAGATGCCTCTTTCTTAGCAAGAGGTCGGTTCTTTGTTCTATCAACCTGTATATCGATGTTTCTATCTGCTAGATCATTAGCGATACATCCAGCAGATCTCATCAAAATAGTACCGATAATAAAAATTATTATTATTTTTAATTCTGGAATATCTTGCTGAGCAACTAATAAAGCTGTCAATGTTGGCCACAGGAGCAAAAAAATGCCAATCGGCTTATTTATTCTAGTAAGAAGAATGAGATTCTTTAAATAAATCACCTGATAAATCTTAAATGCTCAAAATTTTTAAAAAACACCTCTGTCAACAAAACACCTTTGTTATTGTAATAAAACATAGATTGACGGCTCACTAAAATATTAGAAACATTATGGCCAGAATTCATAACACTTTTTGATATATCGTCATTTTTTGAAAATTCTGAATAAATAAATGGAGATCGTTTAATGACTTTTTTCTCAAAAATAATATCTGACAGTGGGTTGTCCTGAAGTCTTTTAATGCGCCCCCAGAATCCACGTAGATTAATTTTTGGTGTTACTGTTCTTGCATACATAACTAAACGACCATCGGCATAAATCATGACCTCCCTCAAATACAGCTGGCTATTCTTAATGTTTCTAAATTTTTCTCTCTCTATTTTAAGAAATTTTTTAATAGCGGGTCTAATCTGTATGACTTTAAACTGTGCAATATTTTTGATGCGCTTACTAAGAGATCTTCTATTAGATAGCCAGAATCGTAGCTCACTCTTACGGTTAATTTTTTTTTGCCACATTATATTATTTAAGCTCTAATAATTTCCTGATAATTTCTGAGCCATCTTTCTAAATGAAGGTTAATAGACGGATGTTCTGATTCTATCAAATGATCTGCATCTTGTTTTGCTAACTCTAATAATGCTGAATCCCTTTGGATATCTGCAACTCTAAACATTGGGACTCCGCTCTGTTTCAGGCCAAGAAATTCACCCGGACCTCTAATTTTTAAATCTTCTTCAGCAATTTTAAAACCATCAATATAATTATATATTGTCTTTAATCTTTGCTTAGCTAGAATTGACAATTTTTTTTGGTACAGCATAATGCAGACACTCTTCTTGGTTCCTCTACCTACCCTTCCTCTTAACTGATGAAGTTGAGATAGCCCCATTCTTTCTGCATTTTCAATAATCATTAATGTGGCATTTGGTACATCAACCCCCACCTCTATAACTGTTGTTGCTACAAGAATTTTAATTTCTTTATTCTTAAACATTTCCATGACACTTTCTTTCTCTGATGATTTCATTCGGCCATGGATTAGTCCTACCTGATGCTTATCAAAGTATTTATGAAGTATCGAGTAAGTATTTTCTGCTGTTTCTAATTGTAATGTTTCACTTTCTTCAATAAGTGGGCAAACCCAATATACTTGGCTGCCACTGATAACCTCCTGATTAATTGTTTCTAAAATATCTTCTCTTCTTTCCTCTGAAAACAACTTAGTAGTAATAATTTGTCGTCCAGGAGGTAGTTTATCAATGACAGATATGTCCATATCAGAAAAATAACTCATAGACAATGTTCTCGGAATTGGAGTGGCACTCATCATCAACTGATGTGCTTCGAATTTCTGATTAATAAGATTATTTTTTCTTAATTGGATTCTTTGTTCCACACCAAATCGATGTTGCTCGTCGATGATATAAAAAGCTAGATTCTTAAAAATTACTTCTTCTTGAAATAAGGCATGAGTTCCAACAATAATTTCGGTCTCTCCTTTCGTAATCTTTTTTTGGGCTATTTTTTTATTACTAGGTGACATACTCCCTCTTAATAAGTCGACACTAAAACCGAATGGGGCTAACCATTCTTTTATTTTACTAAAGTGTTGTTCGGCTAAAATTTCAGTTGGGGCCATAAAAGCAACTTGATATCCAGATCTAATCACCTGTATCGCAGCCATTACTGCTACAACTGTTTTCCCACTCCCTACATCCCCCTGTAAAAGACGATTCATTGGATGATTATTTTTAATATCATTATAAATATCTCGTAATACTGCTTCCTGTGTTTCTGTTAATTTAAATTCTAGGTTCTTAATAAAAGCTTGATGTAGTTCATCAGAAAATTTAATTGGCATTGATAGATGCAATTTTTTTTGATGGTAAAGCCCTCTAAGAAAAAGTTGTTGCGCCAAAAGTTCATCATAAATTAAACGATGATGGTAAGCATTATTTTTTTGGTTAAATATCTCTATATCACTATCTTTTGAAGGAAAATGTATCTCTTCAATTGCATCCATCAATAGTGGAAATTTTCTTTTAGAATATAATTCTGGAAAATAATCATTATAAACGTGAGCTTCTAGAGACTTTTTAATCGATTTTTTTATTAGCTTGCATAATAATTTCTGCGATAAGCCTGAAGTTGTCGGATATATTGGGCTAAATGTTTTGGGTAATGGCTCATCTCCGTTTAACAGTCTATATTGTGGATGTATCATTTCATTTACAAATAAATTATTCTTAACCTCCCCAAAAACACGAATTTTTTTTCCTTCAGATAGGTCATTGATTTGACTTGGATAAAAATTAACAAACCTTAACTGAATGGTATCTGAGGAGTCAGCGATAATTACAATTAAATTTTTCCGTGGGCCGTAATTAACAGTAGATTGTGTAATAACACCCTCAATTTGTACTGGGGTTCCAGGCACAATATTCTCAATAGATTCAACTTTGGTCTCATTTTGATATCGGGCAGGAAGATGAAGTAATAAATCGAAAACAGATGTAATCTTAAGCTTACGAAGCTTAATTGTTTGTAAGGGAGTAAAAATTGATTTTAGCAATTTGTATGTTGCTTTTAATCTTCCACTAAAAAACCATCTGCCTCAATAAGTGCGTCTTTTGGTAGAGACTTAACACCTACAGCAGCTCTAGCGGGGTAAGGTTCATTGAAATAGTCAATCATAATCTCATTAACTAAGGAAAAATGGTTCAGATCTGTCAGATAAATATTTAATTTTACAAGATCGTCGATACTAGCATTTGAAGCTTTAATTACCTCGATTAAATTTTTAAAAACTTGATGAATTTGTGCTTCTATTCCATCTACTAACATCATTGTTCTAGGATCTAATCCAATTTGCCCAGACAAAAATATAATATTATTTTTCTTTATTGCTTGAGAGTAAGTACCTATAGCAGCTGGTGCATTTGTTGCTTTAATAACAGTTTTTTTCATGAAGTTTATTCCAAGTCTTATGTTACTGATTTTACACGATTGACTCTATTAATTTTTGTAATTTTTCTCAAATTTCTAATTAATTCTGCTAGATGTAAACGATTTTTAACTTGTACAACAAAATTTAAGTTTGCAAAAGAACTTCCATCAGGTTGCTCTACTGACACATTATCAATATTTGAATTTGATGTAGCTATAACAGAAGCAATCCTACCTAACATTCCCTTTTCATTCATGACTAATATATTAAGATTGACATTAAAGAGTCGATTAGGATCTGGCTCCCATTCAACATCCACCCATCTATCATGATCAAGTTTAAATTTTCTAATGACAGGACAATCATGTGTATGAATAATTAACCCTCTGTCTTTATTGATAAAACCTAGAATTGGGTCACCTGGTATGGGATGGCAACAAGTGGCAAGTTTAATCGCCATACCCTCAGAGCCCTTTATCGTTATAACGTCTAAGAACTTACTCTGATTCATTGTTTTTTTAATGCCATCCATAATAGCTGTTAATTGGTGGGCAACCATTACATTAATCTTCTTCCCTAATGCTAACTCTATAAATAATTCATCTTTTGAATTCATATGGTAATCGTGTATTAATTTTTGCCAGTGCTTTTTCTTAATATTATCTGGGTCAATATGAAATGCTTTCAAAGCATTACCCAGCATACTATACCCAAGAATTACCAGGTCACTTGATTCTGCCGTTTTTAGAAAAGCTCTAATTTGAGATCTTGCCTTGCCTGTTATAACAAAATTTAACCAAGCAGGATTTGGTTTCGCTGGGGAGGCTGTGAGTACCTCGATATGATCTCCTGTTTTAATTTCCGTACGCAATGGGACTAATTCCTGATTAATCTTAGCAGCAACAGTACTGTTTCCGACATCAGTATGGACTGCATATGCATAATCAATTGCTGTAGATCCCTTTGGTAAATTAAATATCATTCCTTTGGGGGAAAATACATATACTTCATCTGGAAAGAGATCAACTTTCAAATGCTCAAGAAACTCTAACGAGTCCGAACCATCTGTTTGAATTTCTAAAAGCTTTTTAAGCCATTGATTAGTTTGTTGCTGAAGCTCTGTTACTTGCGCATCTTTGGTTTTATATAACCAATGAGATGCAACACCAGCCTCTGCCAATTGATGCATCAGCTCTGTTCTAATTTGTATTTCTAGCGGCATGCCAAAAGGACCAAATAAGGTTGTATGTAATGATTGATAACCGTTAGCCTTTGAAATTGCAATATAATCTTTAAACTTACCTGGAATTGGCTTATAAAGTGAATGCAGAGCACCTAAAGCCAAATAACAATCATTTAAATCTTGTACAATAATTCGGAATGCATAGATGTCATTAATTTGAGAGAAACTCGAATGCTTCTCAAGCATCTTCTTATGAATGCTAGAAGGATTCTTCTCTCTACCGAATACTTCTGCGTTAAGTTTGAAATTATTTAATTTAGCTTTTATTTCTACAAGGCTCTTTTCTACAACTTCTTTTCGATTACCTCTTGTTGCTTTAATTGCTTTAATAATTGTTTTGTGACGAAGTGGGTGAATATATTTGAAACATAAATCTTCTAATTCTTCATGGATATTATTTAACCCCAATCGATTTGCGATTGGAGAATAAATATCAAGCGTTTCTTGGGATATTCTCACCCTCTTAGAGGAACTTAAATGCTCTAAAGTCTCCATATTATGAAGTCGATCTGCCAACTTGATTAATATGACCCTGACATCTTGTGACATTGCTAACAACATTTTTCTAAAATTCTCTGCTTGGGCTTGCGATGCATCTTTAAAATGAATTTTATCTAGCTTGGATAGACCAGCTACTAGGCTTGAAACCTGAGGACCAAACTCTTTTTCTATTTCGATAAGAGTGCTTGCGGTATCTTCTATAACATCATGTAGTAATGCCGCTTGAATGGATGGGCTATCTAAATGAAGTCGTGCTGCAATACATGCGACCAAAACAGGATGGGTAATGTAATCCTCACCACTTCTCCTTTTTTGTCCTTTATGAGCTTCAAGACTATATTCATATGCACTCCATATGACTTTAATCTCTTTTTTAGGTAGATATGATTTTAATAATTGAGTGAGTCTTGAGTCCTCAGAATTTGCAGGCAATAGTTGGGGTAGTGCTTTATTCTTTTGTTCCGCTATTTTTGACTGAGCGGTATTTCCCATGAATCCCCCAACTTAGGTATTAATAAGATTATTAACCAACGTTTTTAATTAAAATTTCTTCGCCAATTAACCCTGCAGCAATTTCCCTTAATGCCATTACAGAAGGCTTATCTTTTGACCCTGTTACATCGATTAAAGGCTCTGCACCATTTGCAAGCTGCCTAGATCTTAATGCAGCAACTAGCGTTAATTGAAATCGATTAGGTATTAATTCCAAACAATCATCTACAGTAATTCGTGCCATTTTTGCTCCATAAAATTATTTTATTAACTCATTTATCAAAGTTTTATGCCTATGAAGTTGTCTATGAGTCTTCAATGTTTCCGACATGATAATGGCCTCTAGCTCTTTTAAGGCGCAACCAAAATCGTCGTTGATTGTAACATAATCAAACTTTTCTAAGTGACTCATTTCGTCCTTTGCTGCTGATAAGCGCTTACTAATCGTATCTTTCGAATCTTGTCCCCGATTTTTTAATCGTTCTTCAAGTGCTTTTATTGAGGGTGGCAGTATAAAAATACTAATAGCTTCTTGATAAAGTGTCTTGATACTAAAAGCTCCCTGCCAATCTATCTCAAGAATTATATCTCTGCCTGATTCTATTGTTTTCAAAATAATCTCTTTCGAAGTACCGTAATGTGCTCCATGACATTCGGCAGTTTCTAAGAAAATATCTTGCTGCTGCATCTTGATAAAACTTTTTTCACTAATAAATCGATAATCAACTCCATCGACCTCACCGGGCCTTGGCAATCGGGTGGTAAATGAAATAGAGAGCTCGATGTTCGGATTATTTTTTAAAATAGCTTTTACAAGCGAAGTTTTACCAGCTCCTGATGCAGCGGTAACAATAAATAAATTTCCTTGTGATGAATTAATCATTATTCAATATTCTGTATTTGTTCTCGAATTTGTTCAATTATAACTTTTAATTCGACTGAAATTTTTGAAATATCAACTGAAATTGATTTAGAGCCTAAAGTATTGGCTTCTCGATTAAATTCCTGCATTAAAAAATCCATCTTTTTTCCAACGGGCTCTTTAATTGTTAACAGTCGCCTTAATTCTTTTAGGTGTGACTCTAATCGATCAATCTCTTCTGTAATATCTGACTTCTGAATAAAAATAAGCAACTCTTGCTTTAAACGTTCACTTTCCGTATCAATGAGTGCCACTTTAAATTTTTTATCGATCTTTAATTGGTGAAGTTTAATCGCTTTTGGCATAATTTTCTTAGTCTGTTTAATCAATCTCTCAATTAACTTAGAATTGTTTAGAATGACTTTACTAATATTTTTTCCCTCTCTTTGGCGATCAGTAATAATTTTTTCAAGGGCATTGGGTATTGCACTTAGAAGTATCCTTTTGAGGTAGCGATTATCTATAGTTTGTTTGTTAGTTCCAGATAATCTAAGAATTTCAACAGGGTCTATTAAGGCCGGATTTTTAATAAAAGTAGCTATTTTTTCTGAGGTATGAATTAATGCTTTGATTTCTTTATCATTAATTTTTCTTGTATTAAGTGCCACCTCATTAGATCTTAGAAAGATCCTACAATCTATTTTTCCCCTTGAAATACTTCCTAAAATTATTTCACGAATCTGCGACTCATACACTCTTAAATCATCTCCTAATTTTAGTTGTAACTCACAATATCGACTATTAAGAGTTTTAATTTCAATTATTAAGTTACCAAACTTTGTATCTTTTTCTCCAAAGAAGAAACCAGTCATGCTTGAAATCATCTTGTATCCCTAAAAGTAATGTTTATATTTTTAATTAACGTTTTAGCTAATTATAACTATAAAGTCTATAAAACCATTTAAATAGGTACCTACGATAGACTATAATTCAATATTAAGAATATTAAGGAAAGTGCAATGCGATCTTACCAGCGCCAAAATAATGACCTCAGGCCTATTGAATTTATTAGAAACTATACAAAACATGCTGAAGGTTCAGTATTAATTAAATGTGGAGACACCCATGTACTTTGCACCTGCAGTATCGAGGAATCCGTACCCTCTTTTTTAAGAGGAAAAGGTCAAGGCTGGGTAACTGCAGAATACGGTATGTTACCAAGATCAACTTCTTCCAGAATGCCGAGAGAAGCCGCTAAAGGTAAACAATCTGGACGCACCCAAGAAATTCAGCGTTTGATAGGCAGAAGTTTGAGGGCAATAATAGACCTTAAAAAATTAGGGGAAAGAACCATTCATGTTGATTGTGATGTCATTCAAGCCGATGGTGGAACGCGAACAGCAAGCATCTCAGGAGCATACATAGCTATTTATGACGCTATTCAGACTCTTATTGATTCCAATAAAATTTCTACTTCACCACTAATTAATTCAATAGCAGCCATTTCTGTCGGAATTAAGAATGGCGAAGTTTTTCTTGATTTAGATTATGAAGAGGATTCTAGTTGCGATACAGATATGAATATTGTGATGACTGGAAATGGAGAATTTGTTGAAATTCAAGGAACAGCCGAAGGAGTAGCTTTTTCAAGAAAAGAAATGGACAGCCTTATTAATATGGCCTCATCAGGTATAAAGCTAATTACTCAGAAGCAAACTGAAATCATAGGACCATAAAGTAAATGAATAAAATTGTTATTGCCACTAATAACGAAAAAAAATTAAATGAAATCGAGGCGATACTAGGAGATTTAAATATTCAGGCTATCCCTCAATCTCATTTTAAAATTGGTGAAAGTGAAGAACCTTTCAATACATTTATTGAAAATGCTCTAATTAAGGCGAGATATGCTTCTGAAAAAACTGGCCTTCCGGCTATTGCAGATGACTCAGGTCTTTGTGTAGATGCACTAGGAGGCGAGCCAGGAATTTACTCAGCTAGATTTTCTGGCTCGCCCAAATCGGATGAGAATAATAACCTAAAATTACTGGAAGCATTAAAAGATAAAGACAAAAGAAAAGCACATTATTACTGTGCTATTGTTTTTATTAAAAGCTCTAATGATCCTCGGCCGATTATTGCGGAGGGTATATGGCATGGTGAAATATTAAAAATTCCAAGAGGAAAGAATGGTTTTGGTTACGACTCTATATTTTTTGACTATAAAACAGATCTAAGTGCGGCTGAACTATCAGCTAATATAAAAAATAAAATCAGTCATCGTGGTCAGGCTTTGCAAAAAATTAAACAAAAACTTAAAATAATTTATGGCCAATAAAAATAAAAACTGGGGAAAATGGATTAAAGATGATCAGTCAGTCGTCTCCTGTACAGAAAAAATAAAAGTCATGGATGAAAACTTTGACGAATTAGAGCAGCTAGCACAAGATGCTTTTGAAGATGGAATTCTCATGGAAGTTTCTGATCAGCAAATGCGAGACGTGCTCCATCAGATAGTGGATGACCTTAAAAACAAATTAAACAAAAAATAATTATTTTGGAAGATTCTTCACCCCTTAATATTAATATCCTTCCACCCCTTTCAATTTACGTACATATTCCCTGGTGCATCCATAAATGTCCATATTGTGATTTTAATTCACATGAGTTTAAAGAACAGAATATTAAAGATAATGAAATGGCTTATACGCAAATATTAGTAAAACAGATAGATAGTCATAAATTTGAAACTAATCGTCCTATCCAATCTATCTTCTTTGGTGGGGGGACACCCAGCTTATTTAGCCCCCAATCTTTTGAAAAAATTATTCAGGCTCTTAAACAAAAATTTAGTCTAGCTGAATTCTGTGAGATTACTATTGAAGCAAATCCAGGGACAATAGATAAACAATATTTTTATGGATATCGAGAAATTGGGATTAATCGTATGTCTTTAGGTATACAAAGCTTTAATGATAAGCACCTTAAAAAACTTGAGCGAATTCATAATC
>MDTF01009569.1_pt1 | contig 10979 bp, 11 predicted proteins | sample 811191 | NCBI WGS metagenome assembly MDTF01 (sample SAMN05326649, study PRJNA326480) | marine metagenome | isolation source: seawater | place: Southern Ocean | collected 2011
AAGTGAAATTGCAAACTCTTTAACTAACGTCCAAGATAATAATAAGGATGTTGAAATTGGGAGTTACCCCTTTTTTCAAGCTGGCAAACTTGGTGTATCAATTGTTATTAGATCAGATGATCAATCTAAAATTGATGATTGTAATTTACAAATTTTAGAATTTGTTAATGAAAAAAAAATTGAAGTAGTCGATCGTTAAATGCTTTATTTTGCCTACGGCAGCAACCTTCATCATTTTCAAATGAAAAGAAGATGCAAAGATAGCGTGTACTTAAAAAGAATAAATCTTAAGGATTTTAAACTAACTTTTAGAAGTAGATATAGAGTGGCAGATATTGAACCTAAAAAAAATTCAAAAGTTCCTGGTGGATTATTTGAAATTTCTAAGAGTGATGAAAAAAAATTAGATGTTTATGAAGATTATCCTATTCTATATAAGAAACATTATTTTTATTATTATGGAAAAAAAGTAATGACTTATACAATGGTAAAAAAATCACCATTTAGATTTCCAGCAGAAAGATACTTAAGTATTGTTAAACGAGGATACAAAGATTGTGGTTTAGATACGAGATATCTTAAAAAAGGTTTAAATGAATAAAAATATTAAAGAAATTTTATTAAGAAACTGTTGAAATTTAACTCTCACCTAATAGAACTATAATTATGAATATTGCAATTTTCGCAAGCAAAAGAATTGGCAGAAAAGCACTTTCTTTTATTACGAAAAATTATAATGATGATCTAAAGTTGATTGTGTTTGAAAATAAAAACTGCCCATTATTTTCTGAATTTGGCCAATTAAAACCTTATTTATTTAGAGAAGATATTTATAAAAAAGTTGATTACATATCATCATTAGATCTCGATTGGATTATCTTAGCCTGGTGGAGTCAGATACTAAAACAAGAAATTATAGACATACCAAAATTTGGAGTTATTAATACACATAATTCATTATTGCCATTTAACCGAGGTGTACATCCAAATTTTTGGTCTATCGTTGAGGAAAAGGAGTATGGAGTGTCTATACATCTTGTAACAAAAGGCGTTGATGACGGAGATTTAATTTCTCAAGTTAAAATTCCTTATGATTGGACTACTAGTGGTGGGCAATTATATGAATTAGGTATGGAAGCTTTAGAAAGGTTATTTGAGGACACGTACATAAAATTAAGAAAAAATGAATTTACTACAACCTCTCAAAATCATAAAATGATGACAATTCATAAGAAAAATGAGATTGAGAACAAATCTAATATAAAACTTGATGATGATTATAAAGCTAGAGATTTGATTAATATCATAAGAGCTAAAAATTTTCCGAAAAAATCAGGAGCTAGGTTTGTTGATAAAGGAAACGTTTACGAAATTCGTTTAGATATAGAGTTAATTGGTTAAATAGATGAAACATAAAATTAATTATGCAGGACCTTTAATAGATAGATCTGATCTTAAATCAGTTAAAGATGCTGTAATTAACGGTTTTTACGAGAACTATAAAGCTCATGTATTAAAACTTGAGGAAAAATTATGCAAAAAATTAAATGTTAAATATGCTTTAGCTGTAAATTCATGTACGGCAGCAATACATTTGGCACTTGCATCTTTAAACTTATCAAAAAATGATGAAGTAATAACAAGTGATAGTAGTTGTGTAGCATCTGCTTTGCCAATTATATATGTTGGTGCAAAAGCAAAATTTGTTGATGTAGATCTAGATACTCATTGTATGTCACCAAAATCAATCCTAAGAGCAATTACAAAAAAAACAAAAGCTATAATAGTTGTGCACTGGAATGGTATTCCAGCCAATATGAAAGAAATAATGAAAATTGCTAAAAAATTTAATTTACATGTTATAGAAGATGCTGCCCCATCACTTGGGGCAGAATATTATGGAAAAAAAATTGGAACTTTGGGTGATGTAGGTTGTTATAGTTTTCAAGGTGCAAAAGTTGCTATCGGAGGTCAAGGTGGAGCTTTAGTAACTAATAACAAAAAAATATATAAAAAAGCTAAAATACTTTCAGCTTTTGGAAGAACAGATTCTAAAAAAATGTATTGGAGTGATTATGTTGGGTGGAATTATCAGATGCCAAATCTTCCAGCAGCATTAGCACTATCTCAAGTATCAAAATTAAATAATCTGGTTAAACGAAAGAGGCAAATATTCAAATTTTATATTGATAATTTAAAAAATTTGAAGGGAAAAGTTACTTTTGCAAAAGAATTGAAAGGTTCTAAAGCAACATATTGTTATCCTTTATTAATGCTTGAAGACACTGTAAGTATTTCAAGAAATAAATTTGTAAAAATTTTAAATAAAAAAAATATTGATTGTAGAGTTGCACAACCAAGAATAAGTAAAATGCCTATGTTTAAAAAAAATTTTTCTAATATTAATAGTCAAAAAATAGAAGATAGGGGTGTAATTCTTCCAAGTGCATTTAATCTAACTAAGCAAGATTTGATGTTTGTATGTGAAAATATTAAAAAAATTATATTAAAATGAGCTCATTAAAAAAAATATCAATTATCACTCCATGTTATAATGAAGATAAAATAGGATTAGTAGAATGCTGTAATAAAATTTCGCGATTATTTTCAAATGAATTAAAGGATTATCAGTATGAACATATTATCTGCGATAATAATTCCAATGAAAAAACAATTTCTGCATTAAGGGAAATTTCATCAAAAAATCAAAACGTTAAAGTTATAATCAATGCCAAAAATTATGGAGCACCTAGATCTGTATTTAATGGAATCAAAAATAGCACAGGTGATGCTGTATTGCTTTTTTTTCCAGTTGATATGCAAGATCCACCAGAAAAAATTCCTGAACTAGTTGAAAAATGGGAAAGTGGTTTTGATTTTGTTGTAGGGTGTAGATCTAAACGTGAAGAATTTTTTATTATGAAATCAATTAGAAAATTATTTTATTTTGCCCTAAAAAAATTTGCCAAAAATAACATTCCTCTTAATGTTTCTGATTTCCAGTTAGTAGATAGAAAAATTGTAAATAAATTTATAGAATTAAAAGATAATCTTCCATTTATTAGAACTCTTGCTTTTGAGTATAGTGAAAATTTTGACATAGTTAATTATACCTGGAAAAAAAGAGTTTATGGCAAATCGAAAGAAAATTTAAAAAACTATATTGATGCTGCTATGCATGGATTAGTTTCAGTTAGCGATGCACCATTTAGATTAATAATAATTGCAGGTTTTATTGTATCTGCTTTTTCATTATCTTATGGTATTTATTCTCTAATTAGTAATTTAATTTTTAAACAAGATTTAGTTCAAGGTATTCCAACAATACTAATTTCTGTGCTTATTTTTTCAGGAATTCAGTTATTAGTTCTTGGATTTATTGGAGAGTACGTAACTTCTTTGCACAATAAAATAAAAAAAGATATCGAAGTTAATGAAAAAGAAAAAATTAATTTTTAAAATTAGAATTGATTGGAATAATTTATTACTCAGTAAATATTTTAATTAAACATTGAGATATATACTTTATCTTTTGTTTAGTTAAATTATGACCACTTGGAAGATTTAATGAAAATTTTGAAAATTCTTTTGAAAAATACTGATTTTTAGTTTTCCACATTGGATAGGTGCTAATTGAAGGGAAAACAGGACGACTATCAATCATATTTTGTTTTAATTTTTTAGCTAAGTTATTTGCTGAAAGTCTTTTTTTAGACTTTTTGATAAATAAAGTAGTCATCCAATAAATTGATTTAGAGGGATATTTTTCTTTATTTAGTTTAATGTGATTTAAATCTTTTAAGTATCGACTGTACCAAGAAAATATTTTTCTTTTTTTTGAAATTAATTCTTTTAATCTTTGAAACTGAGCTAAACATAATGCTGCTTGAATATTAGACATTGCGTACTTATAACCAATTTTTTCAATCCAAAATGTATTTTTATTTTTTTTTAAAGTTCTTCCATGTGCTGCTAATTGTTTAATTTTCATATATAAATTAGAATTTGAAGTTATAAGAATTCCTCCTTCTCCAGCTACAATCAGTTTTGCTCCTTGAAAACTAAATGCAGATGCAATACCAAATGTACCTACAAGTTTATTTTTAAATTTAGCACCTATTGCTGGCGCAGCATCTTCTACTACATGAATTTTATATTTTTTTGCTATTTTCATTATTTCTTTCATGTCGCATGGATGCCCGTACAAATGAACGGGTATTATAGCTTTAGTTCGATTAGTGATTTTTTTTTTTATTGATTGAGGGCATATAGTCCAAGTCTCTTTATCAATATCTGCAAATACAGGTGTTGCACCAACATATTTGACTACACTTGCTGTTGCTACCCAAGTCATATCAGGAACAATAACTTCATCACCTTTTTTAATTCCTAGGCCTAAAAGTATAAGATGTAAAGCACCAGTACAACTAGATGTGGGAAGGGCATATTTTGATTTAAAAAATTTTTTAAATTGATTTTCAAGTTTAATTAAATATCCATCAAAATTTTCATTCCATCCATTACTCACAGCATCATATACAAACTTTTTTTCTAAATTTGTAATTGAAGGACCAGCTGTTAGAATAAGTTTTTTATTTTGGGCCATATTTTTTTAATAGATAATTTTTTGATCCTACATCATACATGCAGTCAGATGATATAAATTCAGATCTTATATTTATTTTACTTTTATATGATGATAAAACTTCATTAACCCAGGATCCAAAACCCCCATCATAAAAATGATCTTCTAATGTGACTATATTTGAGAATTTTTTAATTGAATAAAAGAATTTTTTTTTAGTTTTCATGCCCCAAATTGGTAAAGAAAATATTGAATACCCTTTGTATTTTTTTTTTATTAGATTAAAAGCAATTTCCTGCATTTTACCCGTAACAATGATAGCATTTTTTTTTGAACCATTTAAAATTTTAATAGGTTTTCCAGGTTCAATCTTTAAATTTTGTTTTTTTTTATTATCCAAAACCTCATCTTTATCTAATCTTAAATAGGATGGTTGAGGATTTTTAATAATAAATTTTAACAAATTTACTAACTCTTCATTATTTCCAGGAGATAGAATTAACATGTTGGGAAAACTTCTCATTAATGCATAATCTTGAAGTGCATGATGAGAGTATCCTAAATTCCCATATCCTACTCCAGACCCAACTGACACGATGGTAACAGGGAGTTTATGGTAATCAACATCATTTCTTATTTGTTCAGCACACCTAAATGTATTGAAATTAGCAATTGAATAAACAAAAGTATGACATTTTTCGGAAGCTATTCCAGCTGACATACCCATCATGCTCTGTTCTGATACACCGGCATTGAAACATCTTTTGGGAAATTTATTTTTAAAAGGTTCAATAACATTAAAACCAAGATCATTAATTACTAAATATATGTTTCTTCTATTACTATTTAAATTTGTTAGTTCTTTAATAAAAATTTTACGCATATTTCAGTTCTATTTCTTTTAATGCTTTTTTTAATTGCTCAGAATTAGGATTTTTATAATGCCAAAGATTGTTATTTTCCATAAAACTAATACCTTTACCTTTGATTGTATTAGCAATGATTACTTTGGGCTTATTAACAATCTTTTTTTTAAGTAATTTTGAAATTTGTTTTACAGAATGACCATCGGTCTCAAATACTTTACAACCAAATGATTGAAACTTTTTTTTTAATGGCTCAATCTTTATTACTTTTGATATAAAATCCATACTTTGAATTTTATTATAATCAATAATAATGTTAAGATTATCGAGTTTATGATGATTAGCAAAAAGTAAGCTTTCCCAAGTTGTTCCTTCATTAAGTTCTCCATCACTCATTAAAACATAGACTTTATTATTCTCATTATTTGTTTTAAATTTTAATGCTTTACCTACAGATACAGGTAATCCATGACCAAGAGATCCTGTTGAAAACTCGACACCATTAACCTTGTTGCTAACATGATTCATTAATATAGTTTTATTTGAACCAAATGAATTAAGAATCTTTTTTGAGATAAATTTTTTTTCAAAAAGTGTGGAGTATAAAGCTAATGCAGCGTGACCTTTACTTAATATAAAGCGATCTTTTTTTCTTAAAACACCAAAATATAAAGCAACTAAAATTTCTACAGTGGATAAACAGCTGCCAATATGTGAGGATTTTGCTCTGAAGGTTAGATTAAGGATATTAGATCTTATATTTCTTATATATTTATTCACGAAGAAGTTTTTTTTATGAAATTTAATATTACATTATGAATATACGATATATCTTTTTCTTTTAAACCTTGATGACAACCAATAAGCAAACCATATTTCATTATATAATCAGAGTTTTTAAAAGAATTTAAAATATTTTTTTTTGATATCAGATTTGCAAACGCAGGGTGCCTTAATGAATTTCCGCTAAATATTGGCCTTGTTTGAATTTTATTGTTTTCTAGATAAATTTGAAATTCTTTCCTAGTAAAATTAATATTTTTTTTAAGTATAATGGGATAAGCCAAAAAATTAGTCTTAACATCTTTTTCAATTTTTGGCACTATAAATAATTTTTCCATTTTTTTGAAGAAATTACAGTGAAGTCTAAAATTTCTATTTCTAATCATATTAAATTTTTTGAATTTATTTAATTGAACAAGTCCAAAGGATGCACCAATTTCAGATGGTTCAAAATTATAACCAGACTCTGAAAATACAAATTTCCTATCATATTCAAAACCTTTAAGTTTGATATTTAATCTTTTATTAATGTTTTCTGAGTCTTTCATAAGTGTCGACATTCTGCCCCAACTTCTTAAAACCTTAGCCTTGGTGTAAAATTTTTTATTATTTGTGACAAGCATACCTCCATTACCAGCACAACTAATTATGTGTGAGCCATAAAAACTAGTGATTGAAATATCACTATAAATTCCACTAGGCTTTGAATTTATGGTCGCCCCCAATGTATCAGCAGAGTCTTCTATAACTAGTAAGTTATATTTATTTGCTATTTGTCTTATTTTTTTCCAATTAGGTAAATTACCGATTAAATTAGGTATTAGTAATGCTTTAGTTTTTTTTGTAATCTTTTTTTCAATTTTTTTAACATCGATTTGTAAGGTATCTATTTCACAATCAACAAATATTGGTACGAGGTTACTTAAAGTAATTGATGAAATAGCAGTACCAAAATTAAGACATGGGATAATGATTTCACTTCCTTTTTTAAAATTTACCGCTTTAAGTGCTAAGAGAAGAGCTGAAGATCCAGAATTAACCATTAAACCATATTTTTTTGAAAATAGTTTAGAAATTTTTCTCTCAAAAGAATTAACAGCCTTACCCATTTGAGTAGATTTTTTGAGAGTTTTTAAAACTGCATTGATTTCCTTATTATCATAAACATTTAAACCATAAGGAATTCTATTTATTAGATTTTTCATATTTTTATTAAAATTTATCTATTATTTATATGCATTAAGAATTGTTGCACACACAATTTTTCTGGAGAAACTTTTTTTTTAAAAGACCGATTCCATTCAATAGTTCTTCTTAATGCTTCAGAAAGGTTCCATTTACAGGTCCAATCAAGTTTAATTTTTGCTTTGGTGCTATTGAGTCTTAATGTAGAGGTTTCATGAAACCTATTTCTTTTATCAAAGCTATAATCAAATTTCTCAAATTTTTGAATAAGCTTGACAACCTCAGAAACCTTTTTAAAATTTTGTTTTTTAGGACCAAAATTCCAAGCAAATTCATGATTATTATTAATTTTATTTACATATTGTTTTTTAGCTAAAACTAAATACCCAACTATAGGGTCTAAAATATGCTGCCAAGGTCTAATATGATTAGGGTTCCTTATTTTAAGTTTTTTTTTATTATTGATACATTTTATAATATCAGGAACCAATCTATTTGTTGCAAAATCCCCTCCACCAATAACATTTCCTGCTCTAACTATTGATATTTTGTTTTTTAATTTAGAATTTTGGAAAAATGACTTAATATAACATTCTGTAACCATTTCAGCACCAACTTTTGAGACACTATAAGGTTCAACTCCACCTAATTGATCTAATTCTTTATAACTTTTATTTTTTTTATCATTTTTATAAACTTTGTCAGTTGTAACTATTATTACAGATTTTATAGATTTAATATCTCTCAAACATTCAAGTAAATTCAAAGTACCCATTATATTTGTATTAAAAGTTTCCAATGGTTTTTTATAAGATTCAATCACTAAAGGTTGTGCTGCTAAATGAAATATAATTTCAGGATTAGACGCCCTCAGTTTTTTTTTTAAATTTTTGATATACGTTATGTCAGCATATGTACTTGATAAAAATTTATTTTTGACTTTTGTTATTTTGAATAAACTATTTTTTTTTGGTGATAAAGAGTATCCATAAATTTTTGCATCTAGATAACTTAAAATAATACTTAACCAAGTTCCTTTAAAACCAGTATGACCAGTAATAAATATTCTTTTATTTTTATAAAAATTTTTTAAATTATTCAGATTTTCCATGGTAATTTTTTAATTTTTTTTTTGTATAATTGATTAAAGTCATTCTTATCTTTTTGGGTATCTAGACTTCTCCAAAAACCATTATGCCTAAAAGCAAAAAGTTTTTTAATCTTTAAAAAGTACGATAAAGGTTCTTTTTCCCAATTTATTTTAGAATGTTGGATTTTTTTTATTGCACTTTTATCAATCACAAAAAAACCACCATTTATGTATACGTCACTTTTTTTATTACTATTATCAAAAAATTTTACTTTATCTTTATTTAATTTGAGTATCCCATATCTTTGTTTTGGTCTAACAACTGTCATTGTAACTTTTGATTTATTTTTATAATGAAATTTGACTAATTTTTTAATTGGAATATTTGCAAGGCCATCTCCATAAGTCATCATTATATCTTCTTGAAGTTTTAATCTGTCATATGCAATTTTTATTCTACCACCTGTGCCAGAATTAAGACCAGTATAAATTAGATTACCAATAAATTCTTTTTTTTTGTTTTTGAATTCAAATTTTATATATGTTTTAGATTTAGCTAAAATTTTAATATTATTTTTATTTTCTTTTAAAAAATAATTGTTGATCGTGTCATATTTGTGCCCAAGACAAAAAACAAAATCACTAAAACCTTGATCTATATAATTATTAATTATATGAATTAAAATTGGTTTTTGTCCAATTCTGACCATAGGTTTGGCTATAAGAGTTCCTTCATGATCTAACCTTGATCCAAAGCCCCCACAAAGAATAAAAGTTTTCATATTTTTTTTTTAATCAAAAATTTGCTTGTACTTTTAAAATATTTCATAATAATTTATCTATTTAAATATTCTTAATTTACTTAATCTATTATTCTACCTTATATAGTAAAATATGCATTTATTTGATATATATGCTCTAATATTTATATTTTTAATAAAGTGAAATTTTTTTTGATTATGACTGATAATGTTTTTAAAAGGCTAGCCATATATATTTTTATTGCTATTTTTTATTTATATTTCATGTCTTTGTATGCTCCCCTAGGAAGTAACTGGTTGGAGTGGCATTTTCAAAGAATGTATAATTTTTCAGAATATCTAAGCATAAATGGTTATTTTTCTAACTATGGTTTTTCGATATGGAATAAATGTGTAGATTGTCCGTCAAGTGCTGAAAACTTGAAAGATAGGATTTATCTTACAAGCAATTTTTTTTCACATTTTCCATATGTTTTAATTAATGATTTTTTTGGTAGTTCAGGTTTAAAGTTTTTTGGGAGTTTATTAGATAAAACTTTGATCGTTCTTTCAGGTTTTTTAATATCACAACTTTATATAAAACTTTCTAAATCAAAAAAAAATAATTTTTTAAATTTTAACATATCTTTATTAATATTTATTTTTTTCATAACTAATCCATGGACTTATAAAATGTTTTTACATAGCACGCCAATGATTTACTTTATTTTTTTCTTTCTGTTGAGCGTTTATATGTTTTTGATTAAAAAAGAAACACTCGGCCTAACTTGTTTATTTATCTCTGGTTTATTTGATTACCAATCAGCTGCTGGGTTATTTGTTTTTTATAGTTTATTATTAATTTTTAGAAAATATCAAAAAAATAAATATTTATTAAATAATTTTTTTCCACCTCAAAAAAAAAATAATATTAAATTTGTAACAATTCTTTTATTGCCTGTTGTTATTTTTTTTACTTTGCGCTTTTTAGCCTTGAATAATTTAAATAACATAGTTGACTTTGGAGGATCTTCATTACTTACTCGAATTGGCATTAGTGGAAATGATCTATATAATGGAGGTATTTTAGGTGCATTGCAATTTATGGGTGGCAACAGAATTACTCAATGTCTAATGAATTTTAATACAGATATTAATTCAATGAACTTATCTCAAAAAATTTATATTTTTAATTGTACTTTATCAATTATAAGTATGTTTCTAATTTCAGCAATTTCTATTTTAGGCTTATTGTATTTGAGTAAAAGTAAAAAAAAATATTTTGATATAATAATCCTACCTTTAGCTTTTTTATTTTTATCGTACACGTTTATACTTCAGCAATCTTCCTCAGTACATTTGATGAGTTATTCATATTTTTTTTCAATTTTATATTCTATTGGTATGGCTAGCTTAATCTTAAAAATTTTAGAAAAATATAAATTTTCAATAACATCAATACTCTTAGCTACCCCTATAACTTTGGGAATTATATCGTTATGTATCAGAGTGAGTATGCTTACGGGGGCAAATGGATAGATTAAATAAATTTTACTTATTATTAGACTTGTTCAATTATAAATATTAGCATAAACACTCATGAAATTCACTAATGCCCTCATATTTAAACTATAAGTTGTCTAATTAGGCAATGATCTATTCTTAATTTTTTTTGAGAAGTTGTTTATTACTATCTGAAAAAATATTTTCATATATTATTTTTGCTAAGG
>MDTF01018314.1_pt1 | contig 10974 bp, 6 predicted proteins | sample 811191 | NCBI WGS metagenome assembly MDTF01 (sample SAMN05326649, study PRJNA326480) | marine metagenome | isolation source: seawater | place: Southern Ocean | collected 2011
GAAGTATTTGCGGCTTATAAAAAGGACTTTATGGACACATTAACGCGCGAGACTTTCTGGACTCCATACGCGCCATACTTTCGGAACACTGCCGCGCGCGCATAGATCGAGGTTGCCACTAGATCGAGGTTAGTTTTTTTTTGAGTGGGACATATACGTATACAGAACAGCCGCCTTCGGGACGGGGGGTATCAGCGATTAGTTGCGAAAACGAATAGATTGATTTAGTGTCTGCACTCTTCTAGCTAAGGACAGCATATGAAAACCTTTCTCGCGATTTTTTTGTTACTCCTATCTCTATCTTTCAATGTGGCCATGCTTGCAAGTGAGACTATTTTTGCAATGGCTAGCTCTGCTTTCACAGCATTAACAGATATGCCAACGGCCGCATCTAAGATTCATCCAAAAAATACCAAAGTTAACTTTAAAGGGAAAAAGGTCACTGTCGCCAAAGCTGTGGGTTCAACCACTAATGGTATTAAAAGACGTGCGGTGAAGACTGCTGCCAAATCTGTTAGTGCTATGGCCTTTGAGGCCACACCCCTCATTGGCGCAGCAGCAATAGTCGGCGTTACTGCCTGGGAGCTAAAAAGTGATTAAAGATTGTATTACTTCCGTATACACCTGCTGATAATTTTGCTAACTTAGAATTCAAGCGGGTGGCTATCCAAATTAAAACTTAAGGAATGCCCTCAACTCCAATCGCACAGAAAATCATATTTTTAATATATCGGATATAAAGAACAAGATCGTTAAGGAGGTTATGTAATGTTTTCGATAGAACATCGTGGGCAACTAATCGATAGGGCTAGATCTTTTGGAGCGTTCCTTAAATCTGAAGAAGTTCTACTAGATGAAGGAATAGTGCTTTTAAGAGAACTTGAGAAGTCACTTCACTTATCGAACGATCCTCGATTTATGCAAAATTTGTTAGAGATTGCGAGTTTTTTAAGATCTACTGACGAAAGCGTATTCTATCAAGAGGTTAAAGGTGCCTTTTTCTTATTGATCGATCTAGATAAAAGTAAACTGTCTTATAACGAAAGTAGATTCTTATCATCGTTTTATGCTCGCGCAGTTCAATCACTCAGAGCGGGCACTGCGTTGGGAATCTGGGGGCAACTTACTGAAGTGGAGCTGCATCAGCTCAAGCATTACCAAAATAGCACAGACGACTATATCGATGACCTTGCTCTGATTAATCATGCGTTAGAGGTTATCAGTGAACTATCGCATCTGTCTGTTGGCTTTGTAGCCAGATTTGTTCGTGAACTTAGATTTTTGGTAGATACTCTCCAGTCTTCGAATTCTTCTAAAGAGGATCAGCAATTAGCACGAAATGGGTTAGGTTACGTGTTTGAAAATGACGACGTAATTCCTGATGAAATAGGCGTGCTGGGTTTGATCGATGATATGTGCGTGGTTCGCGCTACTGCAGGGTATTTAAATCCTAACATGGCGAAGATTTCTAATGATGTCGAAACTATGCTTTCCAAGGTGCCATTCTTAAAAGATCTTAGCTTTAATTTTAATATAGATAAAACAGATCATTCATTACCTTTATCTGATTTCACTTTTCAAACTTTCCACCCTTTCTTTAAGGCTTTAGCAGAAAGTGCGAGTCCTCGCACGAGTAAAAGACTGTTTATCCACACGGTAGGAGAGGCAAGTTCTATTGCTAATTTGATGGCTTGGATGTCTGCTATCTCAACATATGCGCTTCCATATAAGTATGAGCCTGATACTAAAAATATGCATTTTAATAATGAAGATCTAATAGCGATAGACCTCAATAAAACTTCAATTTTTGAGGGGTTTGAAAAAATAGGTGGTATAACTCACCTGAAGTTACGGAGCGAGCGAACTAAAGGTGGACAGCTTTTAAACACTTGGCAAAATATTCCGATTAAAGATGCTGGAAGGATCCTCAAGGCGGTTGATGATAGAAAGCCAAAGGGTTTTGCTTCTTCAGTGATATCCGATCAAAATCGAGAGATATCCGCACTTGCAACTGTCTTTAATATGGATTCATTTCCATTCATTTCCGCCACGGCGCCGCGTATATTTCTTGTGACATCTATTGTCGAGATGGAGTCTTTTGAAAATAACTACACCCTATTTGGAGCACAGTTACGAAAAGCCATTCCAACTGCTAAAGTTCGAGAAGGTGGGGTACTTGAATCTTTTACAGCAGCTGTTGATCCGAGTGAGGCTCGTCTAATAATAGCATCGTCTATGCACCATTTAGTTGATCTTGAGTATGAGGGGGGAACTAGAGACGGAGATATTGTTATAGTTGATTTGGCAACGCAGAGGTCCCGTATTTCAGCCCTAGTAGATTTGCAAGATACGGTTCTTAACATATTTATTGTGGGAGATGACCTACCAAGAGAGGTTTCCGAGTTTATTATAAAGAATGACTTTAGTTTCATGCTCTGGGGAAAGCAAAACATTAATTCTCTTTTAAGTAGAGAGGGGGTGGGATATAGCTGGGAAAAAAATCTTAAAAGTAGATTGGAACTTGATATTTCAGCTACCGAAGTAATATGTCCAGAGGCTGAGGAGTTTCACTTAGCTTTTCGAGCGGTAATGCGAGATGTTAAAACGGATTCTGAGCTTAAAGAACTCAATACTATTGGATTTGAGGTACTAAGTTTTTTTCTTAACGCACTTTCCCTGACTTCTGTTTATGAACGAGTAGTTGAGGCGTTAGAGATTTTATCTAGTCATATAGATAAAATAGAAATCCTCCTTAACGACGCGCGGTATGTTGAAGGAGAGACTTTGGAGAGAGTCCGCTTTTTAATTGAGGTGTGGCAAAGAAATGGCGACAAAATCATCGTTGCCAAAACAGAGGAATTAAGCAAGTATATTGGTCTTCTTGATTTTGTTAAGCCAAGACCCAATTTGGTGGCGTCGAACGCTTTGCCGCCAATTAACATATTTTCAGAAAGCCCTATTAAGTTACTTTTTCCATATTGGCCAACTAAGAGGCAACTTAGTGAAACTATAAAAAATCCAAGGCTAATCACGCTGAAATTGGTCCTTTTCAGTTTCGAATATAGCTGGTTCAAGTCATTTCTTGAATTTAATGAAATATCCAAAACGGTTTCAGATTGTCTTGATCCAGACTATAAGCATTTATTTGGTATGCAAGAACGAAGCGCTACTGAAGATGCAGGGTCAGAGTTCGATACGATAGAGAGCCAACTGCGATTAGAGCGAGCTAAAAACAAAATCCAGGAGCAGGATAGCGGTCCTTTAGCGCACCCAGATAGAATTTATCTATGCAGCGATGATGTAGAAGTTTTCGCCACGGCTAGATCTAGTTTTGTTGTGGCGCGAAATATTGATGATAACTTTGAGGTCGCAGAGATCGACGGAATGGGTGTGCGGACTGGGGATTATCTTATATTTGTCCCTCATGCCGAAAGCTCTGCAATCAGAGTATTGGCGGATAGAGAGCTAGAAGAAGGAATTCGCGATAGAGCGAAAATTTGGCAGAGAGAGATTCGAGTGGCATTAGATAAAAAGGGAATTAATCTAGCAGAGTTTCGCGATAGGCTGCAGTCTAAAGGGTTGTCTAGAACAGCTACTACTATATCGAATTGGGTTAAAAACGATGAAATGATTGCACCCAGGAATTATGGGGCTGTTTTGCCATTGGTATTCGAAACTCTTGGACTCAATTTAGATATTGATCGAATTGTCAACGCGATACAAGAAGTGTATTCAGCTCATATGAGTGCGGCTCGAGGTATTAACGCCGTATTAAAAGAAAATTTGGCAGGTAATGGGTTGTCCAAATCGAATCTAGAGATGTTTCTAGTCCATGAAATTCATCTGATCGGGGATTATTCACTCCCTTACTCACAGCTTTCCAAACCCTTGAGATCTTGATGAAGCTTATTCCACCTGAAATAGGGACAAACAACCCTAGCGCTGCTGAGAAGTTTATTTTTAATGCGTTTAAAAACTCTCGTATGAATGATAATTTTGTTGTTCTACATTCCGTTGGCTTGTTGAATCACGAAAGGAAAAGACGCTGGGCTGAACTCGACTTTTTGATTATAAGTCCGAGAGGGTTGTTGGTGCTGGAAGTAAAGGGAGGAGGTATCGAAAGAGATGAGAAAGGATATTGGTATACTAATGATAGATTTGGAGAAAAACACGAACTTACGCATTCGCCTTTTGAGCAAGCCAGCAGTGGCTTGCACGCACTTATGAGGTGGCTGGAAGAGAATGGCATTCCAAATTTTTCAAAAAAGTATGTTGCGGGTTTCGCTGTTTTGTTTCCAGACACAGCAAAGCCAGTTAGGGGCGCATCTGTCTTTGGAGCCGAGGCTGGAGAGGAAATTGTCTATTGGGATGACGACAAGGTTAATGATATATCTGATTTTATCTCTGGCGCTTACAAACATTTTATTGACCGCGATAAAAAAGCCAAGCTTCTTGACGTAAATGTTGTATCCAAAGTTGTGGATCTGCTTAGGGGAGTAATTAATATAGAACCATCTCCAGCCTGGAGAAGAATAAATGTTAATGCTCAACAAATAATATTCACAGAAGAGCAATGGACTACTTTATCTTTAAGTAAAAGTCAGCCGCGGCTTCTCATTCATGGAAGCGCAGGCACGGGTAAAACAGTTCTAGCGAGTAACATGGCAAAGGCATTTTCGGACAAAGGTACTGTGTTATTTCTCTGTTTTAATAAAGCGCTAGCCAAAAAGTTAAGGGAGATTAATGTAGAAATACAAAACATTCGCGTTTCTACTATCCATAGCCTCGCCTATTCAACGATAGAGAAATCGGCATATGCGGACTATTTGCCTGAGAATAATAGTTTAGATTCCGGATCGGATAATCTTCTAGCATTATTTGCTGATACTTTATTGGATTCTCAATTTGAACAGTTCGATTACATAGTAGTAGACGAAGGCCAAGATATACTCAATACAAAAGCTTTAGATGTACTGGATTTACTTTTGAAAGGCGGGCTTGAAAAAGGTAAGTGGGCCTGGTTTATGGATCTTAACTTCCAGGCTGCGGTCTTTGGTAATTACGAGGATCTAGCTCATAATCGCCTAAAACTGGCAGCAACTAGAACTAACTCACTCGATTTAAATTGCAGGAATACGCATCAAATTGTGAGACTCCTCGAGCAGGTTTTTCCATCAGCACAGCATTCATTGGCTAGGCTAGAAGGGGAGCAAATAAATTTACTAACGCAGCGCTCTGATGATTTAAAGTCGAAGATAGATAAAGAAATAAAACGTCTGTTAAAGCAGGGTATGACAATTGAAGATATCGTTATTTTAAGCCCTCTTAGTAGGAATAAGAGCGCACTCAAAAAAGATCTATCTAAGGATAAAGAAGGATACTTTCTAAGTGTCTCTAATTGCGGTGATTTACGCTACCATACGATTTCCAGTTTTAAAGGGCTTGAGAGTCCCGCTGTTATCTTAGTTGATGCATATAAGTTGGAGGATAACTGGTGGGAGTCTGTTATGTATGTTGGGCTTACACGAGCTACTTATTCCATTACGGTTTTTGCGTCCCCAGAGTTTATGTCTGATTATGATAAGAGGAAGGCTGGTGTCTGAGATAAGTGAGGTGAAAGATCCAAAAGGAGACTATCGTATTCCGGAAAGAGTGTTGTCGATACAAGAAGCATCCTCTGCGATAGATTTCCGTCAGTTGCTTGCTGATTGGTTATATCGAGAAACTGTTGGGCCTAGGTTCGAGGATTATCAGACAGAGGAGGGTTTAACTGTTCAGCCATCGCAGTTGTATTCTGCAGGAATTCTTTTTCCTAAAGTTAAGTTAATAGATGAATCAGAAGGCAATGCTTTAGACGACGTATTTGATGATATCGAAATAGAAGGTGTAGTCGAAGAACCGCCAGAAACTGAATTAAAAAATAATGGTGCTACGCATGATGCACGTCAAGCACCAGACGATGATAGTGAAATTACTAGAGCTAATGACTACAGGCCTTCTGCTTTAGGTGTTAGTTTTGTAGTTCCAGTCACAGTGAAATCACTAGAAGTTAAAATTTTTGCGTCGAAGTACATTTCTGGTAAATATCGAGGAAGTATCAAGAATAGATATATCCGCATGCCGTTAGACATAGCACCGCAAACTATAGAAGTAAGTGCGGTTGAGAGTATTCAGCGTGAGGACCCAAGAGAAGTAAGCTCTAGTCTATTTTTATATGTTACACGAAGGCCCACTCGATCAAATACTTTAGTTACAGTTTCGATCGTTAATAAGAAGATTTCGGATAGTCACGGAAAATACGAAGATATGTTTTTTCAAACAGGGATTGAGGTTAACGTTGGAGATTCCAATGAGAGTTTTCTTCCGTACACTCAAGTGATTGACCATAAAAATAACGATGAAGAAGTTGCTATTTTAGACCTTCTTTATCGTGACCGTAAGGCATATGCAGTAGGTCATGGGTCAGCTGCAAGCTGGGATGTAACCGCTGAGGTGATATCTAAGATTTCTTCTAATCCTCTGCCAGAAATAAAAATACCTCCTGTTGCTCCAGTTAATCTTCCGTTAAGTTGCTTAAGTATGTGGGCTTTAACCGGTGAGGGTGATTATAAGCCAGATGAGATACCTGATCTTTTGGAGGAGCTTCCAGAAGTATATGAGGAATGGATCCGTGAAAGGCTAACAGAATCTAAAGCCTTAGACTCACGGCATGAGAAGGCAGCATCAAATAATCTGAAATCATGTGGTGAGGCAGCATCGAGGATCAGGGACGGCATAGAGCTCCTTCGAGAGGATGACTTTGCATTAAAAGCATTTTGTTTGGCAAACAAGGCTATGCTTATGCAGCAAGTCCATTATGGACGACCTACTAGGACTACGCTTGATGATTGGGATGATTTCCCAAATTATGCTAAAGATTTGAAACCTGACCAAGGAAGGTGGAGAGTTTTTCAACTTGCATTTATTTTGATGAATTTGCGAGGAGGCTATCGTGGATTTAGAGATCCAAGTCGAGAGTTGGTTGACCTTATTTGGTTTCCCACGGGGGGCGGAAAAACTGAGGCATATTTGGGCCTTTCCGCTTATGTCATCTTTATACGAAGATTAAATAATCCTCTAGATGCTGGATGCACAATTTTAATGCGATACACCTTGAGACTTCTCACTGTCCAGCAGTTTCAGAGAGCTTGTTCATTAATTTGTGCATGTGAGCGCATTCGTAGTTCATATCGAGATAAGCTGTTGGGCGACGAGAGAATCTCGATTGGACTTTGGGTTGGGGCTACCACTACGCCCAACAAGCGAAAAAAAGCTAACGAAGTCCTAATTAGTTTGCAACGTCAAGATGGTAAGCATGAAAATGCATTTCAGATACTAAAGTGCCCGTGGTGCGGTACTTCAATGGATCAAAAAGGCTCGTTAGGCTATGTGAGACTTAAAAGCTCAGTTCGTTATGTTTGTCCTGAGACTCGCTGTGATTTCTCAAGAAATAACAGAGAAAAAACATTACCAATATTAGTAATTGATGAGGATATTTATGATACGCCTCCCACTCTTATTATAGGAACGGTTGACAAGTTTGCTATGTTGGCATGGACTGAAAACGCAGGTTCTATTTTTGGGGGAATGGGAGTCTCACCGCCAGAGGTTATTATTCAAGATGAGCTTCATTTGATTTCAGGGCCAGTTGGGACAATGGTCGGTTTGTATGAGTCAGTTATTGGTGATTTATGTATAGATGAAAATGGTGTGGGACCAAAGATAGTAGGTTCTACAGCTACTATCCGGCGAGCTCGTGACCAGTGTGCTGCGCTATACAATAGAGATGTTGTTCAATTTCCTCCGCAGGGTTTAACCGCAAGTGACAATTTTTTTGCCGTAGAAAATAAAGAAGATCCTGGCCGTCTTTATTTAGGTTTTATGCCAACTGGAGCAAGCTCGTTTGTTACTGGGTTGGTGAGAGCTTTTGCTGCCCTTTTTGAGGGTGTAAATGAAATTGACGCAACTGATGAGATTAAAGATGGCTATTGGACATTAATACAGTATTACAACAGTCTTCGTGAGCTAGGTAGAGGAGTTACGTTTCTTCAGCAAGATATTCCTGAATGGATGAGCATAAGAGCCAGGGCTGATGGTCGCAGAGCAAGAGGTATATACCATTTTAATGAGTTAACAGCCCGCAAAAACTCTGATGAAATACCAAAGATTTTGGAGGCGCTTTCGATAGGGAAATCTGAGGAAAAAAATAGTAAACCGTTTGATAGTCTTCTTGCCACGAATATGATTTCGGTTGGGGTGGATGTTCCTAGACTAGGGTTAATGGCAGTTGTCGGTCAGCCTAAGACTACCTCTGAATATATTCAAGCAAGTAGCAGAGTGGGGAGGGGTTCCGCTCCCGGCCTTGTTGTTGCCTGCTATAATCCCTCTAAGGCACGTGATCGATCTCATTTTGAGACATTTACCCAATATCACAACGCGATATACCGTCATGTTGAGCCAACCAGCGTAACGCCCTATGCGGTGCCTGCACTTGAAAAGGCCCTTCATGCTGTTCTCATAATAGCGGCGCGTCATATAGCTAAAGTAGTAAATCCCTCTGATTTCGATCGAGAAGATAGTCGATTTACTGCATTTTGTGAAAGGTTAAGACAGCGTTGTTACCAAATTGATCCATTTCATGTAGAGGTATTAGATGAAATGATTGAACAGTTTGTAGGCAAAACATGGGACCCATCGTGGCATGATTCTTGGGGAAGCTTAAGTGGTTTTGATAGTTCTGAAAAAAGTTTGATGGCCCCGCCAAATACGTCGAGAGAAGATATGCATGGGAAGGCTGTAGCAACTCCCTCCTCAATGCGCGGTGTTGATTCCGAATGTGAGGCCGAAGTGCTTTACCAACGGGGATTGTCGTCAGGGGATCAAGAGGCTAGAAATGAGCGATAGTATTCGACGAAGTCAGTTAATCACTCCTTTCGGTGTTGGTTCAATAATTGACCTCCCAGAAGATTCTTTGATGTTGCTAAGCACGGATTATTGGACTGTTGATTCCTCAACACGAATTTTTGATCATCGGCTCGCGCGGCGATTGGGGGTACGTGGTTTTAATTCACCAATTACTAAGTCAGAAAAAAACTTATATAGCTCTCGCCACTCTGATGTGGGGGGCGTAGTCCCATTTACCAGATTCCCACATATGCATTTTTGCGCGAACACCGGATGCCGTCGCCTTCACTACGTTGACTCTAGACAGAGTCGGCTTCCAAGATGTGACTCGGAAAAGCATAACAAAGGAAAACCTAAGCTTATTCCTGTTAGATTCGTTGTAGTCTGCGCCAGAGGCCATATTTCAGATTTTCCATGGTATGACTGGGTCCATAGTTTTGGTGCGACAACCGATACCGATTGCGCAGGAACGGTGGATGATCTTAAATTTTTCACTGCCTCGGGAGCGGGATTGGCCGCTGTAGGTATCAAATGCACCAAGTGCTCTAAAAGAAGAACATTAGCTGGTGCTGGCGCGAGAGACTCTTTGAAAAATCTAGGATGTAGTGGGCTTAGGCCATGGTTGGGTGATGAAGAGGCAACGGCACAAGCATGTGCAGAGACTCCGATGCTCGTGCAGCGAGGTGGATCTAATGTTTATTTCCCTAATGTGGTTACATCGATAAAAATCCCACCTTATAGTAAACGTGCTCATAAAATAATAAGTACTTCATTACGCATCCTGTCGCAGAATCACTTGATAGACGGCAAAATGACAAATGACCATAAAGCTCAGTTACGAATGCTGGCAGATCAATATAGTATTAATGTTGATGAACTTGTCAAAGCTTATGAGGCTCATCTTCAGGATTTAGATGAAGAAGACGATATTAGTGACTCAGAGGAGTTATTTAGATTTGCTGAATATGATGCTTTTAAAAATGCGGGCTCCGGTCGCATCGGCGACGATCTTAGAATAAAGGAAGAGGATGTAATCCATTTAGGGGAAGATCTAAAGAGTTTTTTTGGTAAGTTGGTTGTTATTGAAAAACTTGTTGAAACCCGAGCATTGCGAAGTTTTTCACGCTTAACACCTTCGTCAAATCTCGATAACGGCGCTTGCTCTATTTCTAGAGGAGACGTTGGATGGTTACCTGCAATAGATGCGACGGGAGAAGGAATTTTTCTCACACTGGATCAGCGAAAGATAGATAGTTGGAGTAGCCTTAAAAAGGTGCAGGAAAGAGCTTCCTTGATTGCGTCGTCCCAAGATAAGTCTGAGATCTATAAACGGAGATCGGGTGAAGTGATTGATCCAGTTTTTATTTTACTGCACACCCTAGCGCATGCTCTTAATCGTCGGTTAGCTTTTGATTGTGGTTATGGTAGTTCATCTCTTAAAGAGAGGATCTATTCGGGGCAAGTTGGAGATGAAAAAATGTCAGGTATTCTGATTTATGCAGCTGATGCGTCAGCCGATGGAACTTTGGGAGGGCTACTTTCCATGGGCTCGCCCTCTCGCTTTAAGGATGTTTTGATTGGAGCACTGGAAGATAGCCTAATATGTTCAAACGATCCTTTGTGCCTTGAGAGTCGAGGTCAAGGCCCAGGTAGTTTAAACTTATCGGCTTGCCATGGTTGTGTACTAGTCCCCGAAACCAGTTGTGAAGAAAGTAACTGTTTTTTAGATAGAGCGTTGCTAATAGGCACTGCTGAAGAGCCTGCTTTAGGATTTTTTAATGATATATTTATCAATTAATATGAACGCACATCAAGAATTAATAGCTCTATTCATCTTTTCAAATTAATAACAATAAGCACGAAACGGATCCATCATAACCTGTCATAACTGCGCCACAATAGATCATAAGCCCGCCATTCTCGTGTCACACTCATCTGTTCATATAGCTCCTCGTTAGACCCCATAAATTAATCTCAATGGAGAGATAATATGAAAGCTTCAATTAAAGCATTACCTTTTGTTCTTATCGC
>MDTF01003633.1_pt1 | contig 10973 bp, 11 predicted proteins | sample 811191 | NCBI WGS metagenome assembly MDTF01 (sample SAMN05326649, study PRJNA326480) | marine metagenome | isolation source: seawater | place: Southern Ocean | collected 2011
GCCAAAGATGCAAAAGCTGCAAAAACTCTAATATGACCAACTCTAGTTATAAGACTGGTTATTGTTGATGTACCAATGAAATATCCAACAAAATACCCTGACATCATAAAGCCAGTAGCTGCTAGACTAAATTCTTCTTGTACTGCTCTTACCCCTAGGAGTGAACTTTGATATCCATAGGCCATCATTAAGAAACCCATACCTAGGAATAGTGCCCAAGAATTTTTTAAAACTTTATTCATAAAATTGACCGTACTTATTTGTGATACCCATGTAAATCAAGTCTTTATTTTAATAGATCTAAGAATTTTTGAGCTTCATAAAAGAGTGTATCGCTATAGCTGTAATTATTACAGCTCCTCCCTGAAGTGTTTCAAGACTTGGTTGTTCTTTAATTATAAACCATACCCATATCGGTCCTATAATGGTCTCTAATAAGAAAAATAAATTAACTTCTGCTGCGGGTATAAATCTTGGTGCTATTGTTACTAGTACAAAAGGTATAGCGACACAAAGAATACACATTAAAGGGACAATAATTAAGTCCGTATCAGCTAAAGCAAAGCTTTCAATAAAGAATAAAGCAAATACAGCAACAAATAGCTTACCCACCACTGCTGCAGGCACTAAATTCTTTGATTTTGCTGATCTTATTGTTACTGCTCCAACAGCCAATCCTAGTGCAGTAATTAAACCGAGAATGTCTCCAAAAATATTTCCTAATTTTATAGAGTCATAAAATATATAAATTGCTGCAATAAAAGTAATAAATATTGTTATCCAAGTTTTTCTATCTGGAGCCTCTTTTAAAAATAAAGCACCTAAAATAGCTGAAAGCATGGGGGCCATTGCTATCATCACAAGAGTATTAGCAACATTAGTATTTTGAATTGAAACAACAAATGTAATATTTGTTACAGTGAAAGTACCAATATAAATAAGTCCATGGTAACCACTTGAAAAAAGCATTTTAAAAAAATTCAACTTATAAACAGCAAGCATTATTATGAAAACAGTAGAAAAAGGAATTATACCTCTGTAAAAAACTAATCCCCAAGTATCAATATTTGAAAGTCTAATAAGTAAACTATCCGGCGTGATAAACATCACTGCAACAAAAGCTAATAAAGATCCTTTATGTTGATCTGATAAATTTTTCATGCGTTTAGTTCATTCCAAAAAGTTTTAGCATGATTAATTCCAGATAAATCATATAAAGTTTTTAATCCAGTAGGGGATGTAACATTAATATCCCCATTAAGTTTTTGATCAATAAAATCTATACCTGCAAAAAATATATTTTCTTTTTTTAAGTCTTTAGCAATTAATTTTGAAATTTTATTTTCTGTACTGGTTAATTTGATATTAATTGGCTTAGCACCCTTGCTCATATTACTTAAAAAGGATCCTTGTTTTGGAATTCTAGAGATTGCACCACACACCTTACCATTAATTAAAAAAACTCTTTTATCTCCCTTACTTATTTTTGGTAAAAACTTTTGACACATTATATGGTCATGTTTTTTAATAAACTGATTAACTAATTTTAAATTAAATTTTTTTAATAAACAAATATCGTTACCACTATAACTATGGATAGGTTTTAGGATTACTTCTTTGTGTGTTTTAAAGAAGTTTTTAATTTCATCAATATTTTGTGTAAAAATAGTATCAGGCATGAATTTTTGATATTTAACTGAATATAGTTTTTCAGAAACATTTCTTATTGATGTGGGGTTATTTAAAATTTTTACCTTATTTTTAATAGTATCTAAAATGTAAGTCGCTGAAATATACTCAAGATTAAAAGGAGGATCTTGCCGAATTAGTATAAATTTACATTTTGTAAGATCTAGTTTTTGTCTTTTTAATATTTCAAAAATTTTTTTTTGTTTGTAATCAAATTTAATAAAAAACCCCTTAGCAATTACCCTGGAGTTAATTACTGACAAATCTTTAGGGCTGTAATAAAATATTTTGTAGTTTCTTTTCTGGATTTCGTTAGCTAGAAAAATGCTAGTATCCGTTATAGGATTAAGTTTGGAGGGGTTATTTCCCTGTATAGCAACAATTTTATTTGTCATATAATACTTCTAAATTTTCATTTTTAGAAAATTTATTCATCATATGATCCGCATTAGTGGTTTTGTTATCAATTACATTTTGCAAGTGATTTAAAAATAAAGTTTCATTTTTTCCATGTTTGTTGAGAACATCTCTGTTTTCCAATCCTTTTCTAGATAAATCTAATAAAGTTGAAGCCCAGTAAAGAAGATCTCTACCCATTAATTGAGTGTTAAAACCTTTTTTTGGAGCGTTTAAATATGCATTAATTATTTTATCTTTGTCCCAACTTGAAATTAGCTCATATACTTCATCAAGGTTACCGTACAATATTCCCGTATTAAAAGCAGGACCTGCACACAGGCAATCCCATCCACAAGTATCCATTGATCGTAGTTCTATATATTTCTTTAATCTATTTTCTGTAAAGATTGTGCTTAAGTGAATGGTTAAATCATTTTCTGTAGGCATTCGATTCCCTATTTCATTAATTTTACCATTCATAAAATCTTTGAAGGTGTATTTTTTTCCAGAGATATAGCTCCCATTATTCTGAATAAATAATATAGGAAAGTTCATGATAAACTCAGCATATTTTTCAAAGTTTAATTCTTCAAAAAATAATTTTGGTAGTCCGCCTCGTGAAGTATTTTGCCAAACTTTTGATCGATAAGATAAATACCCACTATTTTTTTTTTCAACAATTGATGAGTTTGCAAATAAAGCAATTGAGATAGGTACAATTGAGTTAATAATCTTAAATTTTTTAATGAAATCTTTTTCAGAATTATAATCTATGTTTAATTGTGTTCCACAAGTTCTGTACATCATGTCTAAGCTTAATTCACCCCCTAATGGCATATCATTAGTCATTAGCTCATAACGTTGTTTTGGATTATTTGGAATTTCATCTAGTTTTGATATTGGATCAAACCCGGCGCTAACAATTTTAATATCCAATTTTTTAGTAACTTGTCTTAGTTCAAATAAATAATCTTGTGATTCGGCACATGCTTCATGAATATGATTAAGCTTATCCCCCGATAGTTCTATTTGGTTTCCTGGCTCAATAGTAATATTTTTTCCACCTTTATTTAGTCCTATAATATTATTTTTTTCTAAAATTGGGTTCCAGCCAAATTCTAACAATGCTGTAAACATTTCTTTTATTTTTGAATAATTAATTCTCTTATTATCTTTAATATTAAATAGAAACTTTTCATGCTCAATTCCAATTTTAAAATCTTTTGTTTCTTTTATTCCTGATTTAAAATATTGTAAGATTTTTTCTTTAGAATTTATCATTGATAGCTAGATAATAGCTTATTATTAGATTTAAAGATAATAATAAGGTTTTCTTGAGAAAACTCTCTTAACCATCGGAGAAAAGTCTTCTAAATTCATATTTTTATAATTTGGATCGAATGAAGATTGATCATAATTTTCACAAAAATCAATTGTTGCTTCATAATATTTATGATCTTTAAATTTATCTCTTAAATTTCTATCACCACCTAAATAATGTGCGTTGTAATAAGTTTGAAAAAGACCGTGATAGTTAATTATCCAAAAGGTTTTTTCAGAAACGTAGGGCTTTATTATTGATGCAGCATATTGAGAATGATTCATTGGAGCTAAATCATCACCTATATCGTGCAATAGCGTAGCAACAATCATTTCTTCGTTCTCTTCATTTTTAAAAGCTCTTGTTGCAGCTTGTAATGAATGTTCCAGTCTAGTTATTGGATAGCCCTCTAAAGTCGTCGTTTGAGTGGCTAAATATTTTAATATTCTATTAGCAGTTTCTCTTTCAAATTTTTTTTCATATTCTTCCAAAAGTTTATAATCATCTTTTGAACCATTTTTCATCTCTGTGAAATTAACCTTTTTCATGTACTAGCTATTTGAAGCAGAGCTTAATAAAGATAGCTGAGTAACCCTATTATCCCCAAGTTCATCAATAGGTTTGACGGGATAGTCACCTGTAAAATAATGGTCTGTTAGCTGTGGATATGTTGGGTCTCTCTTTTCAAAACCAATTGCTTTATATAAACCATCAAGTGATAAAAATTTTAGGGACTTAGCGCCAATATATTCACAGATTTCATCATTAGTTTTATTTGCAGCCAATAGTTCTTTTTTAGTAGGAGTATCTACACCATAAAAATCTGGGTACCTAATTTCAGGGCAAGCAATTTTAACATGAACTTCCTTAGCACCCGCATCATATAACATCTTCACAATTTTATGAGAGGTGGTTCCTCTAACTAGCGAGTCATCAATTAAAATAATTTTTTTATCTTTAATAGTTGATTTATTTGCATTTAATTTTAACTTAACCCCTAAACTTCTAATTTTTTGACTTGGTTCAATAAAAGTTCTTCCAACATAATGATTTCTAATTAAGCCATGTTCATAATTTATTTTAAGATACTGTGAAAAACCCAGGGCCGCTGCATTACCACTATCTGGTACTGGAACTACTATATCTGCATCGATATCATTCTCTTTAGCAAGCTCTCTTCCAATATTTTTTCTGTGCTCATAAGCTGTCTTATTATTTATGATACTGTCTGGTCTTGCAAAATAAATAAATTCAAAAACACAAGGTCTAACCTTTTTAGGAGGGAATGGTTTGATGCTAGTCAGTTCATTATTTTCAATTAAAACAATTTCTCCATTTTCAACGTCTCTTACAAACTTAGCTCCAATAATATCAAGTGCACATGTTTCAGAAGCTAATACATAGCTATTACCCAGTCTTCCAATAACCAGTGGTCTTATTCCATAAGGATCTCTAACACCAATCAAAGAGTTTTGTGTTAACATGACCAGTGCATAGCCACCTTGAATTTGAAATATAGCATCAACAACTTTATCTATTGTCTTTGGTCTTTTAGATTTTGCAATTAAATGAACAATTGTTTCAGTGTCAGATGTTGTGTGAAAAATAGCTCCATCTTCAACTAATTTATTTCTTAGTGATATAGAGTTAGTTAAATTTCCATTATGAGCAACACCAATACCACCAGCATTAGTATCTGCAAAAAAGGGCTGGATGTTTCTTAAAGTATTTTCTCCAGTTGTGCTGTATCGGTTATGACCGATAGCAAAACTACCTTTGAGGTTATTAAGTATTTTTTCTTTATTAAAATTATCACCAACTAAGCCAAATCTTTTTTCTGAATAGTATTTTTCACCATCAAATGTAACTATTCCACAGCCTTCCTGTCCACGGTGTTGGAGAGCATGAAGTCCAAGAGCCGTTAATGCAGACGCATCTTTTGCATTACTTACACCAAATATGCCACATTCTTCTTTTAATTTAGGATTAAAGTTTTTCAATTTTTTCTTTAGAATCTTGATATGTTTTTTCATTTGGAAATTCTTTCATAAGATAATTACTACCTTTTTGAAGGTATGGAAAGACGTATGATTGATCTATATTTATCGGCCATTTATCATAATTGTAGATAATGTGAATTCCAGAAAATATGCAAACTGAAATAATATATGCTCTTATAAATCCAAAAAAAAATCCAAAAGTTTTGTCTAACCCTCCAATGCCAGTGTAACGTATTGCTTTACTTATTCCTTTATTGACTAATAAGATCAAAAATATAATTACAATAAAAACAGCAATTCCAAGACCAACATCAAGTACGTATTCGTTATCAATTGTATCTTTAAAATAAGGTTTTATTCTTGGAAATAAAATAAGTGTAATCACATAAGCTAACAACCATTTAGCCATTGAAAGAATACTTAAGACAAAACCTTTTTTATAGCATCGTATCAATGATGAAACTGTAATAATAAGGCATATAATATCAATAAGTGCTGTAGCTTCATAAAAATTTTGAAAAACATCAGTCATTAAGATTGATTACCAAATGGTTTAAGAATTAAAATTAAAGCAGGAAGTAATGTTAAAACAGATAGCATAGCTAGCAGCATTGCAAGCCCAGTAAACATTCCAAAATAGATTGTTGGTATAAATTTAGATAAAACTAAAATAGAAAATCCAAAAACTATAGTTATAGAAGTGTTTAATATAGCAACACCAACAGTTGAATGGCATTTTTTTAGAGTTTTATTATAATCTTTAATTTTATTAAACTCCTCTTTAAATCTATAAATATAGTGAATACTATTATCAACAGCGATACCAATTGTAATTGCAGCAATAGTAATTGTCATCATGTCTAATGGAATTCCCAGAAGACCAATAATTCCTAAAATAAAAAAAGCAGCAATAAAGTTTGGAACTACACCAATTAAAGACAGTTTAGTATTCCTGAATAAAATTATAAACATCGAAAATATCCCAATCATAACAAATCCTAAAGTTAGGATTTGAGATTTAAACAAACTTTGTAATAGATTATTAAATAAAATTAAAACTCCAGCAAGTTTAAACTCTTTTTCATCTAGCCCAATTTTATTTTTTAAATCAAATTTAATTTTATTAATTAAATCATTTCTTCTTAAATTTTCTTGAGAGTCTATAATTCTTAAACTTATTCGAGCTTCATTATTTTCAATCGAAAGATACGGGTCTATTATTTGAGCTTTAATACTCTCTGGAATTTTAGAGTAGAGAATTCCCATCTCCAATGTACCAAGTGGCTTATTGTGATTCAATTGGGTTGCAACATCAATAATAGATGAAAATGATAAAACTTTACCAACTTGAGGGAGGCTGTCTAAATAGTTATGAACTGCAGTGATTTTATCAACTTTATCTTTAGTAAACCAATACTTATCATCATTAACATCTTCTTCATTATCCCAGTCTTCAAATTCATTATCTTCATTGGCTGTTGTTGCATTTTTTGCCTTAGAAAATTTTAAGATAACCTCTAACGGTGTCGTTCCACCTAACTTTTTATCTATTAATTTCATACCCTTATAAATTTCAGTATCTTTGTTAAAGTAATTTATAAAACTATTCTCCACCTCTAGTTTGCTAATCCCAAGTATACTTAATATGATTATAACACCTGTCACGCCAAAAATTGTATTTTTATTATTTATTGAGATTAAACTTAAGAAATTTGTAATTTTCGATTCATGTTTTTTTTTTACAGAAATATTTTTTGATTCCGTAAAGTTTAAAAGAGTAGGTAACAAAGTAAACGTAACAATAAAAGAGGTGATGAGTCCAAAAGTCATCATCCAACCAAAATCTATAATTGGCTTAATCCCACTAAAAATTAAAGACAAAAAAGCAAACACTGTAGTTAAGACTGTATAAATAATAGGCCAAAACATTTTACTTGTTGTTAAGGAAATAATTTCAAAATTTTTTTTTATTGGAAAATCTTTTCTAAGCTGAAGAAAGCGAGTACTCATATGAATATTCATTGCCATTGTTAAGATCAACATTAGCGCAATAAAGTTGGAGGATATTATTGTTACTTTCCAGCCAAGAATTCCAAGTAATCCGATCATAATTATAACAGAAAACAAGCAACTACAAATTGGAATAATAATCCAAATCAATTTTCTAAAGATAAACCATAAAGTTGCAATAATAAAAAGAAGAACTCCTAAACCAAAAACTAAAATATCACTTTTAATAAAAGTCATCATATCATCTGCGATCATTGGAATTCCACCAAGGTATATTCTCCCTACATCTTCATAACTTTTAATAACCTGTCTAATCTCTAAAATATTTTTATGATTTTGAATCTTAATTTGATCTTTATGTCTTTCGATTTCTTTATCAGATTTATCTTCAAAATTTTCTAATTCTTCATTTTTTTTTATATTTACAATGATGCCACTTGTCTTGCCATCCTCGCTGATTATATAGTTTCTAAACACTGGGCTATTTATAATTTCTTTAAAGCCACGTTTTCTATCAATATTATCTTCTTTTAAAGTTTTAAAGTTTTCTAATCGTTCTTGTAAGGGCGCATCAGAATTATCTAAAAGTGGAATATCTAATAGTGTAATTACACTATGTACCCAGCTTAAACTTTGGATTTTATATTTTAAACTTAAAAGATTGTTAATTGAATTATCAGTGACCATTCCTTCTTTGGGTGTATAGGTAAGTATTAAAAAGTCTTTAGATCCATACCTTTCAGTAACTTTTTTAAGATAAGCTAAATCAGGATCTCCATTAATTAGTAGAGTTTCTGATGATGCATCCAATTTAAAATCTTTAGAAAAATAGCCAAAACTTAAAATACAAATAATAAGTAATACAAATATTGTTTTTGGTTTTTTAAGAATAAAATTTTGATATAAATGAGCAAACATTTTCGCTCTTTATATTGGAATTTAACTTAATTGAGTATCCTTAAATTTGGTAAATCTTTCTTCAAACTCAAGCGTTATATTACCAATTGGACCATGTCTTTGTTTACCAATAAGAATTTGAGCTAAATGAGCAACTTCATTCATTTTTGCTTGCCATTCGGCATGCTCAACTGTTGCTTCTCTAGGTTCTTTTCTTTGTAAATAATATCCCTCTCTATACACAAACATAACTACATCAGCATCTTGTTCAATTGAGCCAGACTCTCTTAAGTCTGATAACTGGGGTTTATGATCGTCTCTTTGCTCTACTTGTCTTGATAATTGAGATAGTGCAACAACTGGAATGGATAGTTCTTTAGCAATAGCTTTAAGACCCTGAGTAATTTGTGAAATTTCCTGGACTCTTCCATCTTTATTGTAAGTAGTTCCTCTCATTAACTGAATATAATCAACAACAAGCATATCAAGTCCAAATAATCTTTTAATACGTCTAGCTCTATTGCTCATAGCAGCAATGCTGATAGCGGGTGTTTCGTCAATATACAAAGGTAGTTCCGATATATTTTTTGAGGTTTCTAGAAATTTGTCAAATTGCTCATCAGAAATTCTTCCACGTCTAATATCATTTGAACTAATTCTTGCTTGTTCTGAAATAATTCTAGTTGATAATTGCTCAGATGACATTTCAAGTGAGAAAAAAGCTATTGATGATTTTTTACCACTTTCTTGTAATTTTTGTGCAGCATTAAATGCGATATTAGTTGCAAGAGATGTTTTACCCATTGATGGACGACCAGCTATAATTATTAGATCTGATTGATGAAGGCCACCAAGTTTATCATCTAAATCTCTAAGACCAGTTGGAACACCAACAATTCCTCCGTCATTTTTGTAAGCTGCTGAAGCCATTTCAATAGTTTGTTTCATCGCTTGATCAAATTTAACAAGAGATGAGTTAAATGAGCCTTTTTCAGCTAAATCAAATAATAATCTTTCTGAGTTTTCAATTATTGTTTGTCCATTAGTATCTAGCTCACTTAATTTTGCGCTATCAATTGTTTGTTCAGAAATTTTAATTAATTCACGTCTTACAAACATGTCATAGACAATTTTTGAATACTCTATTGCTTGACGAACTGAAGTTGAGAATTTTGTAATTTTAACTAAATATTCCGGAACATTTAAGTCATCTTTTTCATCTTCAAAATAATTTTTTAAAGTAATAGGATTTGCAAGCATTCCTTTATATATTAAGCTTTCGACTGCCCCAAAAATCTTTTGATGCATTGGATCAAAGAAATTAATACTTGAAATTATTGTACTGATTTCATCAAAAATATCATTACTTACTAAAATAGACCCTATAACTGCCTGTTCTGCTTCGATGTTATTAGGTAATTCTTTAAATTGATCTCTAACGATGCTTAAGTTATTTTCCATTAAACCAATCTATAGAAAAATTACTTAAATTAAATTGCTAATAAGTGCTGGGGAAAAGAATGTATAATTATTGAATAGTATCAGCTGATGTAACGTTAATTGTTATTTCAGCATCAACTTCTGAGTGTAAAGAAATTTTAACTTTAAATTTTCCTAAAGATTTAATTTCTTCATTTGGCTGTATCATTGATGGCTTAATATCAATTTTGTTTTCTTCTTGAATAAGTTTCGCAATTTCAGTTGGTTTAACAGAGCCATATAGCTCATTATTTTCAGTGCTTAGTTTTTTAACAGAGTATTCTTTATTATTTATTTTTTCTGAAATTTCAGCTGCTTCTTTTTTCTTTTCACTATCTTTTTTAGATAAATCAGATTTAATTTTTTCAACTTCTAAAATATTTTCTTTTGAAGCATATAGAGCTTTTTTATTTGCGATTAAAAAATTTCTTCCATAACCTCTTTTAACCTCTATTATTTCACCAATAGACCCAATTCTTTTCAAGTTTTCTAATAAAATAACTTTCATTTTATAATAACGCTAAATTTCTAGCTCTTTTAATCGAAAGAGATAATTCTCTTTGTTTTTTTTGAGAAACATTAGTAATTCTTGAGGGTAAAATTTTTCCATTTTCAGACATATATTTTTTCAATAATCTTATGTCTTTATAATCAACTTTAGGAGCACCTTTAAGTGAAAGGGGGCAAGATTTTTTGAACTTATATTTATTTGGTTGAAAAATACTTAATTTAGCAAAATTACTTTGTTTTCCTTTTTTATTTCCACTTTGTCTTTTAGGCATAATTAGTTTTTGTAACTTTCTTTTTTTTCAAAAGTTTCTGGTCTGGTAAAATAGTTTGCATCTAAATCAAACTTTTTAACTCTTACAGTTAAGTATCTCAGTAATTTTTTGTCAATCGCTTCATTTTTTTCTAATTCATCAACAACTTTACCTTTACCTTTTATTTTGAAGTGAATGTAGCTACCTTTTTTATTTTTTTTTATTATATAGGATAAATTAAGTAGTCCCCAGTTTTCTATTTTGATAATCTCACCTTCGTTTTTTTCAACAATTTTAGAATATTTTTCTGTTAATTGCTTAATTTCACTAGGTGAAGTATCTTGTCTGGCAATGATTGTGTGTTCGTATAAATTCATTTAAGTTCTTTAATAAAAAGTGAGGATATACTATTATAAA
>MDTF01005207.1_pt1 | contig 10971 bp, 7 predicted proteins | sample 811191 | NCBI WGS metagenome assembly MDTF01 (sample SAMN05326649, study PRJNA326480) | marine metagenome | isolation source: seawater | place: Southern Ocean | collected 2011
GAATTATGAAGAACGCTATGAACTGGATTAAAAACACAGCAACTGTGATGACATCACTAACGATTGGATTACTTATTGCTGAAGTAGTACTTCGTATTTTCGAAATTGGTTATGGTAACGCTCCGTTAGAAAAGGATCCAGTCTATCATCATGTCCATCCATCCAATTACGAATATAAAATGTATGATCCAAATGGTGAATATGGTGGGTTTAATGTATATTATGATGAGGCTGGATTTCGGGTATCAGATAGAACAATTAGCACTCATTTAACTCAGAATAGAGCTGATGGTATCGTGTTCTTAGGAGACTCTTTTACTGAAGGTAATCAAGTAACCTATAAAGATACATTCGTAAGTTTAGTCGGGGAAAAACTAGGAGTCCCAGTGGCTAATCTTGGAGTCTCCTCATATTCACCCATCATTTATCGACTGCAAGCACTTAACATTTTAAATAACTACGGCTCTAAAACGGTTATAATGCAAATATATAGCAATGATTTTGAATCAGACAGGTTGTATTCAAATAATGCAATTATCATCGATGACAATACTGTTGCAGTGGATGGAGGTGAGAATAGCGGAGTAATAACACTGCTCCGTAAGTCATACCTTGCAAGGTTTATCCGCAAAAACCTATTACTCGTTGGCATACTTTTAAAGCTTAGGGATGAAGAATCTCCTCATGCGGATAAAACATTACAATACGAACAAAGTGTCTTTGATGTAGATTTAGGCAATACCGTAAGCCTTGTTTCACAGATTAACGATATTTTAACTGCGCAAGGCAAAGCATTGTATGTTTTCCTGATTCCAAGTAAATCTTTGACAAAAAAAGGATTTTGTTGCAGCAATGATGAGTTGTATTTGCGGTTTTACAAAGCTCTTAATGAGATAGGTGTTGCGACGATTGATGTGGCAGACGGGTTTGAAAGTAGTGAGATACAAGAAGATTTACGTTTTGATATTGACATCCATCTGACAAAGTCAGGTCATAAGGTATTAGCAAATACTATCTTAACCCACTTTGAAAGTAAGTGAGTGGTACAGTAGTCGAGAAATCTTAAAGGTGACATCTGTACACTCCTACAAGAAATTATTGAGAAAGCTAACCCACGTCGTGCAAAACTCATAAATGGTGAAAAGTGAAGACTAGGTAAGCCAGAAGATATAGTTATAAGTATAAAGTGTGGGTAAAGCATCTAAAATCATCAACTACAGACTTAACTTTGAACTGATAAATACACACAGATTTGGTTGGGCAGGAGCTTGGACTTTGGGCTCGGTAGCTTAAATACTTGATATTAAACTAGAAGAAATTAACGTTACTACTTGGTAGCTGTGTTTTTTTGTAAACCATTGATTTTGTTATAATTATGTAACTGTTTCTATGTTTGAACAATTTGCATTTCAGATATTTAATATTTGAATTTTGCTATTAGCCAATAATACATTAAGTGCTTTTGACTATCGAGTAAACCAGCAGTAATTTTTGGCAATTGCCTTATACTGGTCTGATTTTGTCAATATAAGTTTGATCAGATTAATCAAAACCAATAAGATCTTAAAATATGAAAATATTGGTTTCATATTTAAAACCTTTGATTGATTTGTTATTATAGTGTTTAAGAAAATAAAAAGTAGTAAATTAATTGAAAAAAGTACTAAACGAAAATGTAGTCTTAGCTATTGATTTAGATGGCACACTAACACCAGTTGATACGCTTTATGAATTGGTCTTGAAGTTGTTTTTTTCCAACCCTATTTTGGTTCTTTTATTCCCATTTTGGCTTTTCTATGGTAAAGCTTTCTTTAAATTACAGATTAGTCGTAGGGTTGAATTCTGCCCTAAGAACATTCCCTACAACACATCCTTAATAGTATGGATTAGAGAGCAAAAAAAAGAAGGTAGAGAAATAGCTCTTTGTACTGGAAGTGATGAATTGGTTGCAAATGCAGTAGCAGAGCATTTGGGATTTTTTGATTATGTGTTGGCTAGTGATGGATGTATTAATAATGTTGGTCGTAACAAAAAATCGTTATTAGATACTAATTTTGGCATCAAGGGTTATGATTATGTAGGAAACTCTTCGGATGATATTGATGTTTGGACTGGATCACGAAGTGGAATCTTGGTGGCTACGTCGAAAAGAGTAACAGCTAGGGCCATAAAGAACTGTAATATAATAAAGCAGTTTGATGCTCAATCTACAACATTTTCTTCATGGAAAAATTTTTTTCGTATAGAGCAATGGACTAAAAATCTATTATTGTTTCTACCCATAATTGCACTTCACGATTTTACAAATCTAAGCTCTCTTATTGCTCTTATATGGGCTTTCTTTGCATTTAGTTTATGCGCTTCGGCAGGTTATATTTTTAATGATTTGGTTGACTTAGAATCTGACCGGTCTCATCCTAGTAAATATCAAAGACCACTTGCAGCTGGAATAGTATCGACAAAATTTGCACTCATTCTATTAATATTCTTGTTACTGCTTGGTGGATTAATAGCATCTGCAATTGGGTTCTCTTTTCAGTGTGGGCTTGCTTTATATGTTGTATCTTCAACTTTATATTCTTCAGTTTTCAAGAGATATGTCTTGTTAGATTGCGTCGTTCTTGCTGGACTGTACACTTTACGTATAATTTGTGGTGGAATTGTAGCGGATATAACACCATCATTTTGGCTTTTAGCATTTTCTTCATTCATGTTTTTATCACTTGCTTTAGAAAAACGTTATGCTGAAATAAACTTACATATTTTGGAGGGAAAGTCTGAACTTAGTGGTCGAGGTTACATTTTGAAAGATGCTCCGATAGTGGCGGTTATGGGTATTGTTGCCGGTTATTCTTCAGTATTACTATTATCGCTTTACTTAAATAGTGAAGTTGTAAAATCATTGTACAATAAGCCAAATTTAATCTGGTTGGGTGTGCCAATTTTATTATTTTGGATAAGTAGACTCTGGTTAAAAGCTCATAGAGGTGAGATTTATGAAGATCCAATTGTCTTCACTTTGCGAGACAAAGGAAGCCTCACCTTGATAAGTTTATTAGCCGTAGTATTTATATTGGCACTTCTTTGAATTAAAGAAACTTACAAGTTAATTTTTGGTATAAACAAGAAATAACTTCAGATTTGACATTTTTTGCCATTGAAGTCTTGCTAGTGCACTATATCACCAGCAAATGTATTTATATAAAGATGTCTTTTTATCTTGTTAATGTGCATAAATCTGATAGCAATTTGTTTTATATTAATTTTTATAAAAATTCTCATAATTGTAAAATCATTTTGAGGCTCAATGTCTAAACCAAGAAGAAAAATTGTAAATTCGTCTGATTCTCGGATAGTTGGTGATACATCGATCTTGGGCAAGCGGATTTATTTGTTTTACCCACCAGGACCGATGTACCAAAGGGGTGAAGACAGATCACAAGGAAATATAAGTCAATCAGCGGCAACAGTCATGCGTGCACCGAATGATATGGGTTATGCCGCGTCTACTTTGCTAGAAATGGGTTGTGATGTTAAGTTTAGTGATTTCCAAACTGAGATGAAATCTGAATTAGATATGATAAACGCATTGGAAGATTTTCAGCCTGATGCTTTGTTAATGAGTATCACCAATTCAACAGTCGTCCATGATTTAAAGTTGTTAGGGCGAGTAAAGAAAATATGGCCAAGTATGGTTATTGTAGTTAAGGGAGCGCTTTTTTGGGATGCACCAGGAGATGTTATTAGCCAGCTAAATCTAATAGATATTGATTATCTAATTGGAGGTGAAATTGAGTTTAGTGCTGCAAAATTATTAAAAACTCATTTCGAAAAAAGGCATCATGATCTAAAAGAGGTTCCTGGTATTGCATATAGACAGGGTAGCGGATGGAAGAAGACTAAATTTGGCTTTTTTGAGAAAGATTTTGATGATTTACCGCACCCTGCTCGTCATCTTATCAACAATAATTTATATGTACGTCCGGATACTGGGGAAGCACAGGCAACAATTGTAACCTCACGGGGTTGTCCTGCCGCATGTACTTACTGTTTGACTCCGATTATCTCGGGCAAAATGACTCGATTTAGGAGCCCTGATAGCATCTTAAGAGAATTAAAAGAATGTTACTGGAAATTTGGAATAAAAAACTTTTTTTTTAAGTCAGATACTTTCACGATAAATAGAAATTGGGTAAAATCTGTTTGTGAAAAAATCAATGAGTCTGAACTCAAAGGTAAAATCAGCTGGGTGGCGAATTCAAGAGTTCGCCCTCTAGCTGAGGACACATTGAAGCTGATGCAAGCGGCGGGTTGTTGGTTGGTTGCTTTTGGCTTTGAATCGGGTAGCGAGGAAAGTTTAAAGCTTATGAAGAAAGGCGCGAAAGTAAGCGATAACCTCAGAGCGGCAAAGCTTGCAAAAGAAGCAGGTTTAAAAGTATATGGTTTCTTTTTGATTGGAATGCCATGGGAAAATAATGAGCATTTATTGGATACAAAACAGCATATTTTTGATCTTGATGCAGATTTTATTGAAGTTCATATAGCAGTTCCTTATTATGGCACTGAACTTTATAAACAGGCCGAAAAAGCCAATGTGCTTGATGATACAGTGATTGGAAAAGACTACTTTAACTCACCAACGATTGGAACTGAATTTTTAGATATTAGTGAAGTAGAAAGGATCAGAAAACGGATCTTACTCTTGTATCACGTTCGACCCAAATATATTTTTAAGAAGTTATATGGATCGATTGGATCGCCTAAAGTGTTATTTAACTATGCCAGATTTGGCATACGCCTTATCAAAGGCCTTTCTACTTAATAATCTAATTTTTTTCTGGTTAGGTTTAATTTTAACTTCATAGTTGGGAACTAAAAATAATATATGAAAAATATACTTATTATTGGCGCTAATTCTGCTGTTGCGAATAGCTGTTTAAATATTTGGGCTTCTCGTGGTGACAAGTTGTTTTTAGTTGGTCGTGATGAAATAAAATTGCAGGGTACCCTTGATAGATTAGAATTAGAGGGCATGACTAACGCTAAAGCTTTCGGTATGGATCTTAATAACTTGAAAAAACATCAATCTATGCTGGACACTGCTTTGTCTTATTTAAAGGATATTGATATAGTTCTTATTTCCCACGGAACACTTCCAGTGCAGTCAATTTGTGAACAAGAAGTTGAACTAACTTTATCAGAGATTAAGACCAACGCGTTGTCCACTATATCCCTTTTAACTATAATAGCTAACCGTTTTGAAGCTAAGCGGCATGGCACAATTGCCGTAATATCATCAGTTGCCGGCGATAGAGGAAGGGCTGACAATTATATATATGGTAGTGCGAAGGCTATGGTAGTCACTTTTATCTCTGGGCTTCGGCAACGTTTGCATAACTCAAACGTTAATGTGATCACGGTTAAATTAGGTCGCATTGAAACTCCAATGACAATAAATTTTAAGAAAGGTTTGCTTTGGGTTAAGTCAGATTTTGCTGCAAAAAAAATTGTAAGTGCGATAGATATGCAAAAATATATTGTTTATGTTCCAGGGTTTTGGAAACTAATTATGCTATTGTTTAAAACAATACCTGAGGCTGCTTACGTTAAATTGCCATTGTTAAAAATTAAGTTAAAAATCAAACCATAATTTAATTATTAGAGAAAGCACATATTGATTTATAAAAGTTTAAATAATAAATGGTTCATCATTTTGATGGTGATGATTTTGTCTGCTGCATTAACTCTTTGTTTGGCGGATTGGCCAGTTATTTGGTGGTTTTCTTCTGACCCAGAGATGGGAAATTTTATGAGATTTATAACCTCCATAGTACATCTTGATGACGATGTTATGATTTCGCTTCGACCAGGCTATATTTTAAGTGAAACTGGAAAACCATCTTTTAATCGAATGGATTTGGCGCAACCATCAACTTCTTATATTACCCCATATATCTATTCTCTTTTGTTAAAATTTGTACCTGGGAATATTGCATTGTTAAGCTACGCTGGCCTAGGTTTTTTGGCTGTAGTTGGTACATTTGGCCTTATTGTGTTCACTGCAAAATCTATGGTTAATGCTAGCTTACTTGTGTTAACCTTAATGTTTACAAATACAAATATAATGTATGCTCTCAACGGGTGGGACCATTTATTTCAGGGATTTTTTTTAACATTTGCTGTGGTGATTGCTCAAAAAAAAGATAACCCGCCTTCACGACTATTTTTAGTATCAATTTTTTTAAGCCTTGGCGTTTTGTTTCGGCCTGATGGAATACTTATCGCCATAGGTATAATGATGTCTTTGTTCCTAAAGAGTTCGATTAAACGACAACTTATTATTTGGGTGGTAGTACCTTTCTTGTGCGTTATACTCGCAACTTTAGCTATCAATTTATATCAGTTTGATGCGCTTACTACAACAACAACTCGATTAAAACTTGGTAGCATATCTTCCATAAGTTATCCGATAATATATCTTTTTAAAAACGTAGTTTTAAATTTTTCATCGATTACTTTATGTATTTTATTCTTGATATTCTATTTCACTTATAAAAAATTATTATTTGGTAGTGCTTCCTTACTTATTGTTATTTCTTGCTGTTTGACGATGGTTATAGCGGTAATCAATAGTGATGTCTTCATGGGTGGACGAATGTTTTGGACATCAAGTTGTGTATTGGCTGCGACGCTTGTGGCTTTGTCACCAAATGTTTTTGTATTTAAAGATGGTGACTCAATTAAAAATATTAAATTATATCACATATATACCGTAAACAAAAAAAATAAGTTAAGTTTTTATATGAGAGCGATGGGTGCTCTATTATTGGGCTTTATGATTGTATCAGTATATGGAACAACCCTAAGAGAAAAAATACGTACTAGTGCCATACATAAATATGCAATTTCTTCTACTGCTAAAAACTTCATGATTGCTCATTGGATTGAAAACAATATGCGGGCAAGTGATGGGTCAATTGGGATTGTTTATTCGGGTGTAGCCTATCATATGCCAAGTTTTGAGGTGGCTGATTTGCTGGGTAAAGCTGACGAATTAATTGCAAATCTAGAGGTAAAATATGGCTCTCCTGGGCATAATAAATGGGATATCGAAAAGACTTTAGAAAAATGGAATCCCCAGGCAATAATACCATCAGAAAATAGTGATATTACAATTTCTGGTGTAAGAAAAAGGGCTATCAAAGAATTACAATTTAAAGAAGGTTTTGGCTGGTTTCCAGACTTACTATTTAGTAAAGAAATTCAGAAAAATTATGTATATTGTTATTTAGCCAGAAAACAATTGGATAGTAAGTTTGATGACTTTGGCTTTTATGTCAGAAGAGATGTAGTTGTAAGGTATGAAGACAGTCTATTGTGTGCGGCTCACTAAAAAACAAACTATATTAAGTAGCTTGTTGGCGAGCATATCAGGAATTAGGTACAGAAATAAAATTTACTTCTTTTACCGTGCAACCTAGTTTTAAGAGTTTATTTCTTCTATTTCATTTGTTAATGTTGGTATTGTATTATCATGGATCTTTTTTTAGGAAATTAAACATGAAGCGCAGAACAGGCTTAGTATCAATTTCTAGTGCAGCTACAATACCAGTTTTCAGTTTGATTTTGGATTAATAATAAAAAGAGCAACCTGTTGTTTAACTCGAAAATTTACCAACTTCTATAAGATATATTATTGAAAATATTGGATTTATAGGGTTTGGTAAACTTAGAAACATGGACAAAATGGAAAGAACATTGGAAATAATTTGATTATTTTGCCAAATTATAATAAAAAAAAGGTTGGTATTGATAGAAGTAAAATCTCTACTTATAAATAATGGATAGATGAGCTAAAAATGGAAAATAAATTGAATTATCAGCCTTTTGACAATTTGCCAGGTGGATATAGCTCTAATGATGGTACAATAGATTTCTATTTGAGAACTAATGCATTGATAAATAAAAATTTTACGGTATTAGACTTTGGTGCTGGTAGAGCTGGCTGGTATGAAGACGATAAGTGTGAGACGCGGAAAAAAGTCAGATATTTGAAAGGTAAAGTGAATAAGCTTATTGCGGCAGATGTGGACGAAATCGTACTTCAAAATAAGGCGAGTGATGAGCAAATTTTAATAACGAATAAAATATTAGGGCTTGAAAAAGATAGTGTTGATCTTGTAATTGCAGATTATGTCCTTGAGCATATTGAAGACATAGACGAATTTTTTAGTAATGTTAATTATGTTTTGAAGGATGGTGGCTGGTTTTGCGCTCGGACGCCACATAAGTATTGTTACGTTGTCCTGGCGTCGAAATTTATCAAAGATTTTTTGCACAGCAGTTTGTTAAATTATATACAACCGGACAGAAAAACGAGAGATGTGTTCCCTGCATTTTATAAGTTGAATACAATGAGAGACATAAAGCGTAGGTTTGATGGTTGGGAAAACAGATCCTATATTTTTAAATCAGATCCCGCATATTATTTTGGCAATAAATATATTTATAAGATCCAGCAATTTTTACACACACACCTACCTGCAGTATTCAGTGGAAATTTATTCATCTTTTTAAAAAAGCAGTAAAGGTAAATAGTAGGTGTCATACCTGCGTAAATTAATTCTGGCCATAAATCTTTTAGCCATTTAAAAAATGCATATATTTCTTCAATCTAGAAGCGAGCCTTGCTGGTACAAATGATAAGTGTTAATCGCTTTTTGTAAATAGCTTCAACTATGCGTATTTTTTGTATCATTAATAACCATTTTAAGAGCACTAAACTGGGTAATTTATTTTGAAAATTTCAATTATAACAGCCACACGTAACAGTGAAAATACTATAAGTGATGCTATTAATTCTCTTGCGAATCAGAGTTATGTAGATGTTGAGCATATTATTATTGATGGAGCTTCACGAGATAGTACTGTTAACATTATTTTGAATAAAAAAAATGATAATACAAAAATTTATTCTGAAAAAGATAATGGGATTTATGATGCATTGAATAAAGGAATTGACGCGGCATCAGGGGATATTATTGGGTTTCTTCATTCTGATGACGTTCTTCAAGATGAAAGCTCTATTTCAAATGTTGTAAATGCTTTTAGTAGTGGAGAATATAATGCCGTATACGGGAATCTTGATTATGTTTTTCAACATAACCTTAGTAAAGTTGCTAGGCGTTGGGTGAGTGGTGAGTTTACCTTAGAAAAGTTAAAGAATGGTTGGATGCCACCGCATCCCGCATTTTATATGACCAAAGATCTTTATGAACGACTTGGTAAGTATGACCAGAATTACCAAATTTCAGCAGATTATGATGGAATGCTAAGATATCTACTGAGTGGTGAATTAAAGTTGAAATATTTACCTATGGTTTTGACAAAAATGAGGTTAGGTGGTGTTAGTAATAAAAGCATAAAAAATATAATGCTGAAGACTAAAGAGGATTTTTCAATTATGGAAAAACATGGATTACCGGCAATAAGATGCATTTTAGGTAAAAACTTTTCGAAGTTAAGGCAGTTTATAGTTTAATTTAAAGATTTTTGCAGTTATTTGAGTTTTAAATTTTAGTCTTTAACGCATTATTGGTTTATTAGGTAGATATGTCCAAAAAAAAAGTCATTATTATTAATTGTTTTGTTTTTATATGTATTATTTTATTATTTGAGATAGGTTCTAGAATAATATTTCCTGAATTTAAGAATCATATTCATACACCAGCAGATATAGGTCCTCTAAAAAAACACTCTGGCAAAACCATGAATGTTAACTTTTATTCTGGTAAGTTTTTTCATCAAATTAATTTTTTTCACTTGAGAAAACCTGGCCCTGATCCGTATAGGGCCCAAAATAAACCTCAAGTGATAGTAATAGGGGATTCTATCAGCAAAGGTTATGGGACAGCATATGAAGATATCTGGTGGCAAAAATTACAGAGGTTACTCAACTTAAAAGGTCAAAATATTGAAATGTCAGCTTATGGTTTTTCTGGAAATAGCGCTGTTGATGCATTGGAAACATTAAAAAAATTATATAAAAATAGAAATTTAAACATTTTTCGAGTTCTTTATCAGTTTAATTTTAATGATATTACTCCTTATAAAAAAGAAGATTTAAAAAATATCAACGATGGTAAATTTATCAATAAAGATTGGATGAAAGAAATTAACAAATGGCGTTATGAGTATGGAAATCGTTCCGTATTTTTTAGAAAGTTGCAACATTATGCGGGAAGGCTTAGAAAAAAAACTTCTGGCACCTGTGAGACTAGGGGGTTACATGCCTTAGGCCAATATACATGGTCATTTGGTAGTAGAGTTTATAAAGATGAAGCTGAACTCTATTGGAAACGTTTTGAGATAAGCCTGGTACAAATGCAAAAAATAGCAAGATCTTTAGATGTCGAGTTCGAAATTGTCTTATCGCCCATTCTTTATGACGTTGATAAAACTGGCGTACATCCATACTATAATTATCTAAATTATGATTTTTCTTGTGCTACAATTAACCCAAGAAATCGCTTAATCGCCTTTGGTAAGAAATATGGAATAAAGATATATGACCCGGCGCACGAAGTTAGACGCAGCTTTGAAGCTCGGATTAAGGAAGGTAATTTTATTCCATACTTTTTTACTGGAGACGATAATCATTTTACCCCAACGGCAGCGTCATATGTTGCTGAAGATATAGCAAGAGCTTGGCGTTGATCCAAGGCGGCATCAAAAAAAACTGCAAAATATAGAATCTTATTAAATTGTTTTTAACAAGGCTACTTCTCAAGCAAAGGATTATTTAAAATGAAATCGAAGGTTCGAAAAGCAGTTTTTCCAGTAGCAGGATTAGGTACAAGGTTTTTGCCTGCGACCAAGGCGATGCCTAAAGAGCTTTTACCCATCATAGATAAGCCACTTATACAATATGCTGCTGAAGAAGCTATTGCTGCAGGTTTAGATACATTAATA
>MDTF01000837.1_pt1 | contig 10970 bp, 12 predicted proteins | sample 811191 | NCBI WGS metagenome assembly MDTF01 (sample SAMN05326649, study PRJNA326480) | marine metagenome | isolation source: seawater | place: Southern Ocean | collected 2011
TAAATACTGTTACCCGGGGTCTGATCCCTAATTCTTCACCCTTGGAACGTGAGAATCCTCTAAGTTTAGATCATGTGACTACGCAACTTATAACGGTTACAAAGCAATATCGCTGGTTAACACGTAATTTTTTTAATACGTCTCAGTTGAATAAAAATTCTAACGCGATAACTTCGAGTAAAACACTGATAGGTTCAAACGTAAGTGACCAAGACACTACAAAAACTAATGTTTGACTCTCTAATAATTTAAATACTCTTTCCAGTGACTATTTAAATTCGAATAACTTAAATAATTGAAGCGGGTCAAGTACTTATAACACTTTCGAATACAGTAGATTTTTTACAAACATGCGTTTTTTCTACCTGATTAACTTCCGTAATTTAATGCCAAAAAAAAATGATATGGTTAACCAAACCCCTTCTAACTCGCAAAACTACTCACCACACGGTTTAGCTTACTTTTCCCAAGAGAAGTCGTTCATTAACTCTGACTTAGGGTTTTCGACGATGTTACTTAATCCCGAGTATCCTACTTTAAATATTAACTCACTTAACCAAAGTACAGTGTATTGATCCCAAAGTAATAATTTACTTTCTACTCAAAATACGTCAGACGTACTCACAGAATTAACTCTCGAATCGATTGACAGTATGAATACTACACTGTCAAACCGTTCCGAGTATTCAGTTAATTTAAATAGTACTAGTTTACCTCATCAAGGGTTTAAGTCCTAACCCGACGACCCTTTTAAAAATTCTTTTTTATTTACTCAGTTCAACTTACACGTTTTTTCAAAAAAGTTTCGGTAGCTCAGCTGGTAGAGCACAAGGCTGAAAACCTTGGGGTCGCTGGTTCGAGTCCAGTCCAAAACATTATGTTTATGAACTTTAGGCTTTATTTTAAGTACGTACTTATGAATTTAAAATTCACGTTTGTGGACAATGCAGCAAACAAAACTAAAAATGTGAATCTTTTTATTGGTAAAAATTCATTGTTTTATGTAGCACTACATCTTAAATTAGCGTCTCCGTTTTATCTAAGCCAGCTTGTAGATGTTTTTGCTTACGAAGCTGCGTTACCTAATTACCAGCAAAGGGGTGCCAGTCAAAGCTCTTTTAACTCAAAAGAAAATTCTACTATAGTAGTTTATAACTTTCATAATCTTCAAACATGTGACCGGTTCTTTATCTTTACACTAACTAGTTTGACTAGTTCCAAGTCGACCAAAGGTAGTGGGTCTACAAATTTATTATCCATAACTGAACTATTTCCAGCCGCAAACTGACTAGAACGGGAGGTTTCGGAACTCCACGGTGTAAACTTCTTAGGTAAACAGGATTTACGAAACTTATTATTACAGTACGGTGACTCGACAGCTCCTTTTCAAAAGTCTTTCCCGACTATTGGGATCCAAGAGATGTTTTACGACCCTATTAAAGATACTCTCATTCAGAATCCAATTACGATTCAACTTTAGCTAGTAGTCGATAAGGTTGTAAAAATTTTCTTATGACATTTATATCCATTTTACAAAAATTTAAACACTTCTTTAAGGTAGTTCTTACTTACCTAAGTTACGAGGCTTTGAAATATCCACTATCTCGTATTACTAATACCCTCTCGGTTATCTCACTTCTCCTCATTTTAACAACTTTTCTCTAAAGACTTAAAACATTTAGTACTTAATTGTTGTGGTTTGTTACTACATTTTATATAAACTGTTTACCGTCTTCAGCAAATGCAAGCATTTGGATCTACAACTCGGGTAAAACTTTTACGTTTTTTATAGACCACACTTTAGACTTTTTCTGATTTTTGTAAAAAGTGTAAAATACACGTAACAGTCGGTAATTAAACCAACCGTAAAATCACTTTTATACGAATTTTAACTGAGGACCAGAAGTTGTTACTCATAACACTTATTTTGAGTTTTAAAAAATACGAGCTATCGTCTAACGGTTAGGACATTAGATTTTCACTCTAATAATGTAGGTTCGATTCCTGCTAGCTTGACTTTGATCAATATACACCATTCACTACCCCTCCTATATCGAGTAAAAAAATCTCCACTAACAATTAATTCAACAAAAATTACGTATAACTTATCTTTGGTGTCACTTATTTCTCCCAGTGCTGTACAGAACAGTCGCCTGTTATTGGCTAGTACGCCAAATTCAAATTCGAGCAAGCTACTACTCAAGCAGTCATACTTATTACTCACCTGAGTATCATATATCACGGGGGGGTCTTCTCGACTTAAGACAGGTACTATGCGCCCTACAATATCTATACGGCCGACAAAACAGACGAAATTCACGTTAATTAAAGCTCCTATGGCACATAAAACGTTTTCACAAGAGCAGTTTATCATCAAATTTTATAAATTCCACATACGCTTTTCGGTTTATGGGACCGGAGCAAGTTCGGTTAATAATTCTCTTTTTTTACTACTCACTTTACGGTTATCTTTACCTGTTACTGAAACTAATTTATTATTTCTCAAGCGATTTCGCCTGAAATTATTTGCTCATGATCCTTCATTCATGTCCCTATTTTAAATTTTATGTTTACTAGCCTGTATGATGAAATTGGTAGACATGCAAGGCTTAAAACCTTGTCCCTATGGGGTCCTGGTTCAAGTCCAGGTACAGGTAATCTTTTTACGTACAACCTTGTGAACCCTAGTAGTTATATTTGTTTATTTCGACTTAACACAATTCTTAATTATCTGAACAACTTGTTTTACCCCTTCAGTTACACTCAGTAGCCCTACCATATTATTAAACTTCTGGTTGGTACACGTTCTACTTTGTTTTACGTTAGTGCTTGGACTATGAATACTTTTCTTATTTTATGTTTTTTATTACATTTTCCAATTTGTGAAGCTTCTCCTTTTTTTTTTTTACTTCCTACCTTATACTTATTACCTCAGTTGTTGCTTATTTAACACCAGTCCTAAATACTTTTGCTAGACATACGAATAGTAAATCAAAAACGTATTTTTCTTTTGTCAACTCACCCGATTTACTTTACGTGGTAGGCACACCCGTGGTATTAATTGTAACCCTTTTATTACTATGAACTGCGCCTAGTTTCACAGCTTGGTTTGGTCATATTGCGTTCACGGCCTTCCAGCTTAAGATTACGTTTTTTACTCTAGCCAACTTCCTACTCTATTTAATCATTTTTACCTCAGTTAATTACTTCTCCTCGCGTGAAATTTATGATTATACAATCGTAACTTTTAACTTCCTTTATTGGATTATACTTTTATTTTACGCAAACACTATTTTTACCGTTATCTTCGTCATTGAAGTTATAGGAGCGCTTTTATTTTTGTTGGTAATTACGTCTACTTTCTCTACCGCTTTCTTTTACCGTAATTTAAACTTAAATTACGGGCACCTATTTCAAAGCTCAACGCCTTATTCTTATCTACAGTCCGTTCTTTATTTATTTTGGATATCGTTAATATCTTCTTTAAATTTATTCATTTTCGTCCTATTTCTTTATCTCAGGTTATTAACCTTCGACTGATATTTGCTAGAACACGTATTTCTTTATTTTATCAATGCGAACTCCTTTAAAGAGATTTTTGCTTTAAGTTTCAGTTGGTTTATGATTCTCTTTTGTGTATTCGTAAAATGTGGTGTAACTCCTTTATATATTTGGAAACCGACGTTTTTTAAAGGTATCCCCCTTTATACTTTGTTTTTTTATATCACTTTTTTCTATTTCCACTTCTACTTGTTCATTATAAACTTTTTAGTTGTATACTTATCCGAAATTTTCTACTTTTATCTCGCAGTTTTTTGATTATTTATATTGTCAGGTTTAGTTATGCTGATTATGGTTATTTGCGAGTCATACTACTTAAAAGTTTTCTTAGCAATTAGTAGTATCCTTAACTCTATACTTGTTTTTTTAACTTTAACCTCGCCTCATTTTATTGATACTTTATTTGTAATGTAGGCAGGTTTGTTTAAAATTTACCTTGAATGCTCACTTATTATATATGGCAGTTGTTAAAAGTTTAAAAAATGCAAAACACAAGAAATTATGAACAAAAAAATTTGCCGGTACTTTACGTAAGACTCTTTTAATTACAAAAAATTTACCCAAAATGTCCTTATCTAAACCATTAACATGGCGTAATTCACGTAAATTGACAAAAACATTAGTTAACTCTTCGAATACGTACTCACCTAACAGTATAATTGTTATTAACTTACTTTACTATAGAGCACGTGTTGAATGTCTACATGTACTTTTTTATATATAACCTAACCCTTATTAGCGTTCTTTGAATCTTTCTTTCTGTAATAACTAAACAATTACTAACCCTCCAATCCTTTAACAATTTTAGTTTTACAAGCTTTTCGGTGTTTTCACTGACTATATTACTTTTCTCTATGGCTGGAGTACCTCCGTTCCTCGGCTTCTTCTCAAAACTATTAGTTTTTGTTTTGAGTATAAATAATGACTTTTTCTTACTTTACTCATTACTTTTTATTGTACTATTTATCGGTTTATATTTCTATACCCAAAATATAAGATTTTTACACTCAACTGACTACAAGTCGTTTAGTTACCCGTATTTGTTAAATGAAAGAGTAACTTTAGTCTTTAACTATTTTAGTATATGGGTTGTAACGTGGCTTATACTAGGTTCAGTCTCGATTAACGACTTACACTTATTTTTTATGTGATTACTCGTTTAGACCAACGAAGTATAATTGTTATTAAGTCCTCGTAAGTTCAAATTTAAAAATATATTTAAACGACGCTCTTCGTATAAACCTGCTTTAAACGCTAAATTAACATACGCAAGCATGGGATTACAGATTCTGCAACCATTACGACTTAATAATAAACATATTTTTCGTATTAAACTTTTTCTTAAAAAAGCCTCACGCCGTTCAGATAAAACGTCACGAGTTACGTGATTTAACCTATTCCCCCATTTACCGTTAAGTAAAAAGATTGAAGGTTCACGGATGGGAAAAGGTACTGGTAAGTTGGCTGGGTGAGTTACAGAACTCCCCTCAGGGGTAAACATATTTGAATTTAAAAATTTACGATTTGGTCGAGCATGTTATTTTATTAACCAGGTCGGTCATAAACTCCCTGTACAGTCAAAGATCAATTCTCGTACACGTCAACATAAAGTTAACTTACCTTTAAGTCATTCCCGTAAAATTTATTATAACGCATTTTGATAATTGTTGTGGTATGGTTATATTTATTATATTGTCTTTAGCTTAGTTCTTGTACTTTTTATTGTTTTCTTTCTGCGCCTTTTAGCACTTAATAATTTAGCTCGAGTAAACATCGGAAGTACACTTAATCGGTTATTTGTGTCAAATGTCTTATTCGCATTATTCCTAACCTTTATTGTTTTAAATAATTTAATGCAATTTTATCAGGATTTAATCCTTTTAACAAGTTCATACTGAGGGTTAAACTTAGATTTAGTTGCAACGTTTTCAACAATGAAATTCGTCTCGGCTGCCGCCACTTCACTTTCGCTTGTTGAAGTTTACTATTACCCTTTTATTTATGTGTTTTTAATTATCACTATATTATCTATTATATTCTGTCTCTCTTATAACAAAGACGAATTAATGAGTTTTATGTTTTACTGTCAACTAATTTTAGTGTCTGGGTACACACTATTTTTTACCGATTCTATTATATTATTCTTTCTTGCTTACGAGATGTTACTAGTTCCCTCCTTTTTCATACTATATAAATTTGCTAAGACTAGACGTTGCGTCGAAGCAGCCTATTTAATGTTTTTTTGAACGCAATTCGGTGCGTTATTTCTAATATTCGGCCTTCTATACTTATTTTTAGTGTGCAATAGTTCAAAATTTTCCGTAATTTCTTATTTTTACTTGTCGCCATTTGAGGTAAATTTTTTATTCACCTGTTGACTTATAGGTTTTGGGGTTAAGTTACCTATTTGGCCTTTTTACGGTTGACTACCTAAAGCTCATGTCGAAGCTTCGACTAACTTCTCTATTTTCTTAAGCGGGGTTCTAGTTAAATTCGCTTTCTTCGGATTCCTAAAATGTTTACTAACTCTGCAATTGGAGCCCACATTTATATATATATATCCCTTTTTGGTCGTAGGAATTAGTGATGCTGTTTTTAAACTTTTTTACCAAATCGATTTAAAAAAGCTCGTAGCGTACTCAACTGTCGTTGAAATGCACTGACTTACAATATGTGTCGTGAGTGGGCAATCAAATTTAATACTTTCTAGTTTTTGTATGTTAATAAGCCATGCTTTGTTATCAACAAACTCCTTCTTACTTGTTGATGCCGTCGCACGCCGCTTTAAAACACGCCTTATAACCGAAATTAGCGGACTTAATTACATGTGTCCGAAACTATTTTTAGCAGTACTACTGAATACACTAATATTTCTAGGGTTTCCCGGATCAATATTTTTTATAGCAGAATTCCTATTCTTCAGTTTTTTTTTTAACTTGTTCCCTGTAATGGCTCTTTACTTAATTCTTTTACTGTATTTAATAGGCCCAACATTCTTCTTCCGTTCATGAATGAACCTCATGTTTAGTTACTCGACTAGTCTTAAAGGTCGTTTACCCGCAGACTTAACAACTCGAGAAAGTTTTCTTTTCTTTTTAGTACCAGCCCTTATGTACTGACTTGGAATTGCTTGACAATCTTTTTTGGTTTAATTAACCTTAATTATATTTGGCAACATGTAAGCAGTCCGCTCAACGTAAAAACAAATACCTCAAACCTGGCCCAAAATATACTAACCCTGTTATAACCCGAACGCCTATCCTTAAGCGCTGCCCCCAAACTAAAGGTATTGTGACAAAAGTCGTTACGATGTCACCAAAGAAACCAAACTCTGCCATACGTCATGTTGCGAAAGTTAATTTAAACAGTGGCCTACGCCTCACAGCTCGATTACCCGGAAAAGGGTATTTATGTACAAAGTATAACCGTGTTCTTGTTGAAGGTGGTCGTGCAAATGATTTACCTGGGGTAGGGTATACAGCCGTAAGAGGTGTGTACGACTTTTCACCTGTTGTTGGAAAAGTTAAACGCCGTTCAGTTTACGGTGTATCTCGTCCAAGCGGATTCTCGAAACATATACGACGGTCATTACGTCGCTAATTCCCTAATTTATGAGAGTAGAATGGATTTCATCTAAAACATTATCTTTAATTAGCTGATCCCGAGCTGGATCCCTCTGACCCTTAACTTTTGGCTTAGCTTGTTGTGCTGTTGAGATGATGCACGCGGCTGTTAGTCGTTATGATATGGACCGTTTCGGTATAATATTTCGTGCTTCACCAAGACAATCAGACTTGATTATTGTTGCAGGGACATTAACTAATAAAATGGCTCCGTCTTTACGGAGATTATACGATCAAATGACTGAACCAAAGTGGGTTTTGTCAATGGGTAGTTGTGCCAACGGTGGTGGTTACTATCATTACTCATACGCTGTAGTTCGGGGTTGTGATCGGATCTTACCCGTCGATACCTACGTACCCGGGTGTCCTCCTACTGCTGAGGCGTTAATTTACGGACTCATTCAACTTCAAAACCGTATCGGATTTTCTTTATCCGAATTAAATGTAAATTCAGAATGGTACGGAAATGATCGTATATAGATTCTAGTTTTTTATCAGGAGCTGTTACCCCCTTACGGTCGACTGAAGATCGTTATTTATTTAAAGTTTTTCGAAAAACCACACGTTTTAAAAGATACACCATCTTCCCAACACTATTTCGACGTAAACAGGATTCAACTCGAAAGCGGAAAAACAACTGAGTAACTTTGAACAGTGTTCTAGTGAATTGGGCTAGTTCGTACTTAAAGTACAGACAATTCACTCGTTTTTATCAAACTCTAAGTTCGTTTAGTGTTATGGCGTACACTCCAGGAGTGAACGTTTTTAATCGGCGAGCTCACGGGATTGATTCACACCCTCTGAATTCTTTAGCAAGTACTCAAAAACTCCTTACCTATTACCAATCAATTAGTAAAGCACGTTCATACTTGTCTAACCCCCTTAATCATTCTCAGTATTCTGCTATACTTACCCAAAATGCTTCTATGTTAAAATTAAACGAATTAGCTGCACCGGGATTTGTTGATCACGATCGACTTTTATACCATTACGATAACGGAAAGGTCGAACGTAAAAAAGAAAATTTTGCAACAACCCTTAATTTAACACTAACCTCTTCTTCCCTCAATTTGTCACTTTCGGTGTACAAAATTCTTATAAATTTAACACTCTTACGTATCTAACTTAGTTGATCCTGTTTATACGTTTGTAATTCAAAAATTATGAGTCTAAAATCGTCTTACGCTAATTCGAACACCTCTACACTTTTTTCCCTTAAACAAAAGAAGTCATCAAGTGGCATTTCACGTAGCGTTACTATCTTCCAAAACCTTTTACCACTAAATATACGCTTCAAAAAATTACGAGTAACGTATACGTCTAGGGCCGGTAGAAATCAATCGGGTCAAAAAACTTTACGTACACGAGGAGCACGCCCTAAAAAGCAAACCCGCGTGGTAATTAATTATTCTTTTCGTTCACGATTTTTAACTTTTGTAGCTGGCTTTTATTTGGTACCTTTTTACAATAAGCTTATTTCCCTCGTATTTTTATCATCTGGTAGTGCTCTCCACTTAGTCTCCACGTCTAAACAAGAGTTATTTTCCTTAACTCGCTTATATAGGAATTCGAAGTACTTAAACACTCATTACTTACGCTTGAAGAATTTAAGTGAACACGTATTAATTAGGCAAGGTTTTTTTCTTATTGCTCAGTTAACAAAAAATAAACCAGTCTCATTACTCGAACTTCTACCCGAAAAAGGTATTCAATACATAAGAAGTACAGGTTCACGAGGTACAATTCTAAAGATGGACCTCCGATTACATACAGGAATCATTAAATTACCTTCAGGGGTCAAAAAAGTTTTTTCTACAAACGCAATAGGTTCTGAAGGGTCGGTAGCGTTACCGCAAAATAAATATAAAAAGAATACAAAAGCAGGTTTCAAAAAAGTTTTTGGATTTAAACCTACTGTTCGTGGAGTAGCTATGAATCCCGTTGATCACCCACACGGGGGTCGAGCTAAGGCAATTAGGTACCCACGAACACCTTGAGGTAAAACAACTAAATACAAATAATAACTTATCTATGAGTCATTTATATCACAAAAGACCTACTTTTCAATCAAAACCACCTTTAAAATTCTTTTCTCCTAAGATTTGACGTATTATGTATTTAATAAACTCAAACTCAGTACATCATACTTCCGAAAAACGTATACGTACACGCTCCTCAACCATACCTGTTACTTTTAATTCTTACGAAATCATTATATATGCCGGTAAGAGATGAGCCGTACGTCGCGTGAACAGGTGACTAGTCGGTTTTAAGTTTGGTGAGTTCACCTGAAATCGTAAGTTTGCGGTTTTTAAAGCTAAGCAAAAAAAAAAAAAGCTTAAGAAAAAATAGCTTAATCAACGGGATTGAAATTCGAACACGTATTACAGATTTACTGGACAAAAGGTTTTTTCTTTGGAGGTCAACTTTTCTATTTTAACCAAGACATGCCCTCTTTCCAACAAAATACCCCGGGTCTTAGGCAATGTTTTAAGTCTAAAATTGGAGAACGTTTTGAGCTTACAAATTTTTATAAAACACCGAATTTACAACTTATAGATTATGAGCTCGCTTCAAAGCGGATTATAAAAAACCCTTTGAATATTATTTTATCACAAATTAATACAGTAAATACTCAGATACAAGATATACATCGTTTATCTCTTATCCGTTTGTATTTAATTCGCTCCTATCGGGGTAGATGTCATGCTATAGGAAAGCCTGCAAAAGGTCAAAGAACTTGGTCCAATGCCTGAAGTGCTTACAAAACTAATAAAATATTACGTACGTTTATACACGAAACGGCTCGCAAATTACGTCAAAACCAAAAAATGGAAAAAATAAATTATAAAGTTGTTAAAAAAAAATACGCAACTAGAGTTAAAAAAAAAAAAAGTATAGTAGTGAAAAAAGTAACTTGATACTAATATTCAAAAACCTACTATTGATTTTATTTTACAAAATAGGAGGGCAGTAGTAAATAATTTAACTCATTTTCAAAAAATTATTACACTAAATAATAAATTACTTTCACCCCATCACTGGACAAATACCAAACTTTATAAACTATTACGGGTCTTACCACCGACTCAGAGTTTGGGAAAAAATCCTCGTACCTTTACCTTGTCACACCACAATTTTTTCTATCCTCAAGCAGCCCTTTTTAGGCAACCAAATCGCCGGTTAGTAGGCCCCGGTATCTCAAAATTTAATCACCACCTTCGAGATAATCAGGCTAATTATGCTAACCATCTTTTATATAAGGTAGCTCAAAAAGGAAGCTCCGCATCGATTTTTAAGAGATTATTAGGGTCGACTAAGTCAGTAAATGCGTATAAGTCGTTTTTGTTATCTATAGCTTTTGCACATCATGTCGGACCCCAACGCCAACAACTTTTTACAATACTCAAGGTTCTCCAAAAACAGTCCGTCTCTTCGAGTATTAAAGTTACAACTAAGGTCGGGACTCATACTAACCAAAATCTTACTTGAAATAAGCCCTACCTCTTTACTTGTAACAAGGGAGGCTCGTTTTCTTTCACTGATTATTTTCTTACACATGCGTTATCTACGGCGCCCAAAAAAATAAATCGGCTTGGAGAAACGAAATTAAAAGTTTACAAGTACAATGCTCAAAAACGATTTTTTACCCAACTCCGTTCCACAACGCAAACTTACCCCCTTACTATATTTGATTCTAGACTAGGTTTCACGCTCATGTACCCTAAATCTCGGGAATTAGTACTACTAAAACCAGATAACTTCAACCTTAATCAACTCCTCGAA
>MDTF01008427.1_pt1 | contig 10966 bp, 10 predicted proteins | sample 811191 | NCBI WGS metagenome assembly MDTF01 (sample SAMN05326649, study PRJNA326480) | marine metagenome | isolation source: seawater | place: Southern Ocean | collected 2011
CTGACTGGTGTGTTTCAAGACAAAGAGTTTGGGGAGTTCCTTTGCCTATATTTGTTCACAAAACAACCAAAGAAATTTTAGTTGATGACGAAGTAAATGAAAACATCGCAAATATTTATGAAAAAGAGGGCTCTGATTGCTGGTTCTCTGATGACCCGCAAAGATTTTTAGGAGATAAGTATAAAACAGAAGACTATGATAAAATAAGTGACATCGTTGAAGTATGGTTTGATAGTGGCTGCACACATGCATTTGTTTTGGAAAAAAGAGAGGATCTTCAATGGCCAGCATCAATGTATCTAGAAGGATCTGATCAGCATAGAGGCTGGTTTCATTCATCATTGTTAGAGTCTTGTGGAACTAGAGGTAGAGCTCCATATGAATCAATTTTATCACATGGGTTTGTCGTAGATGGCAAGGGTCTTAAAATGTCCAAATCTGTGGGAAATGTAATAGCACCAGAAGATATTTTAAAAAAATATGGTGCAGATATTTTAAGAATTTGGGTTGCATCATCTAATTATGCTGAAGATTTAAGAATTGATTATTCTATTTTAGAACAGCACGCAGATTCTTATAGAAAAATTAGAAATACATTTAGATATTTACTGGGAAATTTAAATGATAATTTTAAGAAAATTGATATCGAAACATTAGATTTAAATCAATTGCCAGAATTAGAGAGATATATGCTCCATAGAGTTTATGATTTAAACAAAAACTATCAAAATTATTTTAAATCCTATGACTTTCATAATCTTTACAAAGAACTTCTAAACTTTTGTACAGTAGACCTTTCAGCATTTTATTTTGATATTAGAAAGGATGCTTTGTATTGTGACTCAAAAGATTCAAAAAAAAGAAAAAGTAGCATTATTGTTTTAAATATTATTCTTGAATCTTTAATTAAGTGGTTTGCACCCATACTTGCATTTACTACAGAAGAAATTTTCACAATAATCAATCAAGATAAGAAAAGTATCCACCTAGAGAAGTTTATGAATTTTCCAAAATCATTTGAAAACATAAAATTAAATGAAAAATGGAAAGAACTTAAAAAAATTAGAGACATTTGTAATATTAGCATTGAAGCTAAAAGAGCAAGTAAGGAAATTGGGTCAAGTCTTGAAGCAAATTTAATAATAAGCTTAAATAAAAAATTGTTTAGCATTATAGAAAATACAAACTTTTCAGAATTATGCATTACATCAGATGCAAAAGTTGAAAAAAAAGAAATAGAGGAAGTAAGTGTTGAAACAATAAAAGCTGAAGGACAGAAATGCCCAGTATGCTGGAAAATTAATAAAAATGGATGTGAAAGGCACCCTACCTAGATAAAACGGAATGCATAAAATAAATTTAAAAAAATTCTCACTAAATTTGATAATTATTTCGGTAATTTTTTTTACTGATAGAATTTCTAAAGTATATATTATTAACAAAGTAGAATTAAACAATACAGTTGATATATATTTAAACTCATACTTAAATTTTTTTTTAATTTGGAATAAAGGAATAGCATTTGGATTATTTTCTTTTAATGAGCAATATATTTACAACATTATGACTTTTGTAATTGCAACAATAACGATTGTACTCTTAATAATGATATCAAAAACCAATGGGTTTAAAAAATACTCATTGTTAATTGTTTTTGGAGGTTCGATAGGAAATATTTTTGATAGAATTTACTATTCTGCTGTGCCAGATTTTATTGATTTTCATATAAAGGATTTTCATTGGTTTGTTTTTAATGTTGCTGACATGTTCATAACATTAGGTATAATATGTCTTATTTTCGATGAAATATTTATTAATGATAAAAAAAATGAAAAAAATACTTAAAAACACATTTTATTTATTTGTAGCTTTAGTCATTCTGAGTGCTTGCCAAAGTGTTAAAGATGGATTGACAGGAAAAAAAACAACTAATTCAGATGAATTCCTGGTGAAAAAAAAAAATCCACTAACACTCCCTCCAAATTTCAAAAAATTACCAATACCGGCCACATTAACTAAAAATAATGATGAAGATATCAACGATATAGATATAGAAAAAATTTTAACAAAAAATAAATCCATAACGAACACAACACCTGCTAATGAAAGCACTAATAGATCATTAGAAAAAAGTATATTAGAAAAAATTAAAAGTAATTAATGTTAACTAAAAATATTAATTTTAAGAATTTTAAATCAAAAAAAAATAATGATAAAATAAAAAAAGATTTAAATATTATTTTAAAAAAAAAGAATTCAGTATTAGAATCTTTAAATCCAAGTTATAAAAATAGCTATAGTAAAAAAATTATTTTAAAATTTAAAAAATATTCCAATATAAGAATAATTGGTATCGGAGGATCAACTTTAGGAACAGAGGCAATCTATTATTTTTTAAGGGATAAAATAAAAAAAAACTTTCTATTTAAAAACAACCTTAAATCAAAAATAAATACTAATAATAAAAAGACTAAATATCTGAATCTAATTGTTTCAAAATCAGGAAATACACTTGAGACGATTTCTAACTCAAATATATTTATTAAAAATGAAGATGAAAATATTTTTATTACAGAAAACAAAAAAAGCTATTTACACTTACTAGCTGAGAAGCTTAAAGCGGAAGTCATTCACCACAATAATTTTATTGGAGGTAGATATTCGGTTCTATCAGAAGTTGGCATGTTGCCTGCTGAACTTATGGGTTTAAATATAAGAAAATTTAAACAGTTAAACAATTTGATTAAAAATAAAAATTTTATTAACGCGCTAATAATAAATGTAAATAACACACTCCATTTCTTGAAACAAAAAAGATTTAATTCAATTATTCTTAATTATGACGAAAGTTCAGAAAATTTATTTAAATGGTATCAACAATTAATTGCCGAAAGCTTAGGAAAAAAAGGAAAGGGAATTTTACCAACAATATCTTTAATGCCAAAAGATAATCATAGTGTTATGCAGCTTTATTTAGATGGCCCTAAAAATAACTTTTTTACTTTTTTTCATGTCAGAGACAAGAATCCACTTAAAATTGATAAAAATACAATTCTTGCCTCTCATAGTTATTTGAAAAATAAAAATTTAGGTGAAATAATTTTATCTCAAAAATTGGCCACAGAAAAAGTTTTTTTAAATAAAAAAATACCTTTCAGAAGCTTCGAAATTATTAATAGAGACGAAAGCACTTTAGGTGAATTATTTTGTTTTTTTATTTTAGAAACTATTTTAATAGGAAGGGCCTTAAAAATTAATCCATATGATCAACCATCTGTGGAATTGATAAAAAAAGAGACAAAAAAAATGTTAATTTAATTATAGCTCCCAAAAAATACTCTTGATATACCGTATGTTTTTTCCTCAATAATTCTAAATTTATCAGGAAATTTATCATCTTCTTTTTTGTGTCGATGAATAATAATTATTCCATTGTTCTTTAATGTTTCAGCATCAATAATGTCCACTATAATTTTAAATAAATTTTTTTCTTTATAGGGAGGGTCCATAAAAATAATATCAAACTTGTCTTTAAAATTTTTAAAGTTTAATTGATTTAATATATTACTTTCAATTACAGAGGAATTGTTCTGATAATCAAGATTAAAAATATTTTTTCTTAAAATAGGTAATACACTTTTATAATTTTCTACAAAGGTTATATTTTCAGATCCCCTAGAAAGACACTCAAGACCAAAAGAACCTACGCCAGAAAATAAGTCTAAAACATTCGAATTCTGTAATTGTACATTAAATTTATTTGAATGTTTAATAATATTGAATATTGACTCTTTTGTTAAATCTTTAAGTGGTCTCGTGTTAATATCTTCAGGATTGAGAATTTTTTTACCTTTAGATCTTCCAGATATTATTCTCATTCACTTATTACTTTATATCCAATATCTTTTCGATAAAAACCACCATCCCAATTTAAAGATTTAATTGAATTTATTATTTGTGTTCTTGCAAGTGAGAAATTTTCAGATAAACAGACAAAGTTTAAAACTCTCCCTCCAGTAGCATAAATTTTTTCATCTACTAAAGATGTTCCTGCATGAAAGCAATATTCATTATCACCCAATTTAGTTTTATTTAGACCTTTTATCAAAACATTTTTTTTAAATTGATCAGGATATCCATTTGAACATAATACAACGCACAAACTTTTTTTATTATGCCATTTGATCTCTATTTCACTTAGTCTTCCAGTGCAGCATGATAAAAATATTTCTAACAAGTCTGATTTTAGCTTGGGTAAAATAGTTTGGCATTCTGGATCTCCCATTCGAACATTATATTCAATCAAATAAGGTTCATTATCTACAATCATGAGTCCAGCATATAAAAAGCCTTTATAATTTGTTCCAATTTCTTTTAATCCTTTAATTGTTGGGTAAATGATTTTGGACATAATTTTTTTGTCTAGTTTGTCGTTAATTAATCGTGATGGAGAGTAGGCCCCCATACCTCCTGTATTTTTACCCATATCTCCCTCCGATACTTGTTTGTGATCTTGTGCGGTACTAAATTTTTTTAACGTTTTACCATCACTAATTATAAAGTAGCTCATTTCCTCACCACTAAGGAATTCTTCAATAAGCAAGTTATGAGCTATGCCAAATTTTCCCTCAAATATTTCATTTATTGCAAGCTCTGCCTCTTCAGGCTTATCACATATATACACACCTTTTCCTGATGCTAATCCATCAGCCTTTACAACGATAGGATATTTTGTTTTTTTTATAAATTGATTTGCATCGTCAATATTTTTAAAAACTCCAAAGCTAGCAGTAGGAATATTATATTTTTTACATAAATTTTTTGTAAAAATTTTGGAACCTTCTAGTTGAGAAGCAACTTTATTAGGACCAAAAACCTTTATATTATGATCTTCTAAGAAATCAACAATACCGTCTACTAATGGCTTTTCTGGGCCAACTATTATTAAGTCAATTTTGTTTAATATGATAAAATCTTTTAAATCATTAAAGTTGTCTAAGTTTAATAAAATATTTTTAGCAATTTTAGCGGTACCTGCATTGCCTGGAAAACAGTATATTTTTTTAATCTTTTCTACAGCATTTAACGCATTACAGATGGCATGTTCGCGGCCACCACTTCCTATTATCCCAATTTTCATGTATTGATATATAAACTAAAAATGAATAAAAAATTAGCTAAAATAAAATATTTACCAAATAATTTTGAAATTATTGAAGAAGGTGATCATGTAATTTGTGCTGTGTCAGGTAAAATGATCAACTTAGATGCACTAAATTACTGGAACGTTGATTTACAAGAGCCTTATTGTTCATATAAAGAAGCTGCAGTGAAAAGAGAGAGTAAATAAAAGCCTAGTTCTTTATTTCCAGCGATTATGAGACCATATCCATTGCTCAGGATTTTTTAAAACCATTTCTTCAAGTAAATTGTTTAAACTTAAAGTAATCGATTCAATTGTTTCTTCATTTGAATATTCTAGCGGCTCATGAATAGTTAGTTGAAAATTTACACCTTGTAATCTCTCAATATAAACAGGTACCACTTTACATTTAAATTTTTTAACAAATTGTGCTGGAATTGTTGTTGTAAAACATTTGTGATTAAAAAATTTAGATTTGATACCTTGTGAAACTCTTTGATCAATCATTAAAGCTATTGAGTTTTTTTTTTTTAAAAAAGGAAAGTAATTTTTTGGTACCAGAGACTCCTTTTTCAATTTGATTTTTACAAATATATTTTTTTCTGACTTTTTCCATTATAAAATTTAAAAATTTATTATTAAGTGGTCTATAAATTGCTGCTAAATTGATACCAGACTTTTCAATATGTAAGGCCATTAATTCAAAGTTATTAAAATGTCCTGAAATGAATATTACAGGTTCATTACTTTTTTTTATTTTCTCAAGAATTTCTTGACCATTAACTTTAATTTGATTGTCAAATTTAGATCCTCTAAAATGTTTTATAAAGACATATTCTGCAAGAATTCTTCCATAGTTACCCCACATTTTTTTTGAAATTTTTTTAATTTCATTTTGATTTAAATTCGGTAGCGCTTTCAATATGTTGGAGTTTATTAAATCTCTGGATCTAAATAAAGGACCAAATAAGGATGTAATTTTGCTAGAGACGTATGACGCAAATTTCAAACCTAAAATTCTAAAAATTAAAAAAAGAGTAATTATTATTAAAAATTGAATAAAATATTTTATTAATTTCATATATGTAGTTTTAAATAATCAATTAGTTTATCTTCATTTTTAATATCAAGTTTAATTTTTAAAAATTTAATATCATCATTTTTGTCTGATTTAATTTTTATATAATCTTTTTCTGTAGTTAATATTTTTGAATTAAGCTTTATTGCTTGTAACCTTATATGATCAATATCTTTTTGAGTATATTCGTAATGATCAGGAAAAATAATCTCCTTTATTACATTAAGGTTATTTTTAACTAATATTTGCCTAAAACTATCTGGATTGCCAATTCCAGAAAAAATTACATATTTTTGATTAATGTCAAATTGATCTATATTCAGGGCACTGTAAGTTGACTCAAAAATTTTAATATTGGCATTATATTTTTTTAGTAATAGTTTTAAATGGATGTTATTTTTTTCATGCCCATTAAGAAATGCCGCATCGTATTTTGAAATGCTATTAATTTTCTCTCTTAAAGGCCCTGCTGGAATTAAAAAACCATTACCAACCCATTTTACGTTATTAAAACATACAAATTTTAGATTATAATTCATTGATTTGTCCTGAAGCCCATCATCAAAAATAACAACATCCATTTTATCTTTAATTGTTTTATTAAGAGCATTAATTCTGGTTTTTTCACAATAAAGAATAGTTTCTTTGGCCAATATTTTTTGCTCGTCATTTTGATCTTTATAGAATTTTTTTATAGTAGCTGTTTTAAATTTTAGATCTTTTAAAATTTGATAAACTTTTATGGTTAAAGGCGTTTTTGCTGTACCACCCACATATATATTTCCTATACATATTTTTTTTGGTTTTTGAGTATTTTTTGTATTTTTTTTTAAGTTTAAGAAAAAATTATTTATGATGACAGGAAAAGTTAATGGTAATAAGAGATAAGATAAAAAATTAGGACGTTTATAATCCCAGAATTTTGGTTTTTTTAATTTCATTATTTATTGATATAAAAATTTATCTCATTTAAAGTTAAGTTTAAAATTTTATTTCCAAGATTTTTAATCTTATTCTTTAAATTCTTAGATTTAGTTTTATTATTAAACACTTTATTAACATTAAAGCTTAGTTGATTTGAATTCTTAATTTCTTTAGATATTTTATATTTTTTTAGCAGTGCATAAATTTCACTAAAATTCCAAACATTTGGTCCATGTAAAATATTACAACCAAATCTAACTGCCTCAAGTGGATTTTGACCTCCATGTTTTATTATTGAACCACCTAAAAAAACAGTTTTACAAAATTTAAAAAATAGTTTGGTTTGCCCAAAAGAATTTACTAGATATATGTCTGTATCTTTATCTATACTTTTATAACTATCATGAAGATGAACTGTTAAATTTAAATTTTTAATTTCATTTATAATTTCATTAGTTCTATGAATATGTCTTGGAATTATAATTGTTAAAAGGTTTTTATATTTGGTTTTTAGTTTTTTGTGTACAATTGCACAAGCTTTTTCTTCATTTTTGTGTGTACTTGAGGCACACCATATTTTTTTTGATAATAAAAATTTTTGTAAAGTTTTATCTAAAAAATTTATATTTTTTTCACTTTCAGTAAATTTTATATTTCCAATATATTTTATGTGTTTAGCACCTAGAGATTTAAGGTATCTTTGAGATTTTAAGTTTGATGACAAACATACATCAAATTTTTGAAATATTTTTTTTGCATATGGGGAAAATATTTTCCATCTTTTAAAAGATTTATCTGTAATCCGTGCATTTATTAAAATTAATGAAATAGACTCTTTTTTAATGTTGGTAATCATATTGGGCCAAATTTCAGAATCTATAAAAATTGCAATAGATGGCTTCCAATAGGTTAAAAATTTTTGTGTATGATAATTAGTATCTATAGGGAGAAATTGGTGAATAGTTTTTTTTAAATTTAATTTTGATAAAATCTTTGATGAGCTTAATGTATTTGAGGTTATCAAAATTTGTTTAATTCTTTTATCTTTTTCTATTTTTTCTATTAAAGGTATTACGCTTAATATTTCACCAACACTTGCACCATGAAACCATATTAATTTTCCCTTAGTTTTTTTTTTTTGAAAAAAACCTAACTTTTCTTTAAATCTTAACGAGTCTTCTTTATTCTTAAATAATCGTATTAAAATTATTATTGGTGAAAAAAAAAAAATAAAATTTGTTAATATTCTATAGAGATAAAACATCACACCTTTTTAACTTGCTTCTCGTAGAAGTTTTTATAAATAGCTGAACTAGTTAGTAGCTCATCATGCGTACCTTCGCCAACAATTTTACCAGAATCTATAACATAAATTTTATCTGAATTTAGAATTGTAGACAGCCTATGTGCGATAACAATTGTTGTTCTATTTTTAGTCAAGAAATTTAAAGCTCCCTGAATTTTGTTTTCTGTTTCTGCATCTAGCGAAGAAGTTGCTTCATCTAGAAGAATTATTTGACTTTTTTTAAGCATTGCACGTGCTATTGAAAGTCTTTGCTTTTCTCCACCAGATAATCTAGTGCCATTTTCGCCTATCAATGTCTCATATTTATTTGGAAGTTTTTCAATAAACTCACTAGCAAAAGAATTTCTTGCAACTTCTTCTATTTCTTTTTGACTTGCTTCTAAGTTGGCATAAGCAATATTATTTCTAATAGTGTCATCAAATAATGTTGTATCTTGACTAACTAGTGAAATGTTTTTTCTTAAAGAACTTATTGTGCTCTTATAAATTGACTGATTGTCTATTTGTATATCACCCGAAATAGGATCGTAAAACCTAGGAATTAAATTTAGAATTGTTGATTTACCAGCACCACTATGACCAACGATTGAGGTCATTTTTCCTCCCAACATCTTCATATCCAATGAATTTAAAACATTGACTACTTTATCTTCGTTATATTTGAAGTTAATATTTTTGAATACAATGTCACCAGTATTTACCTTTAATTGAGTATCATCTTTATTTTCTATTAGCTCTGATTTTTCATCTATAACAGGTAAAATTCGTATAGCAGCTGACAAGCCTTGGCTAATAGTTATATTTAAAGTAGCGAGTGATCTCACTGGCTGGTATGCCAACATCATAGCAGCAAGAAATGAGAAGAAATTATTTATGTCTATTTCATTTTTTAAAACAAGTTTTCCTGAGTAAAAAATTAATATTGCAATCATAATTCCCGTTAGAGTTTCCATAATCGGTGAAGATCTAACATATACTGTTGCAATTTTTTTAGATTTTTCTTTTACATCATTTATGAACTTATCTGCTCTATCGTTTTCATACTTTTCTTTTTGAAAAATTTTAATAAGTTTGTGGTTTTTAAATAATTCTATTAGATAAGTATTAAGCAATCCTGCTTTTAACATTTGCTCAGTGGCAACTTTCCCAATTCTCTTTCCCAAGGTTTTAGCAGCAAAAGACGCAAGTGGAATCATAATAATTGCTATAAGTGAAAGTTTCCAGTTTTGAAAAAACATTACTCCAAGTAAACCTATCAAGGTTAAACTATCTTTAAAAAGATTAAGTACTGCTGTACTAATTAAATTAGTTATATGCGTAACATCATTTGTTAAAGTAGATATAAATTTTCCAGTATGCTTGCCATCAATTAATTTTGTATCAGCAGAAATTAAATTATTTAACATGTCACATTGCATATCTTTTCTCACCTCTTCTGAAACACCTATCATCAAAACCTTAGCTACATATAAAGACAAACCTTTTGTTGCAAAAGCAACAACAATAAAAATAGGAATAATAATTATAAGTGTTTGATCTTTATCAATGAATATTTTTTTTATTGCTGGATCTAGAAGATACGCAATAGAGGAAGTGCTTGTAGCAACCAATAAAGCAAAAAATACAGACAATAATATTGTTTTTATATGTTTCTTTGTGTACTCAAAATAAAGTCTTTTTAAAATTTCTATTTTTTTCATTAATATATTAAATTTTTCCAATTAAAATATTTAGTAAAACAATCATACCAAGTAAGTTATTACTTTTAAAAATTTTTAAACTATTTTTCGGCTTTTTATAATTAAAATTATAAATTTGATAAAAAAATAAGTGCAAAGCAGGAATCATCAAAAATAAATAATATGCTAGTTTAAATTTCATAAAAAATCCTACTGTGATTAAAGATATAGCAAAGATTAAGTAACATATATTTAAAAATAATTTTGGATTTTTTTTAAACTTTATGGAAGTTGATTTTACTCCTATTATTTCATCATCTTTTATATCTTGATATCCATATATTGTGTCGAACCCCAGTGTCCAAAATATGGCTCCTACATAAAATACTATAGGTAGCATGTCTATTTGACTTTTAATGCACACCCAACCAAGAATTAAACCATAATTAAAAGTGATTCCCAAGAAAAGTTGTGGCCAATAAGTATATCTCTTCATTAATGGATAGCTGAATGCTAGAGGCATAGAGCCTAATGCTAACACTATTGTTAAAGTATTGAAGTTTAATAAAATCAATAGTGCAATTAAACACAAAAAAACTACATAAGCTAAACTAAGTTCTATAGATATTTTTCCAGATGCTATAGGTCTATTTTTTGTTCTTGAAACTTTTTTATCAAATTCTTTATCTAAAATATCATTTACTATGCACCCAGCAGATCTCATTAAAACTGATCCTAAAAAAAACAAAGAAAGATAAAAAAAATAATTATTTAAACTATTTGAGAAATCATACGCAAGCGTCAAACCCCATGCACAAGGCCAAAATAATAGCATA
>MDTF01005667.1_pt1 | contig 10963 bp, 3 predicted proteins | sample 811191 | NCBI WGS metagenome assembly MDTF01 (sample SAMN05326649, study PRJNA326480) | marine metagenome | isolation source: seawater | place: Southern Ocean | collected 2011
GATGTACCGTTGGTAGGTGCACAAGTAGCTGTTCAAGTAGCACAAATTATTACGATTAAATTGACGGAAGTGCAACGAATTGCAGCTATGAGTATCGCGGGTACACCTGGTGGTGATGGTGGTAAATTAACGTTTACAGTGAAAGATGAACTTAGTGTTAAAGATATGAGTAGCAATTTTATGAAAGCAGCAAATATAAGTGGAGATGCTGTCACAGAAATACCAGATACATTGGGTCCTGTGGTAAACAGTGTCATTGTTTATTTAGGCAACGGTAAGAAATAAAGATAGGTTTTTGTGTCTGATAGCAAAAAAGAAGATTTTGTTTTTATAATAGATATAACTAAACAAACTTTTTTTGTTTTTTCAAAATTTTCCTTTTTTTTCTTTTTCTTATATTTTTCAGGTACAATTATATTTAATGCAGTAGAGACAGTGGACGTATATCCTAAATCGGATGTTCATGTAGAAAAAATGTTTATAAGAGGTGATGTGAATCATCAATTGGGCGAAGGAAGTGCAGGATGGACAGGTGGTGGAAATATTACATTGAACGGTGCTCAAGTGTTGACAGAAATGTAAGTGTGGGAACAGTTACCATTATTTTTATATTTGTTTTTTGTGTTTTTTGTGTTTGTGTACTATTATGTGTTGTAATGTGTTGTAAAGTATGTGTGTGTTGTGTGTTTTCCGATTGTTTCTGTAATTTTGTTGACCTTGTTTTTTCTCTCTTTCTATTGTGTGTGTGTGTGTTTATGTGTGTTTATGTGTGTTTTTGTTTCTACAGTGGTCCATGTATGGCTGCTGCTGGTGATGTGATGTGGGAACAATTTCAATGGTAATTTTTTCATTTTGTTTTTTTTTCATTTTGTTTTTTATTTTTTGGAAAATTATTCTTTGGTGAAATTTGGAAATATATATTTTGTAACAATCAACACACAAGAAAAAGAATTTTCACCATTAACCTCTTTTATTTATCTTTTTTCTCAAAACAAACAAACCCCCACCAACAGTCTTTCTCAAACCGTCTCCATCCAAATGAATGAAACGCAACGTGCTGCTGCCATTCGTCTGTCTTCCCTCACTCCTGGTGGCGACGGTACTACCTTAACTCTGGATTTGAACATTGGTTCCTTATTAGACTTCATGAACAACCCATCTCCTTTTCAAACAAATCAAGCACCAGGTAGTATGGTGTTAATTGAATATCCAGATTTGACTCAGCCCAAAATTCGATCCGCTTCTTTAAATTATGGTACAGGTCTTTTAATCTTAGATGCCAATGAATTTTTAGATGGCACTACCTTGACGCCACTGACGTGTGTCAATGGTAGTGCTTTTGTAGTACTTTCTTCCAATAGCAGTTTAGGATTTATTCCTACACGGTTAGTTGGCTCTGCTATTTCGTTAACGGAAAGAAAAGACGGTACAACGATTGTACTTCAACTGTTAGAAAGTGTACGTTTAGTCATACAACAGCAACAAGACTTGTTGTTAGGCAGTCAATTGACGTTGGCGGCGTCGCAAGGTGCTGTCTTTGATCTAATGCGAAATCCAAACGTAGAAAATTTAACGTTAGCATTACCAACTATTCCAGATACAGTGCCACCCGTTGTCACTCAAGTGGAGTTGGACTATGGAACCGGTCGAATTACAATTACGACGGACGAAAGTTGTAACATAGGTATTGTGACGGGTGAAGGTCTGTTTCAATACAAGTTGCGGCTTTCCAATCAAACTGTCAATACCAGTTATGGTTTTGACCATGAATTGAATACACCTCTCATTGAAATTATTGAATTAAAAGATGCCACTTTTAGTGGAAAACAACCGGCTAAAGTTTCAAGTGTTCAATTTGTGATCACATTATCGGAAGAGAATCGTATTAAAGCATTGCGTATGTCAGGTACGGTTGGTGGTGATACTAGACCTTTGTTCTTTTCCGTGGAACCCAATGCATTTAGTGACATGGTAGGCAACAACAACACAGCCCAAGTGTTAATTATTGACGAATCACCAGATACTGTTTTACCAATTTTGATCAGCGCTGCTTTAGATTATTCAACCGGTAGATTAACTATAGTGAGTAACGAAATTTTGGATTTAACCAGTTTGAGATTTGGTAGTTTGCTCAGCAGTTTCAATGTCGAAAATTTCTTTAATACGTCTACGTTGTTGTTGACCGACGTCCAAGGTGATTTAAATACGATAGTGGCACGGTTGCAAAGTGCTACGGCTAGTTATGTACACACCGATGGTTACGTAGTTTCCATTGATATCTTAGAAAGCCATCGTGCCAAAGGTGTAGCTGCCAGTAATGCAATTGATGGAGAAGGAGTCTATTTGTCGTGTCGTTCTGGATTTGTGCGTGATTACGCTGGCAATTTGAATGCGAACGATCCATCTATTGCAGTCGTGGAAAGCATCGATGTCGTTTCACCTACTGTGATTGGTGCCTCTTTGAATTTAGGTACTGGTATCTTTACTTTGCAAGCCAGTGAAACAATGGCATTGAAAGTAACATCGGGTGCACGATTTAATTTAACTTTGTTTTCCTTGTTCAATTACGGTGCTACCGAACCCTTCTTATTGCAAACTACAAATCATACCATTGAATCGGCACGTTTGTTTTTTACGCAAGAATATGCCTTTGGTGGTACAGAAAGTGATTCCTTTCCTTATTTTGAAACGGACGGAACTGAAATTTACAATTGGACCACAGGAAATCATTTACAAAATACCTTGGATAACGATTTTCCCTATGTAGATGCTACATCCGTACAATTTCAAGTGCCGGAACCCTTTCGCATTGCTGCTTTACGAATGTCGGGTACACCTGGTGGTGACGGATTGGCGTTGTCTTTTCGTAGTGAAGCCAATGCCTTTGTGGATTTAATGGGTAATCCAAGTATTGGTACTAGTGGTGCACCTCCTGTGATGTATAATGGTCGAGCTGTAAGTAGTGGTGTATTGTCTGGTAGTTCTTTCACGGCACATGATTTCACTGCTGACAATCAAAATTTAATAGTCGTAGTAGATGGTGGCAGTCCGCAAACTATTAGTGTCGTTACTAATTGTGATACACTGGTAAATTGTGCTACGGCCTTGTCGGCTTCTATTACCGGTGCCTCTGTTACTGTCAATGTAGCTACTAGTACGTTAATGATTACATCCAGTACTACTGGTGTAGCAAGTACTGTCTCAATTACAGCGACGGGTTCCGGTTTGAATGCATTGTATACTTTTTGTTCCAATCCATTGTTAGTCAACGCTCTTGTTGTCAATGGTGCTGCTGCATCGAGTGGTACCTTGACAGGTACCTCTTTTGAAGCACATGATTTCACGAGTGACAACCAAAATTTAATAGTAGTAGTAGATGGTGGCAGTCCACAAACTGTCAGTGTAGTGTCCAATTGTGATACGACTACAAATTGTGCTACTGCCTTGTCTGCCTTAATTACAGGTGCTACGGTATCCGCAATTAGTAATAATCTGGTCGTTACTTCCAGTACTACAGGTACGACCAGTACAGTATCTGTCATTGAAACTGGTAGTGGCAACAATGTCATGAGTCTCTTCGGTTATGGTGGATCGCACATAGTGGTAGTAGAAATTAGTGATACCGTACGTCCACAAGTTGCACCTACCTCTGGAGGTGGATTGAATGGTGCGCCTGGGTTGAACTACAATACAGGTGAATTTGCTGTGAAATTCAATGAAATTGTAGATGGCACACCTACTTCCTTGATACATTTAGATCGCATTGTAGTGACGGATCGATTCAATGAAAACAACGTTTCTTTGTCGGGTAGTGAATTTGTATATACTCGCGATCGTGAAACGATCTATTTCATTGTCGCTACCAATCCATTGCAACGCATTATTACCATTGCCGACGACGCAGAAGCCGTCGAGCAAGCGATTGACATTCCGGTCAAAGTACATTTCTATACGGGTGCCGCTGTCGATTTAGCTGGCAATCCATCGGTCTTAGTCGAAGAATTACGATTGCAAGATCGTAACAACAGTCGAGGTGTACCTAAAATTAAATCCATGTCTTTTGCCACAATAGAAACGGGATTTAAAAGAGAAATGAAATTTTTTGGTAGTAAAAGATTGCCGGGAGATGCAGCTAAATTTGTTGGTTTCAATGATACCGACTGTTTTGGTGCCACTGTGGGTGGTGTAGCTACACCCGATGCACCTGATATTACCGACAGCGACGGTGTCATTACGTTGCCGTATGGTGGTGTGAATGTAACTTTTGCAGAGACGTCACCGGTAGGTTACCCTTACAAAATTTGTTATTACTTTTTAGCCGATACGGAAGGGAATGGGTTTCAAATTGTACCGGAAGTGTTTTTGACGGTAGTGCAATTGGATTCCGTCGATGTCTCGAGTGGTACCAACAATCAAACAGTTGTAGGACAAGAGAAATTTTACACGTTTGGTGGCGTTGGTGTGGCAGCAGGAGACAGTGCCAAATGGGTGCCAGGGGGTGGCCACCCAACGGATGCCTGTGACATACAGACAGCCACGACCGTCAATGGCAATACGGCTTCAGACAATGTGGTCACGGTGACATCCCCTGGTGATTCGTATGTCAAAGGTATCAGTGATGGTAATTTTTTGTCTTTCGGTGAATACTCACCTACCAATGGATTACCTTATGTGTTGTGTTATGCCTTTACTTCACGCAATTTGCCAAACGCCTTGCCTGAACCTTTCAAAATGCATCCTGAGTTTACGTTGACGGTGTCGGAATTGTTGGGAGTGGGAGCTACTGCCGGTGATAATTTCAGTACTGTTGTACATCAAAGTAAAAATTTTGCTTTTGTGGGTGCTGGTGTTGGTGACGGAGATAAAGTACGGTTCATTAGTGGCAGTAATCATAGTGCGATTGATCTCAATTGTTTGACGGATCCAAGAGCCGGTGGAATGGTGGGTGCCAGTGTCACCGAAAACGAGTTGACGGTGACAGGACCCAGTGGCAATTTTGCGAACGAAGTGACTTTCATGTTGCGTTCCAATCCAACTGAACCGTTTCGTTTGTGTTACAAGTTTGGCGACGAACCATATCGCTTGTATCCGATTTTTACGATCGAAAGCCGACACGTCTTGCGAGTACAAACAATAGTAGGTGCACCCAACGTAGCAGTCGTCAACGCCCCCAAGACGTATTACTTTGTGGGAACCGGGCAACAAAATGCTGTCGACGTCGTGAAAATAGTAGGTGCCACTGTGACGGACGATGCAGGTTGTGCTACTTACAATATTCCAGTCACTACCGACGGTGGTTCTGGTGGACCAATCACATCAGCGATTACATCTTCCAGTGTCGGTGTAGACGGTAATTTAGAAGTCAGTGCCAGTATCACGTTGACTTTCTTGACGGAAAGTCCATTTGATCCATGGCGATTGTGTTACAAATTTCACAACGAACCCTTCAAATTGTACAGTGGCTTGACGTTCAGTGCTAGAAGAGTGGCGTACATTACAGCGAGTAGCGGTTCATCTACGTTGTTCGTAGCTAACCATCGTGTTGGTAAAGAATGGAGCGTGTACGGATATGGTTTGAGAGAAGGAGATAAATTGAAATGGGTACCCAATACAGTGACCAGTGATTTAGAATGTGGCGTGGGCAGTGCCAATGCGCAAGCTATTGCTGGTACGGGTGTCGTCAGCAACCAATTAGTCGTACGTACTTTTGCTACGTTAGGATTAGTCAACAGTGTGCCTGTGGAATTAATTATCAGTAGTGCTACTTCTCACGGAGGTCCATTAGTGTTATGTTATCAATTTGAAGATGAACCTTATAAATTGTACAGTGACATTCAAGTCAATGTCGCGGTGTTGACGAATTTGACAGTCAATGTCGGTAGTGTCACACAAATTGTTGTCGGTGCCAGTAAAACAATTACGTTGAGTGGGGTTGGATTGAACACGGGAGATCAATTTAAATATGTGCCAGGTGACACTAAAACAGACGCCGGTTGCGGGCAGGGTTCTACCAATGCGCACGATGGATTTATTGGTACATATACGGCTTCGGCTGGTACAGTCATTACGTTTCAAACCAGCAGTGACTCGGGTGCCTTGAAGTTGTGTTACAAGTTTGGTACGGAAGTCTACAAGTTGTATACGGGTTTCACCTTAAGTGTAGCTAGTGTAGAACGCATCGATAGTAACGTGGGGGACAGTGGTGTCGCCGTAGTAGGAGTCTCGAAAGTGTTAACGTTTATTGGTACTGCGATTTCACAAAACAGTAATGCACCCGATATGTTTAAATACATACGTTTGCCCAGTGGTGTTACACCTACCAGTAGTCCCGAGATATTGACGTTGGCCTGTGACCAGCAAAAATCCTTTACCCAAGTGACGGGTGGTGAAACGGTGGCGATTACAGGTGACGCTACAGTTGTCTTTAACGAAATGTCACCGGCTGGCAGTCCCTATGTGTTGTGTTATCGTTTTGGTATTGAACCTTACCGTGCCTTGATGGAGTTCAGCATGGTTGCCAAACAATTGGAAGGGGTTTTGAAAGGACAACCCGTCACTACTATCGTGAGTGCGCTTCAAAACGTCACTTTCTTAGGTACACATGTCTCGGACTACGTCTTTGGATTGGGTGGCAAAGGTGCTGGTGTAGCGGATCAAGCGAAATGGGTAGAAAGTTATGCAGGAAATCCATCGGCATCGACATCGGTGTATTGTCAACATGCACCTCCTTCACATGGAAGCCAAGAGTCCTTGGTTGATCGAAGACCTTGTTCTTCTACCTATGAATGTAATTTAACACCTAGAGGTATTGGTACGTTTGCTTTCAACAGCAGTACCCAAAGACAAACCAGCGAAGGTACTTACGATACATCACCGTTACAATTGTGTTATCGTTTTGGTACCGAAGCCTGGCAATTAATTGATTTAAGTGTTGCTTCTTTGCAAGTCTACAACGGTGAAATATTGGACAGTTCCACACATACCGCAGTAGTGGGCCGTGAAAAATTCATTGCTTTTGCTGGTACCACAGGTATTGCTACCGGTGGTGATGCAGCGAAATGGGTCTTGTTTGGCAGTACCAATTGTGATGCACCTGGTCAAAATGTAGAAACCGTGAGTACAAATACTTTGGCTGCTTCGCCTTCTACCTTGTTGGCACCTGCACCATTGGGTTCCTATTACGGTGTCCCGACCGCCAGTTCGTTTTTGTTCAGTACCATACCACCGAGTGGACAACCCTACATTTTGTGTTATCGATTTGGTGGTGCGATGGATCATTCCGGTAAAGCCACACCCTTCGTTTTGTTTCCATTAGTTAGATTACATGTCAAAGCATTAGAAGCCGCCGTCATGCCCAGTGGTGAAACAACAGAGTTAACGGCAGGGAACAAAATTACCTTTCGATTTGATGGCAGAGGTGTAGCCGATGGTGATCAAGTCTTGTGGTTTCGTAAAAGAGATGCTGGTAGTGTCATGAACGATGGTACTTGTGATCTTATGGTACTAACTGCTGAAAAGAATGGATTAAAAAATGTAGTAAGGGACGCTCATGCTTCGTTTTCTTTTCCAATACCGAATCCTGACATACCATCGGAAGCCGATGAATACATTCTGTGTTACAAATTTGATACGGAAGAGTACAAACTGTACAACGAATTACCTTTAGTGGATGAAACAGAAGCAGCTGCTTTAGCATCAATAGCCACGTTCAAAAATACTAGAGTTGTGATTAAAATAAGTTTGACTACTTTGAGAAACGATCCGACAACCGATTTAGATTACTATCCACCCAATACAGTGGCACGCAGTGTATTTATTGATACATTTAGAGGTGACATGAGTCGAGCTCTAGGTGTACAGAAAGAACGAATTCGTGTCTTGTCGTTGTCACGTGGTAGTATAGTAGTAGAGTTTGTGATTGATCCAGTACGTGTAGAAGACAGTGGTGGTCTACTAGCCCAACAAGCTGCTTCTTTATTAGAAAGACAAGTACTGGAAAGTGATCCATTGCTATTGACAGGCGAAACGACACAGAATGTAGATACCTCACCAGCAGCACAACCCAATCCATCGGTGACTGTAGAAACAGTCACGACGACGACAACCGCAGCAGGTAGTACTGCTTCACCATCCAGCTCCAGTGACACTCGTACTACAACAGATCCTGCGACTGGTACTACCACAACTACTGAACAAAATACGCAAGACTCAGGTACACAAGAATCAGTGGTACTCAACATTAACGGTACCAACATAACTTATTCCACCGCTTTAGGCAGAGCGGGTGCTCAACCATCTTTTACTACCCTTGCTGTGGTACAAACACAGAAATCGGGTCTGTTTGCTTTTGAACATCGTGAATACAATGTAATGGAAGACATCGGTGCAGCTACCGTCAAAGTCGTGCGTTTAGGTGGTACGGTGGGTAGTGTGACCATTAAATATGAAACAGTCAATGCACCCGATGCGTATGCGGGTACGGCTAGTTCAATGTTGGATTACACACCCGTCAGTGGTCTAATTGTTTTTCATGAAGGTGAATCGATGAAAACATTTTCAGTACCTATAGCAAGAGACAATGTCTTGGAGAATCATTTTGAAACTATTAAATTGAGAATCAATCCATTGCAAAACGGCATTGCTGGACAAGCTTTATCGGCCGCTGCCAGTCGATACAGTGAATGTCAGATCAAAATCTTTGATGCCTACAATCCAAATGTCATTGCCAATCCATTGGCGACAGCCTCTTCCGCCGATGATGACTCTACCGTTGCTTCGGTTGCTGTAGATACACGTGCTTTAGTAGCAGATAGTTTTGGTTTGGACAGCGGTAGTACGAATAGTACGATGGGATGGAGAATCGTAGGCAATGGTGATAACAGTCTGCCACACATGCAAGAGGCATTGACTGGCATGAAAGAAATAGATTCGGTGGGTGGTACCGCTGCATTGGTAGCCGCTCAAGTCAGTCAAGGCGGAATACATACGTTGGATTATCCATTGTGGGTGGATACGAATGGTTTATACAGTGTAGATCGTATCTATGGAAGCAGTGAATACAACGCCTCTTGTGATTACGCTGCACCGTTGTCTCCGTGTGATCATTCCTGTGAGTATGGTGGTGGGTATGCTGCCAATGGTGGCAATGGTAGTGGTTATGGTACGGGTGTGCTTCGTTTAAGTATGCATAACAACACGAACAATGCAGCAGATCGACCTTATGTAGCTACTACATCTCCTGTCACTGATTTTCCAAAAACTCAATTTACAGTAGCAATGTGGATACGTACTAGTGATTTGGAGCAAGAAGGCAACGAAGGTACTTTGATTTCGTATGAAGTGCCAGCCTCTGCCATGGATGGTGTCAATAAAGGGTATGGTGCCCATGAATTATTGGTCTACAATGCTTCTTCCATTACATTAATTATTCGAGGTACATTAGATACCTACAACAGTAACAAAAGACAAATGGGATTGAGTACAAACGTCAATGTCGCGGACGGTACTTGGCATCATTTAGCCATTACTTGGAACAGTGCTGGTGGTGAAGTGTTTGTATACCGCGATGGCATCGTCGTGTTTGATGGTGGGCCGTATCAAACTGAATTAACCTTGAGAAGTGGTGGTTCTTTTGTAATAGGAAGAACACAATATTTAAATACACCCTGTTACAACGGTGGTGTTGCCAATAGCAATAGCAATAGCAATGCATTGGGTGGCGGTGCTTCTTCTGCAGACACCAATGCAGGTGCCAGTAGTGAAAGTGGTGCTTTGTCAGCGGCTGGGACATTAAATGCACAAAACAATTTGAATAGCAATGAGTTCTGTCTATTTGATGATTTGAATGGTGGTTTGTTACTAGCCGATCTACAAAACGTTCGTGTCTGGAATACAGTACGATCACAACATCACATACATTTAGGTATGAGATGGCCATTTACGGCATTGCGATTAGGTTTAATATTGTATTGGCATTTTGATCCAACTACTTTAATTCACAACAGCAACAACAATGTTCATTCATTGATTGTACCTGATTTAGGAGAAGATGGATTAAATCATCCTGGTGTATTGAGCGCCACTGGTGCTACATCAGTAGTACCAGGTTCGGCTTCTATGAATCCTAATTATCCTTGTGGTGATGTGTACAGCAATGTTTGGCATTTTGTAGCACCACAACGATTTTTGTCTCAATTGAGACATGGGTACGATGGAAGATTGCAGTTCTCCATGTTGGCTTCGAGTCACAGTGGTACAGAACGACCGGCTCGTGGTTCGGTGGAATTACAAACGAGTAACGGCAAACGGTTCTCTTATGCATTAAATAGATTTGAACCATTGAGTAGTGGTAAATGGATGAGTTACAGTGTAATATTGAGAGAAGACTTTGGTTGGATACATGAACCAAGTGGTGAACCTGCTACGTTTGATCAGTTCTTTGATGCGTTGAAACAACCCAGTGCGTTGATGATACGTGGTGACCAATGGACGTATTCAAGAGAAGGATATGGACAAGAAGCGGTATATATTAATAATATCACTTTGATGAGTGCAAGAGAACTTAGTTAAAAGAGAAAGTAAGAAAACAATTAAAACAAACAAACAAACAAAAAAACAAACAAACAAACAAACAAACAAAAAAATACGACGACTTAATTAACGAAACGAAATAATTAAACACAAAAATAAAGGTTTAAAGGAGAGAAAAGAAACAAACAACAAAAAGATTTATAAAAGAGAAAAAAGAAATATCAAGAAATATTAAGAAACAATAACAAAGAAAAAAGAAGAAAAAATATATGAATAGTGAAAGTTGAACAATTTAATTTGGGAAAAAAAGAAAAAATCAAGCATCAAAGAGACGTGCAATTTTTTGTTTGAATGATAAATCCATTACTCTTGACGTTTTGGATCAAATCAAATAAATGAAAAATAGACATGAATACAAATAAAAAATGATAGA
>MDTF01011192.1_pt1 | contig 10955 bp, 10 predicted proteins | sample 811191 | NCBI WGS metagenome assembly MDTF01 (sample SAMN05326649, study PRJNA326480) | marine metagenome | isolation source: seawater | place: Southern Ocean | collected 2011
GCCTGGCAATGTCCTACTCTTCCGTGTCTTAAGACAAAGTACCATTGGCGCTGAAAGGCTTGACTTCCGAGTTCGGAATGGGATCGGGTATTGCCCTTTCGCAGTAATCACCAGGCAGGGTCTTATAGCTTCTTGAAATTAATTTGTAAAGTTGAATACTTATTTTTTTCTACAAATGGCCACCCAAAAAGGCGCTTTTTCACTGAATTTAATGTCTTTAAACCCGGACAATGACAAAAAATTCTCTATTTCTGACCTTGTAAATCTTTTTTCTAACTTGGTACCAAAACGATCAAGCGAATCTGTCCTCATTGTGTAAAAACTTTTATTTTTATAGAAAGAAAGGGGAATGGAAGATGTGCTAATCCTAAATTTATCAATTACATAAGATAACCTTGCCAAGGGATAATATACCAGTAAAGCTAATAAGTCTGTAAACAATCTTTTAATGCTAAAAGGAAGTAGGCAAATTAAAAGTCTTAAAAAATCTGATATTTTCCATAAAGATTTAAATAAAAAATTTCTATTATCAAATTTGTAATAAAGATAAATTAAAAAAGGTGCATTTTTTTTTAATAATTTGCTACAAATTTTAATACCATTTAGGGTATCCGGTATATGATGCAAAACACCAAGACAATATCCAAAATCCTGAGAATTATTTACTAAGATTTTGCTATTTACTTCTGAATTAATGTAGGTAACATTTTTTAAATTAGCTAGGTTTTTTTTTGCAACATTTATTGCGTCAAAGCTTGGATCGATACAATTTAATTTTTTGACTTTAGGAGCTATAAATTTTGCCCATCTACCACTCCCACAGCCTAAATCAAAACCAACTAAACTCTTATTTAATTCTGTTAATGGAAAAATATTAAAATATTGATCAAACATATTTCTTAGCTCAGATTTTTTCAGAGTAGATTGATCAAATCTTTTCCATTCATTGCCAAAATCTTTGACTACTTTTTTTATAATGATGTTTGATTTGTTGTTTTTCAAAGTTTTATGTTAATAATTGCTAACAAATGTTTTAATATAGTCTTTCAAATCTGTTTTTCCAAATCTTTTATAAACTTTGTTATTTAAATTCATATTAGTCAGTGATGATGAGTGCCTCTCACCCTTACGTTTTGGCAGAAAAATTATTTTAGATTTAAACATTTTTGCAACATCCAATATTTTATAACTCTTTTTACTCGATATACTGTAATGTCTACACTTATTATTTTTCCAAGCTTCAATACAAACTTTAATCGTATCATCTATATGCGTAAATCTTCTTGATTGTGTTCCTGGTCTTACTACTGGTAAAGGTTTTTTTTTTTGAAAACATTCCTGAAATATACCAATTACTGTTGCCATATATCCTTTAGAAATTTGTTTTGGACCGTAAACATTATAAAAATAAACTACCTCATACTTAAATTTGAACCACTTCTTTAAATTTTCCAGCAGCTCTAAATTTTTAGCTTTTGTGAAAGCATAAGGCGATAAGCTTCCATCTTTGCCATTATTTCCTAAACTTGCAGATGTTGCTGAGTAAATCAATTTTATATTATTATCTAAGCAAAATTTAAACACCTCTTTACTACCAATAGAATTGGCTTCGAAGCATTCATGAAATTTTTTGAAACTTTGGAATATTCTTGAAAATTCTCCAAAATGAAAAATTGAGTGAATATTTTTTTTAATTTTAGATAGTTTTTTACTTATATTTCGTGTGTCAGCCTTTAAATATTGAATATTTATAGATTTAAAGTGATTTTTTTTACTTCCAGTAGAATAATTATCAATACTTAAAATTTTAAAGTCAGTATTTTTTAAAAGATAGTTAATTAAACTAGAGCCTACAAATCCAGCACCCCCTGTTACAATAATAATTTTTTTCATGTAAACTTTAAATAAATTTTTTTAGAATAGGTCGAGTTAATAATCTAGACATGAGTATAGTGGAAATTTATTAATGTAAATATTTAATTTATTTAAAAATTAACACCACCCAACTTACAAATATTAAATTACCTTGTTATAAAAATAATCGATTTTTTTCTTCTGAACATCTAAAGAAAAAAAATTAATTCTTTTCTCACCATATTTAACCATTTGTTTTTGAAGATTTTTATTCGATAAAACGTACTTAATTCTATTTGCAATCGAAAGTGGGTCATACTGATCAAAATAAGAATATTTACTTTCAGTAACTTCTCTAAATATTTCAGTATTACTCAATACCATTGGTAAATTTGATGCCATTGATTCTAATAGTGGAATTCCAAACCCCTCATAAATAGAGGGAAAAACAAATAAGTTTGCCGATTTATAAAAACACGCTACTTCAAAATCATTTAATTTTGAATAAATTTTAATATTTTTTTTTAATTTTAAAAAAGTAATTAAACTTTTAATTTTTTCTGATTCATCAGAATTTTGTCCAATAATAACTAATCTAATATTTTGACCATCATTTTTTAAAATTTTAATTGCTTTAATTAGAGGTAAGAAGTTTTTTCTTTTTTCTAAATGACCAACGGTAAGAATAAAATTATTAGGTAAGCTATATCTTTTTTTAATTTTATTAGTATCTTTAGTAGAAATTTTATCAAAAAAACTTTTATCAATAGTATTATATACGACAGTCATTTTTAATTTATTGAAATATCTTGTCATTTCATTTTTTACCGCTTTGGATACAACAACTATATTATCAGCTTTTTTTAAAAAAAATTTAAAGAAAAGAGTTAAAAAAAACCTATTTAAGAAAAAAGTAGAAAAATAAATTCTTCTTAAGTCATGAATTGTAAATATAGTTTTGCAATTTTGAATTTTAAAAAAAGGAAGTGTAAAATATTCAATTGTTTTTATTTTTTTAAATTTAATTCTTATATAAAAAAATAAAAAGACCGTACTAATTATTTTTTTTAGATACTTTTCTTGACTAAAAGGATTTTTTATAAAATTTACGTTTTGATAATTAAAAATTTTTCTTACTTCGTTAAATTTAGTATATATGATTACAAAATCTTTTTTTTTATTAAGTTTTATTAATTCAGAATAAAGATTTAAAAATCTTTGTTTAGCACCAGAAGAAAGTGCATCTAAAGTCGAGATATCGAGTACATATTTCATTAATTAAATCATCCAGTATTTGCGCTTAATTTTTAAAAGGGAAAAATGTTTTTTAATTATCTCTTCAGCTGTAAATTTTTTCAAAATCTTTTTTGTTTTTTCAGTAGAAATTTTTTTTTTTATCGCTTTCATTATATTTAATGATAAATCTTCAGGATTATTAACTTTTGCTAAATAACCATATTCATTTTTACCCAAAATTTCTCTTGGACCAGTTAAACAATCTGTTGCAACTACTGTGCATCCACACATCATTGCTTCAATCATTACATTCGGCATTCCTTCTAATCTTGATGACAGTACAAAAATATCAGAATTATAAAAATATTTTAATGTATTCATAACAGGTTTTAAAATAGTAACTTTACTGTTAAGTTTATAAAGTTTAATCAAATTATTTAAGTTCGATTTTTCTGGTCCATCTCCAATGATTACCAATTTTACATTTATTTTTTTTTTTATCAGAATATTAATTGCGTTAATCAAATCATCAAAACCCTTCCACGGCGCAAGCATTCCTGCTGCTACAATTAATTGAGTTTTTTTGCTTTTAAACCAATTGTGCTCAATTTTACTTTTCATTTTTAAAATAGCATCTTCTGTCTTTACAATATTATATACACCTACTTGATTTGTTGTACTAAAAATATCTTTGTACTGCTTAATCATAGCTTTTGAAACACACGTCATTACATTAGCTCTACTTCTTACTAAGGGAAATAATTTTTTTAAAACCCACCCTTTAGAAAAAATAATATTTGAGTTTTTATAAGTATCAATTGGTCTAACTCTTGATGAGGTACTAATTTTAGCTTTTGAAAATGTTACAATACATGCCAAAACAACAATTGCATTTAAATGGTCCTCTGCTGAAAAAATGACATCTGGTTTATTAAATATTAAATATTTTACAAGAGGTATGAGCATTCCTAAAACCCTAAGTTTATCAAAAAAGATAATTTTAATAAATTGCAATTTTTCTATTTGAGAATACTTCTTACAACCATAAATTAAATCAACATTATGACCAATTTTCCCAAGTGATTTTGCCAACCTTAATTGCGCTAAAGGGACCCCGGATAACGTATAAGCAGGTGATATGACTAAAATTTTCAAATTTTCAAATTTTCAAATTATTAAATGGAATTAATTAATTATCGTACTTTTTTATCGGTTTGTAAATATTTTTACGGAATACTTTCGATATACTAGCTGAAAAAAAAGTTATCATTTTTACAAAATCTAGAACAAAAGAAAAAACGGTTACAAATAAAAAATTTATTGGAAATAAATATCTTATATTAATTTTTTTTTTTAAAGGCATATATACTCCTCTAATTAAAGTATAAATAATAATAGTTGAAACCAAAAATATTTTAGTTAGGCGTGGAAAATAAATTTGGCCTGGCAACTGCCATTGTAAAATTATTTGATTCAAATTATATACTAAAAAAAATATAACTAAAAATAATCCAAAAATATTCAAATTTTTCTGAAATAACATATGTGGTAGTCTTGATGAGTGATAGTAGTTCCTAAACCATTTTTTTATAATTATAAAATAATTAATATTGTACAGACCCTTATAATAAACTGGGTTTAATGATTTTTTAACTTTTAAATTGTACGTACTTAGTCTTAATAGCCATTCCGTATCTTCTCCAGCTCTTGTTTTTGCGTCAAAAAAACCCACCTTCATGACAGTTTTTTTTGAAAAAATAGACCCTGGTATTGTATTTAGCAATATTTTACCAAATGTGGAGGCTCTAATAATTTTTTCTCTTAGGTTATTTGCTAAATAATATGTTTGACCAGAAATACCATCTAACTTATTTGATAGCAAATATTTGAAATTAATTTTTAACCAATTTTTACTGTAAGGGAGAGTATTCATGTCTAGGAATACTAAAAAATTGTATTTTGAATTTAAAATTCCCACATTTCTTGCTGCACCTGGGAAAAAATTTTTTTTATAAATTAATACTAGACTGATATTTTTTTTTTTTTAATTCTTTTTTTAAATTTTCATTGATATTAATTTTTTCCGTCGACGTAAGAATAATAATTACTTCTGAAGGTGATAAGGTCCATAATAAAATATTAATTAAAATATCTTCAATAAAGAAATTGTTACTATCTGCTGGGATTATAAGGCTTATTTTTTTTTTCACAAAATTTAATTAAATTAGCTTTTAAATGCTTATATATATAAAGATGTCGAGACACAACATGGTTGGTATCAAATCTTTAAAGCATATTTTCTTACCACTTTGTCAATTTTATTCTATTACTACACAGATTTTTAATTACTTTTGCAAACATGGTCTAGTTTCTTGACGGGTAATAGTTCCAATAACTTTTTTTTATAATTGTGCGTCTAAATGCGGATAATTGGGTGATTATACCAGACCTTCTTGTGCACTACTATTTACATTAAATCTCAGGAAACCTCTCTCACTATAAAATCTCAAAATAAAGATTGGTAATTTTTAATGATTTTTGAAGTTTTTACTTGATGTTGTGTATATTTAATGAGTTTAAATTATCATAATTTTAAACTCGATAATTATCTTGATATGTTATATTAGAAATTTCTTATTTTGTAAAAATGTCTTTAATCAATCTACACATTCTAAATTTTTTTTTGTGCTTTGCATTAGTTTATTTAAACTTTAAATATAGATATCAAATATCTAAAAAGTTTCAAATCATAGACATTCCAGATGGAAAAAGGAAACTTCATAAAGGTCCCACTCCATTAAATGGATCTGTTTGGTTTGTGATTATGCTGTGTATTTTTTTGGTTGAAAGTTTTTTTCTTGATAATTTTTTAAGCAAACAAATAAAATTAATTATAGTGACTACTATTTTGATGTTTTTGATTGGTTTTGTAGATGATAGAAAATCATTAAAACCAAATTTAAGATTAATAATATATTTTTCTATTTTCTATGTTGCTGTGTCTTTTGATGAAAGTTTTCTATTAAAAACTATTTTGTTTGAAAGTTTAGATTTAGAATTACAAACATTAATTTTTGCAAATTTTATTTCAGCGTTTTGCTTAACAGCCTTTATTAATTCAATCAACTTGACTGATGGTATCAATTCTTTGGCAAATTCAATTCTTACCCTAATATTATTTTTTGTGTTTATTACTTTTGATCAAAACAATGTTCAAATTATCACTTTACTAATATTTTTAAGTTTAAATAGTTTTATTATTTATAAGCAAAAATATTTTTTAGGAGATGCTGGGTCACTGTCAATTTCAACTTTTGTAGGGATGTATATAATTTATTTATACAACTCAGAATACTTGGGAATTTATAATAGCACTTTTAATGCGGAAGATATCTTTGTGTTAATGGCGTTTCCTGGGCTTGATATGATTAGAGTTTTTTTTGAACGACTAGTGGTTAATAAGAAAAACCCATTTCTACCGTCTAGAGATCATTTGCATCATTATTTATTGAAAAAACACTCTTTATTTGTAACTTTATTATTATACTTAGTGTTTGCTTTTGCTCCATCCATCTCAAATTTTGTCATTAAAACACTCACAACATATAATTTAATTATATGTTTTGTTTTGTATATAGTTTTGCTAAAATACGCTCGTCATAATGATAAATATATTATTAAATAAATAATTAAAAAATATGAAATTAAAAAATTTTGACTTTAATGAAAAGGTCTTATTACAACCAGATCAAATAAATAAAATTAAGAATAGCTCAAGACCTTTTCCTTTGACTGTTGAGATTGATCTCACTAATCACTGCAACCATAGATGCTCTTTTTGTGTTTGGGGAGAACACATATCTGTAGATAAATCTACGCTTCTTAAAGATAATCTTTTGGAGTGTATTGATGGAATGAAAACACTAGGAGCAAAAGCCATCACTTTTACTGGTGGAGGAGAACCAATGATTCATAAAGATTTCTATGAAATATTATCTTTGTCAAAAAAAACTGGTTACGATTGTGGGCTAATAACTAATGGTTCAGTAATTACTGAAAAAAATGCTGAAAATCTTCTAGAGAACTTAAATTGGTTAAGAATCTCAATGAGTGGAGGTGATAAAGATAGCTATTTTAAAGTTCAGGGAAAAGATCATTTTGAATTGGTTTGTAAAAACTTAAAAATGATTGCAGGGGTAAAAGAAAAATTAAATAGTAAAACAAAAATTGGTATAAGAATGTTAATTACAAAAGAAAATGTTCATACTCTTTATAATTTAGCAAATATTATTGAAAAGATTAAAGGTATAAATTATCTACAAATTGCTCCCGATCATGACAATGATGATGGTGGCCAGTTTTGGCATGGAGACTTAGTTAAAAATGAAAAAGAAAAATCTGAAAAAATATTAAAAGAAAAAAATATTGATTTTATTACATCTGGTTTTGAAATACTTAATACAAAAAATGATGTAAAACAAAACATACTTGACATACCATCAAAATGTTTTGCTCATTTTTATCAAGTAGCCATCACAGCAGATGGAAATGTTACTTTCTGCAAAAATGCTAGATTTGATAAAAATTTTATAATTGGAAATATTAACGATAATTCCATATTAGAAGTTTGGAACTCAAAAAAAAATCAAGAACTTGAAAATTGGATAAAACCAAATAATTGTGGGTTACTATGCAAAAACATAAGGGTTAATCTTGCAATGGAAGAAATTTCTAAATCAGTCGATATGAATGGTACCAAACAAGCCAATGAAACAAAAGTACAAGATTATTTAAAAAATTTTCCTGATGACCCATTAGATATAAATTTTGTAGGTTAAATGATATTTTTAATTGGAGGAAGTGGCTTAATTGGATCTGGATTTACCAGATATCTAAAAGAGAAAAAAATTCCTTTTAAAAATTTAAATAGAGAAAATAAAAAAAAATTTTTTAATAAAAAATGTGATTTAGTAATTGATTGTAACGGTAACGGTTCAAAAAGATTTGGAATTAACAATCTACAAGAAGATTTTATCTCTTCAGTTACAACTGTAGTTGAAAATCTGTTTAAGATAAAATTTAAAAAATATTTATATATTTCTACTTGTCAAGTTTATGAAAACTTAAAAAATAAAAATTTTACTAAAGAAAATTTTTTTTCAGATATTAATAATATTAATACTTACGGATTTAATAAATTAATTGCAGAAAGCTATGTAAAGAAACATGCCTCACAATATTTAATTGTTAGACTTCCTTATGTTATTGGCCCAGGATTGAAACGAAATCCTTTTTTTGATTTATTAAATGATAATAAATCATACCTATCATTACAGTCAAAAATAAACTGTATTCATACAGATAGTATTGCTGAAATTACAATGGGATTAATTAAGAAAAAAATAACAGGTACATTTAATATTGGTTCTAAAAATACAATCAAAATATCTGAGATTGCTAAGTTACTGAATTTAAAAAAAGAAAATTTAGAAAATAATCATCAAACATTAGATATTAACAATATTGACTTTAATAAGATAAAAAAAATATCAAAATTACCAGATGCAATTTTCGAAGCTAAAAAATATCTAAAAATAAAATAAAAGTTGTAAATTTTTTTATGATTTAATGAATGTCCTAAAATACAAAATGAATAAACATCATTAAATTTTTATTTTAGAGTTTAATAAATTATCAATATTTCTAAATTTCTTACAAAAATTATTTTAATTAGCTGCAGTTTTTTTATTTAGCGATGCCAAAAATATCCCCAATGGAAAGTAATATATTACATTTAACCAGTTATTAAAAAAATCACCCGTAGGAACTAACGGCCATAAGGTTATTAAAAAACAAGAAAGTAAAGATAATTGAAAATCAGAGAAAAGAATTTTTTTATAAAAGTACTTATAAATAAAGTGTTTAAAGGAATAAAATAATAAAAAAATTAGAGGGATGATATAAAAAATAATACCCAAAATGCCAGCCTCAGTTATAATTTGTATATAATTGTTATGAGGGTGAGTAGTGCAAGATTCATTTGAAATTTGATATTCTTCTAAATGACAGTTTTCTCTAAACATTCTTGGACCAATTCCTACCATCTTATAGTTTGAAAACATATTCATACCTGATTGATAGTGGTCCCTATGTTCTTGTGAAAATATATGTATTTTTTCATCTACATTTAATTGATCAATCGTTCTGTCAACCATACGTTCTTTGTAAACAGAGTTTATAGTTGTTATTAAAAATATAGTAACCAAAGAAAAAATTAAAGAGCAAAATCTTAGCAACTTAAAATCTTTCATCATAATTATCAAATATATTGCTGAAAGATTTATATAAAAGAATGCAGCTCTCTCACCTGATAGAAAGGTTAATACCTCTATACACGTTAGTATTAAAAAAATTAAAATTAAATTTAATTTTTTATTTAAGAAAATTTTAAAATTAAAGATTAATAAAGCAAAAAAAATTGGAAACACTCTAGATAAATAGCTACCAAGAATTAATTCATCTTGAAATAAACTGCTAACTCTAGTTTCTAAAAGTTTTGCACCAAAAATGTTTTGTGTAAAATAAACTTGGTAAAAGCCATCAATAATCAAAATAACCATACCAATTATAAAGGATTTTAAAAGATTAATAAGTATTTTAGGATTAATCTCAATAATATACCAAAATGCTAATGAAAAAATATAAAATCTAAAATAAACAAAAGTTATCTTAAATGATTCAATTGGATCAACAGAAAATAACGAACTGATATTCAGTGCTAAATAAAAAAGAACAAAAAATTTACTAAAATTAGAAAGATAATAAACTTTCAAATTATTTTTTATCGATAAGTAAATAAAAAATATTGAAATAATTGAAATTGATAAATCTGGAATAAAAGGTCCAGATATCAATGATATCGGTAAAATTATTATTAAAATTGAAAGTAAATTTGTTATAAATTTATCTTTGATGTTAAAAGGTTTGATTATTGACATTTAATTTTATTATTTTGAATTAATTATTACAGTAAATACAACAAATATCTAAAATAAGATATTTAACTTTATTAAGATTTGAGTAATTTTTATAAAATTATATTGTTTTTTTCTTAATTTAACTTATCAAATGCAATGATAATGTTTGATTATTTAAAATATTTTAATTTATTAAAAAGAAAAATTTCCTTAGACTACTGGAGGCATCTTATTAATAAGCTTCCTACAGAAAAAATTATAACTCTTATTAATAAATTTCCTTCAAAAAAAATTATGGGTATTTTGGGTATTATACCTATTTTTATTGGTATCATATTCGTGCATTTATCTATGTACAAAAAAAAAATTTTCTTGTTTCTGTTTATTACTTTTGTGTCGATAATTTTTTTTATATATATAGGCACTCTATTTAATAAAAATATTTTTGCTGATAAGGAATTATTACCTAAAAGAGGTAGTGCAGAAATTCAACTTGATCCAATAGTTAAATCACATATTAAAAGGTCTACATTAATATTTCAAAAATCTTTAGGTATAGATTTTGGTCAATTTAATATTGCTGACAAACTACAAATAAATTTTGAACTATTAAGCGTTTTTGTAGGCAACTACAGTGATGACGTTATTAAGATTTCAGGAGCTAGGTATGTAGCAAGAGGTGGTGTTGATTATGCGGTTGTAGATTTTATAGCTGATGTAAGTAAAGAAAAAATTAAAAAAAGGATTAATGAATTAGCCCTAGTCATGAATAATAAAATAAAGATAGATTATAACGATCAAGTTTCTAGATATTCTCCATTTGTTGCAAGTTGGTATAACACTAACAACCAATATTACTTTGAGATGTACCAAAATCTTTTAGATACA
>MDTF01000064.1_pt1 | contig 10951 bp, 8 predicted proteins | sample 811191 | NCBI WGS metagenome assembly MDTF01 (sample SAMN05326649, study PRJNA326480) | marine metagenome | isolation source: seawater | place: Southern Ocean | collected 2011
CATTAGCTGCAATGCAAATGGCATCTACAGCGAGGGCGATATTATTAAACACTAGCTCATATGTCTATGGCAGGGTAGACCATCCTCCTGCTTTAGAAACCGATAGGTTAAACAGTTCAAATCCTTATATGGGTAGTAAAATTGCAATTGAGAGAATTCTAACCGATCTGTCTAATCAGTTAGATGTAGGTTTGGTCACTATAAGACCATCTAATATTTATGGGTATGGACAGCGAAAGGGGATGTTAATAAGTTCATTGCTTCAATCTGGTCAAGATCATAACGAAGTGGTTTTAAATGATCCCAATCCAAAAAGAGATTATCTTTATATAGCAGATTTTTGTCGCCTAATAGCTCTTATACTAGAGAGTGGTAGCCGATTAATAGGTGAAACGTTCAATGTTGGCTCTGGGGTAAGCCATAGCAATTATGAAGTTGCTCAACTAATACGCCAACACCTTTCTGTTGAAGCGCCAGTGAAAATTATAGGTAATAGGCGAGTGGCCGATATCCTAGATGGTTCGTTAAATATAACTAAAATAAAGGCAGCTGTTGACTGGGAGCCGCAGTATAGTCTTGCTGAAGGTATCATAGAATCTATAAAGGGAGAGACTGTACTTTGACTTCCTGGCTTTTTAATTTTTCAGTATCGTATCAGGCTGGAGCTATGCGTAGAATATTGGCGACAGTTCGATTCTTTGACCAAGGAAATGGGGCAATATTTATAATCCATTCTTCGCTAAAAAATGAAGTCGATATCTTTAGTAATAAAAACAAATATTTTTTTATTAATCAGACTTTTAGTGAAAGGTTATTTAAAAATGAAGGCTACATTAGGGAGGTTATAAAGGAATATGGGCAGCCCGACATCTATTTTTCTTATGGTATACCTATATACAGCAAAATTGGAAAATTAAATTGGTTTCATGTAAGCAACGCGTTATCTCTTACTGTAAAAAACATCAGGCTCACTGCTAAAACAAAAATGAAAATGTTGCTCTTAAAGCATAGAATTATTTCAACTGTGGGCAATATAGATATTGTTTCAGGAGAGTCCCAATATACACTTGATTTATTCCAGCGTGAAGTTCGGCCGAAAAGATCAATTAGTTATCACATACTGAGAAATGGACACAACACTGAAGACATCTCTATGGTTGGCGAAGATGATTATGACTTATATGGTGCAAAATATGCCATGACTATAGGGATTTCCACCTATAAACGTCTTGATATTGTTCATAGGATTTTCAAACAATTACAAGAAACAAATAAAGATCTTGAAACGCTATATATCATAGGAAGCTATTATGATGGACCACATATGGCTAAATTAATTCCTGAATGCCTCAAGCTCGATGAGAACGTAGTTATCAAAATCATTAACCGAAGAGAGGAATTGGTTAGGTTGATGGACGGTATGGATTATTATATTTCTGCATCACAAATTGAAAATTCTTCCAATGCGTTACTTGAAGGGCTTATTTATTCAAAAAGCGTGATTGCTAGTGATATCTCGTCCCACAGAGAATTAATGTCGGGCAAGAAATATCGATATTTTCATGAACAGACTAGTGGTGAAAAATTCATCCATTATGATACGGTCACTGAGGATTGCTTGATTAGAAGTGTTTCCTGGGATGCTGCAGTAAAAGAACTGTTTTTAATTGGAGCTGGTCTTAGTTGATTGTTGCGTTTATGGACTAGGTCTTTTTTGTACAATTTAAAAAGAAAGAGGTTATGACGAATGTTAATAAAAATCCGTACCTATGCTCAAAACAATCCTGTAATTCGAAGGTTCATAGGTCAGACTCTTCCTTCTACTGGCCTATTCGATAGCGTCTTCAATAATTGGAAAGTCGATGATTTTTGGCGTGAAAGGATTGATATATGTGTATCTTGTCCTGACAATGAAAAAATTCCAAGATGTGAAGGTGCTGGAAAGATTAAAAATGGTAAGCAGCTAATGCATAATGGAATTTGGATTAATCTTGGAAGTTACTACGGCCCAGAGATTTCAAAGTTGCTTGTAGAAAACAAAGGTGTGCATGAGCCTCAAGAGGAATATGTTTTCCAGCTTGTTCTGGATTTCATTGAGGAGAAAAAACACACGGCAGAAAAAGTCATGATTGAGCTTGGTAGTTTTTGGGCTATGTATTCCCTATGGTTTAAACGGACTTTTCCTGACGCGAAAGCAATAATGATTGAGCCTGATGAATATAATCTCGAATCAGGTAAAAGAAATTTCGCACTAAATGGTGTTGACGGAAATTTTATAAATGCATTTGTAGGTGATAAGCATGAACCAGAAAATACCATCGATGTTAGAACGGTTACCGTTGATGGAATTAAAGAAGAGTTTGAACTAGAACTTATAGATATCCTTCATGCCGATATTCAGGGATTTGAGCGAGCTATGCTGACTGGGGCAGAAAATATTTTAAGTAACCAATTGGCTGAATTTCTTTTTGTTTCGACCCACACAAATGAATTGCATTATGAGTGTATAGAAAATATAAAGTCACATGGATACAGAATAATCTGCGAAATAGACTTGGATGACACTTACTTTGAAGATGGGCTGATTGTTGCCTGCAGCAAAGATTCGGCTTTCGAGTTTTCTGGGAAGATATCTAAAAGGCCTAAAGCTTCTTGATTTCCAATCACCGTTTAATTGATGAGAATGGTAACAAAACTAATTTCAAGATACTTATAGAAAAGTAAATATCTTAACCTTTGATATTGTGAAGGACTATAAGATAAAAGGTTTGATCCATCGGCAATTGAAGAGTTTTAGGAAAATGAAGATAAAAACAAAAATCACTGTAGTCGGATCCGGTTACGTCGGTATGTCATTGTCAGTTCTCCTTGCTCAACATAACCACGTTACAGTTTTAGATATAGATTTATCAAGAGTTGAAAAAATTCTAAACAAAAAATCTACAGTAGGTGATGCTGAGATCGATTCATTTTTGTTGGAAAAACCTCTAGATCTAACGGCGACACTAAACAAGGAAATAGCATATCAAGATGCTAGGTTTATAGTAATAGCAACGCCTACCAATTATGATCCTGTTACAAATAGATTTGATACAACCATAGTGGATAGTGTGGTTAGTGATGCTCTAGGTAAAAATAAGCATGCATTGGTGGTTATTAAGTCAACTATTCCTGTTGGGCATACGAAGTCGCTGCAGGATAAGTTTGGGACTGATAGAGTTATATTCGCGCCTGAATTTCTGAGAGAAGGGCAGGCCTTATCGGATAACCTTCATCCATCAAGGATCGTTGTAGGAGGCCAGAGTGAGTTAGCTAAGGAGTTTGCCGGTTTACTGGAACAAGGTGCTGAGAAAAAAGACATCCAAGTACTTTTTATTGATTCAGCTGAAGCAGAAGCTGTAAAGTTATTTGCAAATACGTATCTTGCGATGCGAGTAGCATTTTTTAATGAACTAGACTCGTATTCTCTGTTCAATGAATTAGATGCTAAAAGTATAATCGACGGAATGTGTCTCGATGAGCGAATAGGCAGTGGTTACAATAACCCATCATTTGGTTATGGAGGATATTGTCTACCTAAAGATACAAAGCAATTGCTAGCAGGTTATGATCACGTGCCGCAAGATTTGATTCAAGCGATAGTATCGTCTAATGCTACCCGGAAAGAAGTTATCTCGAATGAAATTCTAAGGAAAAAACCAAACGTTGTAGGCTTCTATCGATTGGTTATGAAAGACGGCAGTGAAAATTTCCGGTCATCGGCAATTCAAGGAATAATAAAGAGAGTTAGCGAGGGCGGTGTAAAAGTTATAATTTATGAGCCAGAACTGAATGAAACAAGTTTTTTGGGATTTACTGTTTGTGCTGATTTAGGAGTTTTCAAGGAAAATTCGGATGTTGTTGTTACAAATAGAGATTCGGACGAATTGTGGGATATAAGGCATAAAGTATTCACTCGGGATATTTTTAATATCAATTAATAAGGGGATAAAATTATCAAAAAAATTGGCGATTCAAAGTTAATATTAGTAACTGGAGGGGCTGGATTTTTAGGCTCCCACTTAATCGATCGTTTATTAGACCGTGGAGATAGTGTTATAGGTTTGGATAATTTATATACGGGTAATCTGAAAAATATTGTGCATTTGCAGAAAAATCGAAAATTTAAGTTCTTACAACATGATGTTATAGAGCCAGTCAATATGGAGGTCGATGAAATATATAATCTAGCCTGTCCAGCTAGTCCCGTGCACTATCAAGCGGAGCCAATTAAGACTCTTCAGACGAGTGTTTATGGAGCAGTAAATATGCTTAGTCTTGCAAAGAGCCAGAATGCAAAAATTTTCCAAGCAAGTACAAGTGAAATTTATGGAGATCCTGTTGTCCATCCTCAAAAAGAATCTTATTGGGGTAATGTTAATTCTATAGGCCCGCGCAGCTGTTATGACGAGGGTAAAAGGAGTGCTGAAACTCTTTTTTTTGATTATTATCGAAATTATAATTTGGATGTAAGAGTAGCCAGAATATTCAATACCTATGGTCCTAGAATGAGTGCTGATGATGGTCGCGTAGTAAGTAATGTAATTGTTCAAGCGTTAATGGGGGAGGATATAAGTATTTATGGGGATGGAACACAAACGAGAAGCTTTTGTTTTGTTGATGATTTGATAGATGGTTTTATTAGGTTTATGGATTTGCCTTCGCCTGATAGTGGTCAATTAGGTTTTCCTGGACCAATGAATCTTGGGAATCCCAATGAGTTTACGATTCTTGAATTAGCTGAGATGATTATCCATCTTACCGGATCAAAATCAAAGTTAGTGTTCTTAGATTTGCCTGTTGACGACCCGAAGCAGCGGCAGCCAGATATAGCCTTAGCGCGAGACCTTCTAAACGGTTGGTCCCCGCAGGTTGAATTGGAAGAAGGGTTACTTCAGACTATTAAATATTTCAAAAAAATGCTACTTCAAGATAAATAAGCCTATTTTTTATCCGAATATTTGGCTCTTGAGCCTGGTATTTGATTGATCTACAAAGCAACCAGGTTGTTATTATCCAAATATAAAATACAGTTTTCAAATTTTGTTAATAAATTGTTCATATAAAGATTAATTGGAAATTCAACTCAATAAACCATATATAATGGGCCATCTTGAAAATACAAAGTTTTTTACATAAATTCATTAGCAGTGGGAAGCTATCCAATTTCGAAGAGCGTTTGGTTGGCTCGTTTCTTTGGAATTCCCTTGGCGCGGTATCTAGTAGAGGATCTTTGCTATTAGCTAATATCTTAGTGGCTAGAATCGTCGGACTAACACCTTTTGGTGAATTTCTAATAGTTACAACTGCAATTTTGAGTGTTGGTGTGTTAGTTGATCTTGGTCTAGGGTTGACAGCTACTAAGTATACTGCTGAGTATCAACAGGTTAGCCCAGAGAAGATAAGAAATCTTCTAGTTTTTCTTACCCTTGTGGTTGTATTATCGGGATTAAGTATTGGTTCTGGTTTGTTTTTTTATGCCAAGGAAGTTGCTGCGTATTTAGAAGCACCGCACCTTGAACACCTCGTAAGGATAGCGAGCTTGATACCGCTCTTTTTGGCGGCTTCGTCGTTAGGCGCAGGTGTAATCGCCGGGCTGGAGCAGTTTAAGAAGTTAGCGTCTATCAATATTGTGATGGGATTTTTTAATGTGGTTTGCATGGGAGTTGGAGCTTCAGTAGCAGGCGTTGAAGGAGTTTTATGGGCTAATCTTATTTTATCTATTCTAAACGTAATTATGGTCACTTACGTACTTGTCGGGTGCATTGCTGGTTTGGGCGTAGCTTTTCAACCACTTTCGCTACGAAGTGAATTTAAAAATATATTCACTTTCACATTACCCGCTTTCTTGATTGGTTTAACATATGGCCCAGCTACTTTTTATTGCAGTGCGCTTTTGGTGAAAACTGAAAATGGGTTTGAGGAGATGGCGATTTTAGGTGCATCCATGCAGTGGTTTGCCGTCGTTTTATTTTTGCCAGCGTCATTAGCGGCTGTTGTATTACCTGTTAGCTCTAGTCTTGCGAGTAGCACTTCAGGACGAGCCTATAGAGGTATGATAATAAATGCTGCGAAATCTTCATTTTTACTTTCAATACCGATAGTAATATTAATCTCTCTATTGAGTTCGCATATTATGGGGTTATATGGCAACGATTTTGTGGAGGGCGCTGAAGTACTCGTAATTACAATTATTTCAGCTGTATTTGTATCGATGCAAATGAATATTGGTAATACCTTAAGTGCAAAAGGCAAGGTCTGGGGTCAGTTAGGACTAAATATTTGCCAGGCACTAATCTTTGTTGGTTTAACAAAATTTTGGATTGAGAATGGTGCGTTTGGCCTTGCTCTCGCTAAAACTGTGTCATATTTTTTTCTTTTAGTGGGGTCCCTTGCTTATGCATTTTTTATTACCATTGATGAGACTGGAACCAGTATTAAAGCTAATGGTCCTAAGGACATCCAATGATATTTTGATCAAAGTGTTATGATATGAAACTCTATGTAAAAACTATGCACTTGAGTGTGGTTGTATTTTTTGTGATGTCGTTCATGGTGACATTAAAGTTTGTACCGCATGAGCAATCGCTTTATTACTCATTACTTTCCATTCTAAATATCATAGCTTTTTTAGGACTTGCGGTTTTTTTGGGAAAACCTAAGGTTAGTCACGCTCCTATTTTATTGATATTGTATTCACTGCTCATAACGTATTTTCTGCAGTTTTTTTTAGTGCTTTATGAACCCCGCATTGCTGGGTTTGATATGTGGATTGATGACTTTGTGGCCGACCCCACAATCGTATTAAGGTATTTTGAAGCCGTTACGGTCGGATTCTGTAGTTTCTGTTTAGGATCAATTTTCTCTATTTTGTTTGTGCGGAAAAAGCCAAGGTCCTTGACCTCTAAGGTTCCTTATTATCCATCCAAGTATTTTATTACCTTGACTGCCTTAATAGTATTTCTCGCCGTTTTATCGGGATCTGTCATGGCTATTTTTGGGACGTCCTCTATGGCGGGAGACTCAGTGGCACTGCCCTACCGCCTGAGTGGAATAGTTTTTTACACTAGGGTAGACGTAATCCCTAGTTTACTTATTTTAGGAATTTTTCTGGCGGACATTAATAAACGCTCGAGGTTCGTTATTTTTTTCTTGTGTCTTCTAGTATTGCATGGGCTGAGTGATATGCTATTGCGCTCATCGCGAGGATTTTTATTGCAGATAGTCATAATGACTACAATGATGTTCGTTTTTTCAGGCACATTAAACGCAACTAGAGTCAAGGCGTTGGGATGGAGTATTGCTTTCACAGTAATTGTTCTTCCAATAGTGGGACTTGCTAGAGGTCTTCGTGATAATGGTATCGTAGGGGATGGTTTTGGGATATTTGGAGCCATATCCACTTTTTTGACATATGAATCAGAGATATTATTCACGACTTTGTTGAATGCTATGTTTTTTCTATTAGTCAGATTTACTGGTGCGGTCAGTTTGCTTCAGGTTATAGGAAGAGATCCTGATTTTGTGCTCTACCGGCTCTTGGAGCCTGGTTTTACAGTAGGTGATTATATGACATATGAGGTAATGGGGTGGCCAATTGATCAAGCAATGGGTTATGCTCCTTCCACATTTGGTTATTTTTATCTATTATCTGGCATCCAAGCATTAGCAATTGGAATGGTCATTCTTGTGATTGGCGTTATGGTGGTTTGGTCATTAATATTATCTCTTTCACTGCGAGTACGCCCTGTTTTAATGGCAATATTTTTCTCCTGGTTTTTTATAGCTTTAGCTGACGGCAACTGGGATGGCCTTATTTTTAGACTTTTCCTTCTCTTTGTCGTAATAACTTTTTGTGAGCTTGTCTCGAGAGTTAGATTTGGAGAGCATTTAGAGAGATAATCTGTTTTTATATAGATTGTGATACCCTCACTTTTATATTTACACGGCTTTTTGGGGTGGTACTTTCTAATTGGCACTGGATACACAGGTAAGTGCTTTTATCGAGAATAAATACAATTCATGGAAGATTCAAATGGTAGTTAGTATATGAAGATCTTATTTATTTTGCCTGAACTCCCATATCCTTTGACAACTGGAGTCAGAGTTAAGTGCCATTCGATCCTTCTTGCTGCTTCAGGTCAGCATTCATGTGATATTGTAAGTCTTGGTGGAGAGGATATTACTACTGCTGAGCAACTTATTTCAGAGTACCTTCCTAATGCTTCATTACTTAAAATATTATCGCCATACAAAGGATGGAAGCTCGCATATGTAAAACTCATAACACTCATAAAGAGACGGCCAACTTTTTTTGCTCGTTATTCTAGTCGCAAGATACATTCGACGATATCTAGGGTTTCTTCAGAAGGATATGACTTGATTTTTATAGAGTCATTTGCACTCGTCAGTTATGTATCGGATGTTGGAGGTTTACCATGCGTTATTTCCATTACTGATGCGTTGTCTATTACTTATACCCATGCAGCAGAAGAGAGTAATAATTTTTTATTTGGTCTTTACAGATGGCACCAGTTGGGATCAGTTAAGCGGGCTGAGGCTTTTTTTTTGCCGGAGTATGCAGGAATACATGTGGTTTCAGATTTCGATAGTGAATATCTTAAAAGAGAATATAAGGGGGTAGAAGTTTTTTCGATATCACATATTGTTCCTGAGGAAGTAATAAATAGTTTTATTAATAGCGCGCATTTAATTAAGAAAATAGAAGGCAAAAAGAATATTTTATATTCAGGTAGATGTTCCTCTGATACTCTGTTAAATACACTGATCGATTTCGTCGACAAGGTTTATAAACCGCTCTCTGAATTAAGATTAGATATGCAACTAACCATTTTGTCGGGCGAAAGTAGTAAGGAAGTTCTTAAAAATTTATCAAATGACGGTTCAATAGTAATAAAGGAATGGGTTGAAAATTACGAATTAGAGCTTTTGAACTCAGATATTATTGTGTTCCCCGACAAATCAAAATGTGGAGTTAAAACACGACTTCTTTATGCACTGGCATCAGGAAAGCCAATAGTAGCTACCCCAGAGGCTATTTATGGACTTCCAGTCCATGATGGTGAGCATCTAATAGTAAGAGAGCTAGGATCAAAGTTTGTCGAAGCCATTCAAACTCTACTTGATAATGAAGAGCTATCGGTTTTTCTTGGCCAAAATGCACTGGAATTAATACAAGGCCCTTTGAGTAGTGACGCGCATAACCATAAGTGGAAAGGCATTTTTGAAAAATATGTAAGCTAGCTTGAGTTTCAGTGTGACTTTGAATTTCCTAACCAGAAAGCAGTTATGTATAAAAAATTGATTGAGAGGCTTATTAAATGAAGGAATTAATCTGGTTATGTAGTTCACCAACCCCATATAATGATTATCTCTTTTGTGCTTTACATAAGAGTAAAGATGTTGACTTAGAAGTGGTGTATCGCGAGCTTTATTTAGATAGTTATCCTTGGAAAAAAAAGGTATTAAATACGTATAAATCGAGGCAATTGTCGAAAATATTTGGTTTTGATTTTAAATTAATAAAAAAGATTTTTTTCAAGAAAGGCACCACTTTTGTAGTGGGTGGTTGGCATCCGAAGTTCTGGTTTGTTATTTTGATGTGGTCGTTAACTAGATCTAAGTTCATAGTATGGTGCGATACTCCAAATGATTTACTTAAGCGGAGTTTTATAAAATCAATCGTCAGAAAGTTCTGGTTAGCACTTAGCTTTAAATACAGTTTTGCGATTTTAGGTACAGGGAAGAGATGTGTTGAACGATTGATTTTTATGGGTGCTAATTCTGATAAGGTATTTAATTTTCCTTATTGGGTGCCGACTAAAGAAGAATTTATTCGGTCAGATCGAAAAAGTAAAAAGGTTGTTAAGGTGATCTCTGTTGGTCGTTTGCTTAGTGTAAAAGGCTTTGAGTTTATGGTAGCAGCGGCATCAATAGTTAAAAATACGCAACCGCTTTTGAGAGTTGAATATGTGATCTGTGGGGATGGGTCTATTCGACATAGCATAGAGGATTTAATTCAGGCACATGGATTATCTGAAATTTTCACTATCACCGGTTGGTTGGAGAATGATCAAATCACTGAGGAGCTCCAAGATGCAGATATCTATGTCCATCCAGCTCTATGGGAGCCATATGGTGTTTCAGTCTTGGAGGCCATGGCCTTAGGGCTTCCAATATTAGGTTCGAGTAATACTATGGCGGTTATTGATAGAGTTGAAAGTGGAGTTTCGGGGCTTATTCATGAGGTAGGTGACATTGATATGTTGGCTGAGCATATTATCTACTTAGCTAGAAATAAAACTGAGAGGTTTCGAATGGGTGCGGCGGCATATGCCACTTCTCGACAATTTCCTATTGAGTTAGCAGTGCAGAAGTTAGTAGAATTTGGAAAAATTGAATTAGAATGATAGACGATACTAATGAGTTAGCAACGAATATTTATTTATACCCAAAATTCTCAGGCTATGATTTTGTCTATTTTAGGCTTTTAGGTGATGGGCTTGGTAATTTATTGTTTCCTTGGGCTAGAGCTGTTTCTATATCGGCTAATTATAATATACCTATAATTGCACCAACTTGGGCGCAGTTTAAAGTAGGGCCTATTTTTCGTAATGAGCCAGATAAACGATTCTATACTGATTTATTTAGACACGCTGACGGTTACATCACAGGGATTAAAAAAGTAAATGTATTAATGCGACTTACAAAAGTCACGGAGGTTCAACTTTTGACTCAATCTTTGCCGGTAGATTCATCCTATGTGGTCTATGTTAGCGGTATGGATAACTTTTTCTCGTCGATAATTAATGAATATGAACTAATAAAGCGAGAGTTGTTGAAAATAACTAAGCCGAAGCATAAAAAAGGGCTAAATATTAGTAAGAATTCC
>MDTF01011403.1_pt1 | contig 10950 bp, 8 predicted proteins | sample 811191 | NCBI WGS metagenome assembly MDTF01 (sample SAMN05326649, study PRJNA326480) | marine metagenome | isolation source: seawater | place: Southern Ocean | collected 2011
GCCAGGTATTATCTGGCACTGTGTCTTTGCGGAGCCCGGACTTTCCTCTTTAAAAAAAATTAAAGCGACAAGTCGTTCATCTAGCGAGGTTAATTTATTACTAAACTATAAAACTTCAAGAAAAATTTAATTATATATCTTGAGAAGGTTTGCACTAATAAGCAAGCATTCTCTATCAATTTTATCATCAATTAACTCTTGCCTAAACCTTCTTTGAAAAGCTATAGCTACATCTCTTAAATACCTATCTCTATTTAAATATCTCGGAGTTTTTCTTGAATATCCAATTTTAAACAAACTATTAAAAAAAAATTCTTTTTCTATTTTGCTGACTTTAAATCTTCTATTTTTTATCAAATCTTTTTTCTTTAATGTGTGCCATAAGCCAATTTTATTTTTAGATAAATATTCCCATGGAAATTTTTCTCCAGGGTCTTTTTTCCTTTCTGGAGCTATATCTGCATGACCTAAAATATTCTTAGGAATGATGTTATATTTTTTTATTAAAGCTTTACTAAGTTTTAAAAGAGAGGAAATTTGTTTTTTAGAAAATTTTTTGTAACCAAACTCATGTCCAGGGTTAGTAATTTCAATTCCAATAGAATTTTGGTTTAAAAGTTTATAATTTTTCCATGAAGATTTACCTGCATGCCATGCAATATACAAATCAGGTACTAGTTTAATAATTTCTCCATTGTTTTTGATTAAGTAGTGTGAACTAACCTCAGATTGTATATTTGTAAGTCTATTTATTGCCCCTGATTCCTTCTTCATTCCCGTATAATGAAAAATAATAAATTTAATTTTTTTAGAAGTTCTTTTTTTAAAATTAAAATTTGGGGAGTAGTTTAATGTTGTTTTTAAAGCCATTATTAGAACATATTTAGCACTAAATCTCGATTTACATTACTATTATATGTACTATATAATATTAATATGTTGAAAAAAATTATAATAACCTCTTTAATTTCATTCATACTTTCATCTAATGTTATTGCAGGAACAGATGGAGAGATCAGCCTTTCCAAAAAGGACAAGCCTGTTAAAGATTGTTTTGAAAATTTAAATAGAGGTACTTTTGCACTAAACCAAGGGTTGGATAAAGCAATCTTTAAACCTGTTGCAAAAGTATATAGAAGCTTACCATCACCAGTTAGAACTGGAACGAGCAATGCACTTGTTAATCTTTCTTCTCTTATAACTGTACCAAATAATATTTTGCAAGGAGAATTTAAAACGGCAGGAATTAATACAGGAAGATTTATTATCAATACAACTGTAGGAATTCTTGGAATATTCAATGTGGCTAAAAAAATGGGTTTTTCTGAGTATGAAAAAGAGGATTACGGTCAAACACTTGGTGTATGGGGAGCTGGTCCAGGTTGTTATTTAGTATTACCAATTTTAGGACCATCAACTGTTAGGGATACCGCTGGTTCATTTGTAAATGTATTGGGTGGAGATCCATGGTATAATGTTTCTACTCATGGCAACAATGAATATCTGAGTAAATCTGACTACATGGTAACAAAAATTTTGACAGGAGTAGATTTTAGGGCAAAAAATTTAGAGTCTATAGATAATTTAGAAAAGAATTCTATGGATTTTTATGCATCTGTAAGAAGTTTATACTTACAAGATAGACAGAGAAAAATTGTTAATACAAATGCAACTATTGAAATTATGTATGAGGGTGACTGGGAAGAAGTTGAGACCCAATAACACAGTATAATGAAAAAAATTTTAGCTCTTACAACTTTTTTAATAATCATTTTTTCAAGTATTGGCAAAGTCCACTCAATTGAAGCTGATGTTTTTATTCAATCCACAGTTAACAGAGCAGCAAAGACGCTTGGTGGAAATCTCACCAAGGAAGAAAGGATAGAAAAATTAAAAGACATAGCTAGAGACACTGTTGATATCAATGGAATAGGCTTTTACTCTCTTGGAAATAATAGAAAAAATTTAACTGAGGAACAATTGGATCAATATAATGAAGTGTTTACAAAATATTTTTTAAAAAGCTTCTCAAGTAGACTGGCTGAATACTCTAACCCAGAAATAGAAGTAGACTCAAAAAAAGTAATTAATAAGAATTATACAATAGTATCTAGCACACTAGTTTCGACAGATAGCAGACCTGAGGTAAAAATTAAATGGAGAGTTTATACAAAAAATCCTAATAATTTGTTAATAAGAGATTTAATAATTGAAGGTTTAAGTCTGGCCAGAACTCAAAAAGAAGAGTTTTCATCTATAATAAATTCGAATGATGGAAAAATTGAAGCTCTAATAAAAAACTTATCAGATTTTTCCAATAAATAATCCCTACTAAAAATAATTTTTGGTGGGCCCACCAGGACTCGAACCTGGGACCAATACATTATGAGTGTACTGCTCTAACCAACTGAGCTACAGGCCCTATTTTTAAAATATTGTTTTACTTCAATAGTCTAAATTTATCAAGAAATGTATTCAAGACTGGATATTTATAATATTTTATTTAAAGTATATTCATCAATTAGATATCCATATGATTAGTTCAATTCCCAGAAAAAAATTATTTGATAAATACATAATATTCATATTTTTATGTGCATTTATATTATTTGTAGGAAAGTGGGCTTGTTCATTATATTTTTTTGATGAAAACATATCTGTAAAACTATTATTCGACACAAGATCAGATGGTTATATGTATTACCCATATATCAAAGCATTAGCTGATTTTAACTTTAATAATTCATTTGATATAGGTGTTAATAACTTAAAAAATATTTCTTTTCCACTTTATGCAATTCTAATTCATTCTATTTTTTTAAATATTTTTGGAGATTGGTCTTTTTTAATTCTAGAATTTATATGTATCTTCTTCTTTTTATTAATATTTTATTTTATCTTTTTAAAATTTGAATTTTCAAAAATCTTATCAATAACTCTGTCTGTGTTATTATTCACAATTCCTAGCTTGATGACTCTATTCAATTTAGATCAAATACCCTACATTAATAATTTAAATAATCTTTATGGTCTAAGATTTCCAAGACCACTAGTATCAAATTTATTTTTTTATTATTTTATAATTTTATTAATAAATATTAGTCAAAAAGAAATATTTAAAAATAAAGATTATATAATATTAGGAGCAATTCTAAGCTTTTCATTTACATCTTTTTATTACTTTTTTGTAATTATGGTTGTTAGCTTTTTTATATTTTTGTTGTGTAGATATAAATTTAATTTATACGCACACATTAAAGATAAAATTAAGTATTATTTAATAACTATAATTACTTTCATAATATTATCTTTACCTTTTTTGATTAATTTATATTTTTCTGAACCCAATTATGCAGAACGAGTATGTATTATAGATCTTACATTAAATCGAAAAATATTATTAATTAAACACTTATTTTTACAATTAACTAATATTAAATTCTTATCAGTAATAGGCTTAACATCTGTATTAACTTATTTTAATAATAAAAATAAAGTTTTTAATTATAAAATAATAAATATTTCATTTATCATTTTTTTAAGTTCTATAATTGCTCCATTTATTTTTATAGCTCTTTCGCCAAAATCTTGTTTAGTGTATCATTTCAATAATCTAATTATTTTGTGTGGATTTTTATATCTATTTTTTATTTTTTTTAATTTTTTTGTTTTTTATTTTAGAGAAAAATCCAAAGATAGAGGATTAGGTTATCTAACTGTATTGATAATCATTTTGGCAGGATTATACAATTTTGAAAATTACACTCATTACAAATCAAATTATTTAGATATTACCTATAAAGAACGAAGAAATAATTTCAATTTTATTACTGAAGAAATAAATAAATTGAAAAGTAAAAATGAAAACTTATCCATTCTCACATTTGATAGAGAATTAATGGTTTGGGGAATCATGAATGGAATACAAGATATCATCCCGTTAAGTGGTCAGCTAGTACCAAAAACTTATGAAATGATAGAAAGTGATTTAATTAACAGTTTTAAATTTTTAAATTTAAATAAGGATGATTTTAGTAAATTTTTTGAAAATAAAAAAAGAAGTTGGAGATACTTAAATCATTACACTCAAATGTTTTTTTGGTTCAGGTATACTGCAAATTCATTAAAAACATACAATGAAACAAAAAATTTTAAAGAAGATGAGTTAAATTTTATATTGAAAACCTCTCCACTTCATGCCCAGTCTCTAGCTTTACCAATTAATGAATTTGAAAGATTAACATCAAAATTTACTAGACATAATTCTGGCAAACTTTTAGAACCAGATATTATTTTTCTAAACATTGACAATCCAATATTAAAAAAATCTTCTATTTCTACAAATAAGTATTGTGTAATTAAAAAGGATAAAAAAATAAGTTTTTATATTTCTAAAAAAAAGTTTGTAAATTGTAAAGCAAATTAGGATATTCTGGATATAGAGATGTGCAAAAAGTTTTTCTGATCAAAAATTAATACCCAGATAATATAATTTGAACTTTGTTTCTTGATTTATAATCATTAGAACTGTTAATAATATATTATATGAAAAAAAGAAATTTTATTAAATTAATTTTTAAGTCATCTTATGTAATTTTTGTAATCCCAGTAATATCGTTAATAAATATTGATAATATCAAAAAAAAAATTTACAAAAAAAAATTCTCTAAAATTTGGATATTGGATATAAATGATAGTTAACAATCTTGAAGAAATAAAAAATAAAAAATTTCTTGCAATAATAATTGGGAGTGGTCCAGCAGGAATAAGTACTGCACTTGGATTAGAAAAGAAAAAAATTGAATGTTTGATAATCGAAGCTGGTGGTTTAAATTCTGATTCAAAAAATTTAGCTTATTTGGATGGTTTTTTTGTTGGTGACTCTGACTACACTACAATGCAAAGCTCTAGAGGTAGACAATTTGGTGGTACAGGTAATTTCTGGGGTGGAAACTGTAATCCTTTTCAAGAGGAGGAGCTCACAAATTGGCCAATTAAAAAACTAGATCTGGACGAATATACTGGTGGTGCAAAAAAGATACTAAATTTAAAAAAAAATTTTTTCTTAGAAAAATTTAGTAATAATTTAAATTTATATAATCTAGATTGGTCAGATGTAAAATTTGGTGATAAATACTTTAATTATATTAAGAAATCAAAGTATATTAATTTATCTTTAAATACAGTTTATCAAGGAAGTGATGGACACGATGGACAGATTACTTCTATAAATTGTTTTAAAGAAAAAAACTATAAATTAAAAAGTAGATATTTTGTTCTATCTTGTGGAGGAATTGAAAACTCAAGACTACTTCTTTGGACAAAAAAAAATAACCCTAAATTATTTAAAAATGCCTTGCCAATAGGCAACTATTATATGGACCACCCATTTCACCGAGTTGGGGAAGGACTGCTTAATTATAAGAAATTACAAACATATAATAAGAAAAATAATGTAAAAAAAGCACCATTGATTACATGTGATAGTTCGTATCATCTTTCATTCAATCAAAATTTTGTTCAAGAAAAAAAAATTATGAACTCAGGATTGTATATTGGTTTTTCAAATGCAAATAGATATGACAGTATTTTTAAACAGGTAAGATGTATGGCTCCAAATTTTATTAAGACAATTTATGAAAATAAAACAGTTAAGGACACTTACAAAATTAAAGTAGATGCACTTCAAGAACAAGAGCCAATTTTTAATAGAAAGATAGTATTAAATAAAAATAGTGACCCTCTCGGCATAGCTCTACCAGAAGTTCATTGGTGGAAAACAGAGTCAGAACGGCAAAGTGTGAGAACTATTACAGAGGATATTGCTAAGATTTTTTTAGAAAACAATATTGCTCGAATAGGACTTGAGGAATACCTATTTAACAAAGATGAATACGACACACGTGTTGGATATCATCAACTAGGGGGAACGAGAATGGGAAATAATATTAAAGACTCTGTTGTTAATAAAGATTTAAAAGTACATGGTATTAGTAATTTATTTATAAATGGAAGCTCTGTATTTAGAACTGGCAGCTATAACCACCCAACTTATACTATAGTAAAATTAGCTTTAAGATTATCAAATCATTTATCTAAATTATAATTTAATACTAAATTGTCTATTTTTAATATTTATTAATGTTGTTAAAATATATCTTAAATATCCCTATCAATGAATCGTAAATCAATCTTAAATTAACTGTGCTATCACCTTTTTCTCTATTCACAAAAGTTGTTTTTGTATCTTTAATTTTGAATTTATTATTATTTAATTCAGCAAGAATTTCTGACAAAACTATAAAGCCTGTCCCAATTTTTCCACAATTTTTTGTAACATGAATCACTGCTGGTTTTGAATAAATCCTATATCCCATAGTATAGTCACTTACATCAACCTTTAATAAAAATTTAGCTAATTTATTTGACAAAAAAGAAAATAACCTTCTTCTAAGAGGCCAATTAATAATTTTGCTACCTTTTAAGTACCTGCTCATTACGAGTAAATCTAATTTATCCTTTTTAAAAAATTTTATATTTTTTGGTAATTCTTTTGGATGACTTGACAAGTCAGTATCCATTTCAACAACTAAGTCGACTTTTTTCTCTTTAAGAATATTTTTCATTCCAAAGATAACTGCGGATCCTCTTCCAGATTTACTTTTTCTCTTAAAGTATTTAACATTTTTGTATTGAGAAATTTTATTTTTTATTTGATCTGTTGATGAGTCATCCACAATAATAATCAAATGATTATTAAAAATTTTTTTAATCTGTTTAATTAAAATAAATATATTCTCAAATTCGTTATAACAGGGTAAAATAAATCCGATTTTCATATTTTCATTGTATTCATTTTTATTTAATATTATATCTTAAATGTTTTATATATTAAATTATGTCCGATTTTTGGAAAAATAAAAGAGTTTCTATAACAGGTGGAGAAGGATTTCTTGGTGGCCATGTAGTAAGGTTATTAAAAAATAAAAAACCAAAAAATATTTCTATTGTGCGCCATACAGATTATGACCTAGTCAATAACGATGATGTTAAGAAAATGTATAGTATTCAAAAACCTGATATAGTATTTCATTTAGCCGCTACAGTAGGTGGTATTGGCGTAAATCAAAGAAACCCAGGCAAGTTTTTTTATGAGAATGCTATTATGAATCTACAAGTAATCCATAATGCATATTTAGCAAAAATTGAGAAGATAATATCCATAGGTACTGTCTCAGTTTATCCAGAAAACTCACCAATCCCATTTGAAGAAAAGAATATTTGGAATGGCTACCCTCAAGAAGATAGTGCTCCGTATGGTATAGCAAAAAGAATAATGCACACTCATTCCTTAAGTTATAGAAAACAATATGATTTTAATTCAATTATGATGATTTTAACCAACTTATATGGTCCTAATGATAATTTTAATAATGATACATCGCATGTAATTGCCGCATTAATTAAAAGGTTTTATGAAGCAAAAAAAAATAATGAAAAAGAAGTAATTGTCTGGGGTAATGGTGATTCAACAAGAGACTTTTGCTATATTGAGGATATAGCTACAGGAATTATTTCAGCAGCAGAGAGTTATAATGAAAGTGAACCTCTAAATTTGGCATCTGGAAGAGAAATAACAATTAAAAAATTAGTTATGATTATAAAAAAACAAATGAATTATAATGGTGAAATTATTTGGGATAAAAGCATGCCTATGGGTTCAGACAGAAGAAACGTCAATATTGGTCTAGCCCGTACAAAAATAAACTATGAGCCTAAATTTTCTTTAGAAGATGGAATTAAAAAAACTATCGAATCATATATAGATTCAAGAAAATCTTAAGATTTTTTAATAAAAATATTAGTTGTTTTGCTTAATGAGTAAAGAATTGAAAAATTAATCCAAAAAAGATTTGAATTAAATTGACTAAAGAATGCACCACTTGGCAATATTGGTGTAAAAACAAATAAAATGTATATAAAACAACCAAGCTGTAAATAATTTTTCGATGAAATAATTATCCTTAAAACTCTAAATATTAAATAAAATAATATTCCTAATAAAAAAACAGTACCAATAATTCCATGTTCAGCTAAAAATTCAAAGTATATCTGATGCGGGTGAGTTTGACATATATAATTATACTTAACATTTTTTTGTTCATCACAAGTCTCTACTCTAAAATTTTTATTACCAACTCCAAATAAAGGGTAACTTTTAAATACAATAATTGAGGTTCTCTGAATATCAAAATAAATATTTTTATTATAAAAATTAATAATTTTTTCCTTTGAGGAAATTAAATTAAAAAGTTGTCCCTCATATCTTAATTTTAAAAAATTAGAACTGTTGTACATAATAAATAAAATTCCAATTAAACCTATAATTGAAAATAATTTTTTTTTTGGTGATATCTCGTCATAAAAAAAATAAAAAACTAAAAAACCTAACATAGCTTTGATACTATTTGACCTTTCTCCAGTCAGAATTATTGCTATTAAAAAAAAAACTGAAAATAGTATAACTGCAATCTTATAATTTTTTGATTTTGATTTTGTAAAATTATGAAGAAACCCAACCAATAAAAAAATAAATCCATTAATAAAAGAACCAGCTATTTGTTCATCTTTAAAAAAGCTTACAACTCTTTCACTTAATTTAGAACTATAGCCTAGAATATTTTTTCCTAATATGGCTTCTATATATACATCAACTACAAATAAAATTAATATTACAATCCATGCATATAAAAAATTATTAAAATTTTTATATTTATAAAAAAAATAATTCATTGCTATAAAAAATATTATAAATCTTAAAAAACCAAAGTTTCTTGAAGCACCCATGTATAAGTCTAATGAAATTAAAGAATTAAAAATTAAATATATATAAATAAAAAATAATAATTTGACAGTTTGACTATAGCAAAGATTAATTTCTTTATTCTTAATTATAGAAAAAATAAATAAAAGATTTATTAGTAATATTATTATCAATGAGACGGCTGGGCCAGCTACTATAGATACTGGTATTACTGAAAATAATAAAAATGCGAATAAATGAGTTCTTGTTTCAAACATGACTTAGATTATTAAATCCAACTATAATATAAAAATTAACTTTCTAGGAAGCTTTTAAGTTGTTTTGATCTGCTCGGGTGTTTTAATTTTCTAAGCGCTTTAGCCTCTATTTGTCTAATTCTTTCTCTTGTAACAGAAAATTGCAAACCTACTTCCTCTAAAGTATGGTCGGTATTCATCCCAACACCAAATCGCATTCTTAATACTCTTTCTTCTCTTGGTGTTAATGTAGATAGAATCTTAGTTGTAGCTTCACTCAAGTTAGATTTAATTGCTTGCTCTAATGGAGCTAAAGCTTTTGTATCTTCTATAAAGTCACCTAAACTACTATCTTCTTCATCACCTACTGGTTTTTCTAAAGAAACAGGTTCTTTTGAAATTTTAAGGACTTTTCTAACTTTATCTAGTGGCATTCTTAATTTTTTTGCTAATTCTTCTGGTGTGGCTTCTCTACCAAATTCACTTAAAATTAATCTTTGCGTTCTCACAATCTTATTGATTGTTTCAATCATATGAACAGGAATTCTTATTGTCCTTGCTTGGTCTGCAATCGATCGTGTGATTGCCTGTCTTATCCACCAGGTTGCATATGTGGAGAACTTATAACCCCTTCTATATTCAAATTTATCTACAGCCTTCATCAAACCAATATTTCCCTCTTGAATAAGGTCTAAAAATTGAAGCCCCCTATTTGTATATTTTTTTGCTATTGAAATTACCAATCTTAGGTTTGCTTCGACCATTTCTTTCTTTGCAATTCTAGATTCTTTTTCTCCTTTTTGAACTCTGCTTACTAATTTTTTAAAATCTGTTACAGAAATTCCTAATCTATGACTAATTTCTATTAGTCTTTCTCTTATATTTTTAAATTCTTCTTTATTTTTTATAAAAAATTGTTTCCATACCGGGTTTGTATCAAGAAATTTTTTAAGATTTGGATTAATTTCATTTCCTATGTAAAACTTAATAAATTCGTTTCTTGAAATTTTTTGATCCATTGCTAACCTCAAAAGATTTCCTTCCAATGAAACTACTTTTTTATTTTCAACATAGTGTTTTTGAACTAATTCTTCCAGCACAGGTGGAGACAGTTGAAGAGATTTTATATTTTCTAGAATATCACCCACAATCTTTTCATACCCTTTTTCTTTAGATGGTGAGAAATTTGCTGAATTTAAAATACAATCTAATTTTTCATTTTGATATTTAATTAACTTACCGTACTCTTTTGTTAAAGTATTAACTGTTTTTAAAACTTTTGGCTTGATTTCGTTCTCCATTGCAGCAAGTGTAGGGTTAAACTCATCGTCTGAATCATCACCACTGCTAGAGCTATCTGTATTCTTGTCTACCTCACCAGAATTTCTTTGTTTTGCACTCTGACCTGTATTTTCATCTTCCATGTAGTTAGTGTCAATATCAATAATTTCTCTAACTAAAATCTCGTCCTTTTGTAATTTTTCATCCCATTCAAAAAACTGTTGAGCTGTTATAGGGCTTTGTGCTAACGCAATTAACATTACATCTTTTCCAGCCTCTATCCTTTTTGCTATTGCAATCTCACCCTCTCTAGAAAGGAGCTCGACACCACCCATTTCTCTTAAGTACATCCTTATCGGGTCGTCACTTTTTTCAATAGTTTTTCCTTCTTCTTTGCTAGAACTTTCTTTTTTTCTTAGGACTTTAAAATCTGTTTTTTTTTCAACTAGTGCTACTTTTTCATTCAAAATGTGCATGAATGCTTGTTCTAAATTTTCATCAGAAAGGTTTCTTTTACCTAATGATTTATTTAACTCATCAAAGGTTATAAATCCTCTATGAGTCCCACGACCCATAAGTCTAGCAAATGATTTAGTAATTATTCTTTCC
>MDTF01000658.1_pt1 | contig 10947 bp, 6 predicted proteins | sample 811191 | NCBI WGS metagenome assembly MDTF01 (sample SAMN05326649, study PRJNA326480) | marine metagenome | isolation source: seawater | place: Southern Ocean | collected 2011
GGAACCAGAACCGGAACCAGAACCGGAACCAGAACCGGAACCAGAACCGGAACCAGAACCGGAACCAGAACCGGAACCAGAGCCAGAGCCAGAACCAGAGCCAGAGCCAGAACCAGAACCGGAACCGAACCTAAAAGTCAAACAAGTCACAGAAGTAGTAAAACCAAGACAAAACCCAAGACAAAAACTAATAAAAAATAAAATCGGCTCAATGAAATTTGTATAAACAACTTAACAAATAACTATAATTAAAATTATAATTTAATAATAAAATATATTGTAACAATGCAAATATATTTTATTATTAGATTATAAGTATGGTTAATATTGGCAATAATTTAACTAATATAGATAAAATAAATTTAAAATCGCAAAAATCTTTTCGCGAAAAAGATAATTCAAAAGCTTTAATAATTAAACAATTATTAAAATCTTTTGGAAATAGTAAAATTCCCAATTTAGGACCCAATTTAGGAAAATCTCCTTTAGAATATGAAAAAAACATAATAGGGGGGTTTAGAACATCTATGAATGCCGGCGATGTTAAAACTCTTGATGGTGGAGCAACCAATGAAAGATACGGATATGCACCAAATCAAGTGAATGGAATTTCAAAAAGAATTAATTCAACAAAACTAGGTGGTTCTGTTAACAGAAACGGAGAGTCAATGTATTCGGGTAATCCATCATATGTATATGATTCTTCATTATTTTCAAAATATAGAAAATTATCAACCATAAATAAAATTATAAGCGATATTGATGAACAAATTTCTGGCGGGGTGGCAGATGACTATATTTCAAACAGTTCAGGTAAAATATATGATTTAAATAATAATTTATTATTAAATTCTTTAACTACTTCATTAGACGGGTTATATACATTTTCAATTAAAAATATAACAACTTCATATATAAAAATAGTATTTGAAAATGGAATTGATAATGGAACAAATATAATGAATAATATAAAATTGAAGACAACATTGCAGTTAAACAGCAGAAATGAAATGAATAATATAAATATATTAACCACAATTTATAGTTATATTATAGATATATATTTAACTTCTTTAAACCATACCCCAGAAGATATACCATTGTATGATATAAAATCAAAAATAAAGCAATTTTTTAAATTAGATTATATAGATGAAATTGATGAAGATTTCATAAAATATAGAAAATTAAATTTATTAAAAGTAATAAATCAAATACACATAATAGTAAATACATTAAATAAAGTTTTGAATATAGATACAAATGTAATAATATATAAAATTTCTTTGTATTTGTTTAATATTTATATAAATGATGAAGATATAAATTTAGAATTAGATAATAATATTCATTTATCAAAATTATTATCAAATATAATAAGTTTAGAAAAAGACACGATTAAGAATGTAGAAAATTATAATAAGTATGTAAATATAATCACATATTTAGAAATAATAAATAGCGAAGTAACAAATGTAATAAAAAATAACAAATTATGGAATTATAATAAAAATATAGTAGAATCAATAAAAACTAGTTCTTATTTATATTTAAATGAATCTAATAATATATTTGCTGATAATTTAAATAACGTTGATTTTTATAATAAAGTAAGAACATTACCATTGATAGAAGTTAATAAATATTATTTAGAAAATGATAATGATATTAATAAAATATCAAAATTAAAAAATATTGTATTGTTAAAACAAAACAAAAAAATATTAACAAAATTTAAATTAAAGAATACAACTTCAAGTAATAAGAAAAAAGAAGAATTGAATTATTATAATCCAATTGATATCAATAATGAAGTTAAAAATGAACCTAATAATAATAATTTAACATTAATAAATGAAGAAAATAAATTATCACAAATAAAAAGAAGAAGAAGAAGACCAACTCGAAGTCATAATGTAAATATAATAAATAACAATAGTATAGGACCAATAAAAGAAGAACCAATAAAAGAAGAACCAATAAAAGAAGATCCAATAAAAGAAGACGAAATAAAAGAAGAACAAATAAAAAAAGAACAAATAAAAGAAGAAAATGAATATGTAGAAAGAAAATTAATAATGGATTATGAAACAGAAATAAACAAAAATATAAAATTTAGAAACAATGATGGTAATATTGAAATTATGTATTACCTAAATGTATCATTAGAAAATTACAAAGATATATATACAAACTCAATAACATTGTACATAAGTAAAATTATCAATAATAAGGATTTAGAATTAGGTGATTATTTTAAAAATAAATTTAAATATGAGATAAATGATAAGACAATAAAAATATATTGTAAAAAAATGTTTAATAAAGCTATAAAAATATATACAAATAAATGGATAACATTATTAAAAAAAAATAGATAATAGTGTATTAATAAGTAAAGTTTCAAAAATATCAATATATGACAATGAAGATATATTCAACTCATCTGTATCTATAATAACAGATGGTATAAATGAAAATAATAAAGCATATTTATCAATACAACCATTAGATAATGCTAATAATAATCTAAAAGCAGGAAGTATAATATATTACAATACAAAATATTATGTAGATGATATTTTAAATTATAAAACATTAACTGGTGATTATATAAACTATAATGGAGCAACAGAAGTAAATACATTTACTAATGTAACAGATTATAGTAAATACTCAAAAAATTTCTTTCGAGGAGGTAGATCGTACAATCCAGATTTTTTTAAGTTAATAAATTGGGCATCAAATGATTTAAATAATGAAATACCAGGTGTATTGTTATCTGAATTACATAACATAAATAAGAGAGATGTTAGTGATAATTTCATAATTATAAATGATTATAGTGATATGTATAATTCATTATTAGATCCGGTTACAAATTCATTAGACAAAGGAAAATTTGTAGATCCAATACAAAATGAAGAATTTTGGGTAAATACTATAAATTGGATAAATAATAATGACATTGAGCCTTTTGTAGGTAATATGATAACAGAAAGAATGATACAAGAATTTGAACCAGAACCGGAACCGGAACCGGAACCAGAACCGGAACCGGAACCAGAACCAGAACCAGAACCAGAACCGGAACCAGAACCTGAACCAGAATCACAAACATATAAGATAGACAAAGTAAATTTAGGAACAAATAATTTATTATTGGAAGACGATGAAATAGGTGATATAAATATATTAAACAATACAGATTATGTAGGTAAATTATTAAATACTTCAACCAGTTTAAGTGATATAACTTATTTGTACAAAGATAAATATATAGAATCAACAAATATGTCTTTAGAATTAAGTTACACAAACAATAATATATATAATGATATAGAAATAGAATATGATAATAGTAATCCAGATAATATAATAACAATAAGTAGTGTATCAAATAAATTTGTAAATAAATATGTTCACAGTTTATTTATAACAATAAGTAATAACTTATTAGAAGTAAATTCAGAAAATCATGATGGAACATCTAATAACGGCAAATTAGCAGTTAATGAGATAAGTAATAATGTATATCAATTATTCAATACAGGTCATGATATATTGAATATAGAAAATGATTACAATAAATTATCAATAAACAAAGATGTAATATTATCAAATATAATAGAAAAGGTAGAATTAGGAACAAATAATAATGAAATATTAAGAGATGAAATGGGAGATACAGGCGTAAGTACACAAAATATAAATAATTATATAGGTAAATTGTTATATACAGACGCTTTAAATACAAAAATATTTTTGTATACAAATGGATTTAGATATTCAAATAAATCAGAAATAGAAGAATATACAAATAATAATATATATGATGATTTAGAAATTTCATTAGATGAAACAAATATAAATAATATTAAAATGACTATAAAAACAGTAAGCCAAAGATTTGAGAATTGTTATTTGCATACTTTATTTATTAATTTTAACAAAAATATTGAAATTTTAACAACATCAGAAAATTCTATTAATAAAGAAAATATAGCAATAAATAATGTTAAAAACAATATATATCAAATTATAGGAACATTAGATAATAATAATGATATAGAACAAGAGTTAATAAAATTATCAGAAGATAATAAATATGTAATATCAAATATAAAATATATTTAAAATATTTAATGTGTATAATAATGAATAATGTATAAATATATAATTTATATAAAAAATTATATATATATATATAATTATGTCATCTAGATTTATAAATATAATCAGAAACTCTAATATTATAAATGATATTTCATATAATTATGATACAGACTTATTAATAGATTATTTATTAGGTAAATTAAATAGTAATCCACCACCGTATAAACAGACAGAAGAATCAGAATATAAATCCATATTAAGAAAATACGAAAATGTAATAAAAAATACTAGATTCGCAACTGATTTAAATAGTATGATTTATTATAAATTAAATTATCATTTTGAAGAACCATCATTTGATTTAGATGATGAACAACTATTACATGATATATTATGTATAAATAATGTATCAATAGTTAATGTAATAAATTCAAATGGTAATAAATATTTATTTAATAACGAAACAAATTATAATTCAAAAAGAAGATATGGTTTGAATAATGGAGTATATACTTTAAAAAATGTTCCTGAAGGACATCCATTAGCTTTATTAAATGATGATATATCAAATAATATTACATATATTGGTGATCAAAATAAAATGAAATCTAGACAAGTTCAATATCCAGATAATAGTATACATAATCATAAATTTTATTATGGCAATATTCAAATAACAGTATCAGGTAATTTTCATAAAACAAGTATTTATTGTTTTTATCATGGTTACATGGGTGGACAAAATTTATTTAGATACGATGAAACATGTAATGTTGACACCGGTCCTATATTGACTTATTCCATGAAAATAGGAATAAAAGAAAACAACAAATATCCTATAAATATATTACTTCCTGTAGGAGAAAAACTTACCGGAGTATTAATTACTTTTAATCAAGATATTAATTATGATAACACCAATTCGTTATGGTTGAATAATAATATTAATAGTTTAGTAGTATCTAATAAATCAATAGCATTAGCTGTAACTGAAAGCAATAGTTTAACTGGAACAGGTGAATATATAACAATAGGATATTTAAATAATTTAGCAGTAATGAATAAAAGAAAAGATATTTTAACAACTAATAATCCACCATGTACAATGGATGTTTATAATAATAATATATTCCAAACATATCATACTAATAATGTAGATAATTACTTTGGAACAATTGATTCTGGATATGGTATTAAAATAGGTTCAAAAAATAATAATTTATATCCAATACAGATTATTATTCCAGTTGGAATCAAATTAACTGGATTATTAATAACTTTTAATGAAAATATAGATTATAATCTTAACGAAAATACATGGTTAAATAATAATAATGTTGTAATTTCATCAAAATCATTAGCTTTAGCTGTTACAGAAACAAATGGTTTATTAGGAACAGATGAATTATTAACAATTGGATATTTAAATAAATTTTCATCAATTAACACAAATAATCAAATATTAGATACAGGTAACCCTTCTTGTACATTAGACGCGTATGATATAAATACAAACAAAATACAAACATATAGTATAGTTAATACATCTGGCTTTTTTATATAAATATATAGTGTCAAATAATAAATTTTTATTATAAAATAAAAAATTATTATATTATATATACTGTAAATATTATATGGCTTCTAATAATTATAAAAGAGGTGATGTTAATAATGATAATAAAATAGGAACAATTGATGCTACATACATATTGAAACATTTAGACAATAATGATAATTATTCAATAACAAGCGATATTTCTTTATTAATTGCTGATGTTAACAACGATGGAATAATAGACAATAATGATGTACGTTATATATTATCTCATATAACAAATGTACCTGGTTATGAAACAATAGACGCAATAACAGAACCAGAACCAGAACCAGAACCAGAACCAGAACCAGAACCAGAACCAGAACCAGAACCGGAGCCAGAACCAGAACCAGAACCAGAACCCGAATCCGAACCCGAACCCGAACCCGAACCAGAGCCCGAACCCGAACCCGAACCCGAACCCGAGCCTGAGCCCGAACCTGAGCCCGAACCTGAACCGGAATCCGATGGAGGGGTTGTTGTGCCAACAACGCCAACTATAACAATCAATACAAATGGTAGCTTTAATTTAGAAGGACAAGGATTAAGTGGAAAAGTAATTAGTAAGGGAAGAATACAATGGGGGGCGGTGCAATTTACACCCAACCCATCCAGTTCAGAATTTATTGGTATGGTAAATGATGATGAATATGCAGTTGTCAAATTACAAAGTGTTATTGCAGGTAGACAATTAAATTTTGATAGTGATACAGTTGATAACGCAAAAAGAACAATATCTGACTCAAATATTCCATTGTTTACCTTATCATCATACACAATTGATAATACTATACCATTATTAGTAACACAATGCTTTATCAATTTTACAGATAATACTTCAGTCACTCTAAAAGATAATACTTTAATAGTTAATACGTCTCCTTAAAAATTAGATAATTTTATAATATATATATAATTTAATATATATATTATATATATGAATTGGATTTATACATACACTAACTTTGATTTGGTTGAAAGTAATACAATAATAGATTTAACAAATGCTGGATTAATATTTGGAACTGGTTATACTGATATTTTTGATATCCCGAATGACCCACAGGGTGTTGGTGAATTTATAACACTTAATGATATTCTTGTTTCATTGAGAGATAATTGGTTAGACACAGAGCGTAATATTCTTGTACATGTGTTAAATTCAACCAGTTTTACTACTAATGATTTACCACCTAATATTTCATCAACCGAAGAACCAGACTCAGAACCTGAACCTGAACCTGAATCTGAACCAGAACCAGAACCAGAACCGGAACCAGAACCAGAACCAGAACCAGAACCAGAACCAGAACCAGAGCCAGAACCTGAACCAGAACCAGAACCAGAACCTGAACCAGAACCCGAACCCGAACCCGAACCCGAACCTGAACCTGAACCTGAACCTGAACCTGAACCTATGTTTAATAATAATTTAGTTCCACCATGGATGGGAGCACCAGTTGAAAAAATAGAAACAAATACACAAAATAATTTGATATATGGAAAAAATAATATGATTAATTTAAGAATAATTGAAGAAAATAACAAAAATATTTTACAAATATCAAACAATTTAAATTATGATATTTATTTAAAATCACTAACAGGTATTACTGGTAATAATTTAACTTCATTATTAGATGGTTATAATTATATAGATAAATATAATGAATTAGTTTTTGATGCATTGAAAAATTTGAGGTTGTATGATTCGAAAGAAAAACTATACAATAATTTGTCAAACAAATTATTAAAAATAGAAAAAAATAGTAATTGGGTCAATATATTAGATATGAAAGAAACAAATAAATTAGAATCACTCATATCTGGTAATAATGATCAAATATATTCAAATAATGATATAAATATAATAGAAAATAGTGGTGGACGAAATGTTTTAACAATCAATTATGTAAAAAATAGAAATTTAGAGGAGAGAGTAAAAAAAGCTACTACTAGTTGGGCTGTAAATAAAACATATTCTAATTTATTTGAATATAAATTGAATTTAATTTAATTCAATTTAAATATTTTATGTACAAACAAATAGCATAATATATTATATTTTAATATATATAATAAAATATATTATGCTTAATGACATATCGGGATTAAGATATTATATAAAAGATGATAATTTCAATATAGGACACAATTATCGTTATAAAGATTTAATAGAATTATTTTTTGAAAAAAAACACCAAATAAGAGCTTTATTATTTAAAATAAAAGATTTTATTGATTATACACCCACGTCAAATTTTGAATTAGGCTCACCCTTACCTTTAACTGAAAATTCAGATATAAGTCAAATTGTTTTTGTTAGTCCAATAAATGATATATTATGGAATGATTTAAGTTATCATACATATTATGATTCAATATATGATTTAAGTAAAATAGAATTAAGAAATAAACAAAATAAATGGTTTAATGATAATTCTAAAAATCAAATAGATATTTTAAATAATTTATGGGAGTTGACTCTTGGGCATTCATCTAGTTATTGGACAATAAGTAATGAAATAGTATCAACCGATATTATATATAATAAATATTTTGATACATATACAGAACCAGAACCAGAGCCCGAGCCCGAACCCGAACCCGAACCCGAACCCGAGCCCGAACCCGAACCCGAACCCGAACCTGAGCCCGAACCCGAACCTGAACCGGAATCCGAACCCGAAGCAAGGCAACCTGAACCCGAACCCGAACCCGAACCCGAGCCCGAACCCGAACCCGAGCCCGAACCCGAGCCAGAACCCGAGCCCGAGCCCGAACCCGAACCCGAGCCAGAACCTGAATTACACTGGAATAAAACACCACCATGGGTTGGTCCTCCACAGTAAATAAATATATATAATTATTTATTTTATTTATAAAATAATATTTAATAATATTTTGGTAAAAAAAAATATAATTATTTATTATAAATGACGACACCATCTAATACTGGCTGGTATTTTATGTCTATACCAAACGATCAATCTATAAGATTTTATGTTCAAAAAACATTAGATGCATCTAATTTAGATATATCATTAATATGTGTTCCATTAAACAAAGATGTAGTAAGAAATGATAATGATAATGAAATGACCGATATAAGCTTATCAAATTTTATTTCAAGTTTAAATTATAATGATGGTCCAGTAGAAAATTATGGAGAATTTACTGTAAATGATTGGGGAAAATTATCAATATTTGATTATGATACAAAATTATCTTTACCATCTGGCATTTCATCTATACCTTGCTGGGTTTTATTAAAAAATAAAATAGTTCCATCATTAGTTATAGATACAAGTTTAGTAAATTTAAAAGAATATTATGGTGTCAATTATGACATAGATATATCAAATGATAATACATTTGCTAGTCGTCCCGGAAAATCATATGTAATAAATAAATTATCTTTAAATTTTCCAGAATCAACACAAATACAGAAAATTTCTTATGGTGGAAATATTACACCATTAAATAACATATCAAATGAAGAAATTGTTTATGAATCATTAGCGCATCATGATGTAAATAATGTACCGGCTAATAATTTTAATACCTATCATCATTATTTTTGGTTTGATAATTACAAATATCCTACTGAAATATATAAAAATTCAGATTTACAAAATTTAATAACAACCGATCCAAATTATGGTCCTGATTATGGACTTTATAATATTAGAAATAAAGATTTTGCAGGAGAAATGACAGATGATGTTGCTGATTCAATAAAATATGATTTTGCAAAAATGAATGAATATAGTGATAATGATAGTTATTTAACAGTTGGTGATATAAGTTATGGTATAGTTACACGCCCAAATGTATTAGTTGAAAATGTTAATGATAATAGTTGGAATATAGATTTATCATATCATATATGGGAAACAGATATATGGGAACCAACTGGTAAAACCCCATCTTTAATAAATTGGACAGATATATCATTAGGACACAAACCATTAAGGTGGGGTCCATCGGATAGAAAAGAACATTTAGCAAATAAAGATGAAAATTTAGAAATATTGCAATTAATATTAGATCAAAATTCAACAGGTACGATAGAACTATCATATGGTAATGATTTAGATAATCAAATATATTACCAAAAATTATTTGTAAATAGTGGCGAAATAAGTATGAATTTAGTTCGTAATATACCACCAGGATTAGTTATAAATGTTACTACTGGTGAAGTATATTTGAAAGGTCACATACCAAGAGAATCATTAGCTCAGAATGAAAAGTGTTATGTTGAAGTATGTCATTTCAATTGGTTTAGTCGAGGAGAGGGATTTGAAAAAGGTGGTAAAAAATGTGGAACTAATAATTCAAATTTAACTGATTTAAATGTACGAAATAAATTAATCGATTTCAATTCTCATTTTTATAGTGATACTACTCAAATAATTCAGGATCTTGGTGCAATAAATAATGTAATTACTAATAATCAATTGACAGTAAATCAAGGGGCCGGAACTGAGGCAAGTAGTTCTTCATGGGTAGATAATATTACAAAAATTACTAGAGATGCCGCGATGATGGGTAATAATGGAATTATAATGCCTACTGCTGTACTTTATACGATAAAATTTGATGGGGTCTCCAACGGATTTGATTCATTAGGATCAAAAGAATCATCCTCCGATTCATTATGTCAAGCAAATGAACAACTTAGAATATTTAATTTTAATCCACAATATATTTCATTTATGAAAGAAAACCCACCCAATCAAGTATATTTAAGTATAAAATATGCAAATACTGAGTCTAGAGGAAATCAATATTATCCACTTTCTGAATATGAATATATGTTTACACCTGATGAATTTCCACCTAAAGATTTAGAAAATAACAGTATTTTACATGAATCAGGATTTTATCCATTAACAATAATTGAAGATTTATAAAAATTATAAAAATTATAAAAATTATAAAAATTATAATATATTATTATATCAATATATATAATATATTATATATAATATATAATATATTATAATATGACAAGCAACAATAATTACGATTATTTATTGTTAGATGTATCAAATATTAATGGTAGAATATTAACTGAATATATACAACAGCAAAAAAATTTTTTTGAATATGTTATGGGACTTACTGGAGATGTGTTAATTACACAAGCAGAGGCTAGTGGTAATGAAATGTTTAATAATTTATCAAGCGAAGCTTTATTAGCTGAACAAAAATCAACTTTACTA
>MDTF01006008.1_pt1 | contig 10946 bp, 10 predicted proteins | sample 811191 | NCBI WGS metagenome assembly MDTF01 (sample SAMN05326649, study PRJNA326480) | marine metagenome | isolation source: seawater | place: Southern Ocean | collected 2011
CAATGGATAAAAAAAAATTTAATGAAAAAATAAAATATAATGATATTCCAGAATGGGACTCGATCGGACATATGTCATTAATGTCTGATTTGGAGGAGGGTTTTAATATTTCAATAGATACAGATGATATTATTGATTTTAGTTCTTTTAAAAAAGGAATTCAAATCTTAAAAAAGTATAAAATAGTCTAAAAAACATATTATGAATAGTCTTGAGAAAAAAGATACACATAATTTCAACGAAAAATTTAAGTTATCAGTAATTATACCAATATACAATTCAGAAAGTTATTTAGCGAATTGTATAGATAGTGTCTGCAAACAGATCAACAAGAATGTAGAGTTAATTTTAATAAATGATGGCTCTAAAGATGAGTCAATTAAAATTTGCAAAAAGTATATTAAGAAATTTAATTTTATTAGGTTAATAAATTTAAAAAAAAATAAGGGTGTATCATATGCAAGAAATGTTGGTATTAGATCGTCTTTGGGTGAATTTATATGTTTTGTAGATAGTGATGATGCATTGCTACCAGGATCTATAATTAATTTTTTAAGTTACATCAAAAATTATAATGATCACAAATTATTTGTAATAAGAAATTTTGTTCTTAAAAAAGAAATAAAGGGATCAAAATATAATTTAAGAAATTTAGTTTCGAATGAAAAAAAAAATTCTATATTACACTCTACAAATTGCTGGAATTTTATTATTAAAAAAGAATTTCTTAAATCAAACAATATTTATTTTAAAAACCTTAAAGTAACTGAAGATTGGGTTTTTGTCACAGAAATGCTTTGCGTAGCGAAAAAATATAAAATTATTGAAAAACCCGCTTATATGCATCGCATGTACGAACCTAATTCATTAGGAAAAAATACAGGTTATCTAATCGCTATTTCTCGCCTGAAAGTAATAGCTGAATTTGGAAGAATTATATCTAAAGAAAAAATTTATCTTAATGAAAAAAAAATTAATTTTTTAAAAAGACTTTTAAAAGCTTCAGCAGAACAAATGTATTCTAATCTGATTTTATGTAATGCCCAGCAAATTAAAAATATTAGTGAATATCTAAAAGTTTATCATTTAACAATAATGAAATTATCGAAATTACATTTCAAAAAATTTAATAAAATATTTAAAAGTAAAAAAAGTATTAAAAATCAATTAACTGAGTATAAATTAAAAAGTTATAAAAAAATAAAAGACGTTTTAAAAAAAAGTATAGAAAAAAATGTAATCATATTCTGTGCTGGAGGCTATGGAAAGACAGCATTAAAAATATTGTCAAACTCTGGAGCAAAAATTGACTCCATAGTAGATAATAACCCGATGTATCACAAAAAAAAAATAGGTCAGTTCACTATTGAAGGTCCACTATATTTAAAAAAAAATATTAATAAATTTTATAACTTTAAAATTTTTATTTGTAATAAAGAAAAAACTGTATTTAACCAAATTAAATTACAATTAAAAAAAATTGGATTTGAAGATAGAAGTATAATCCACTTTAATATGTGATTAGTTTATTGTTTGAAATTAACTTTAACCTTAAGTTTTTTGATACTAATTGACATTTCTTAGGTATTATTGTAATTAATTTCATGCTCAATTTTTCTGATTATGCAAAAAAATATTCTCAAAATAATAATAATTTATCAATTATTTACGGAGCTGGAATAGTTGGAAGAATGACGCTAGAAGCTTTAAGCCAAAGAAAGATTAAAGTAGATCTTTTTTGTGATGCCAGTCCAGAAAAACAGAAAATTAAGGTTAAAAATATAGAAGTTATTTCCCCCGAAAGCCTAGACAAGCTAAATAAAGAAACGGATATTTTTGTATCTATTCAATATTTTAATTCAATAATTCCATTTCTTGAAAAAAAAGGATTTAAAAATTTATATAAAGTTACTGACTTGTTGGCAGACACCAATTTAGAAAAAAGTTATAAGTCTGAATGGGCTGTCGAGTTAGGTTTGTCCGAGATACCTTATAATTCTGCCCTGAGAATAGTCGACTTCTACAATAAAATGGGAATGAAAAATGATTACCTTAAAGATGGAAAATTGCATGTTAAAACTATTGATATTCAAGTTACTGAAAGATGTTCACTTAAATGTCAAGATTGCTCTAATTTGATGCAGTATTACGATAGACCACAAAATAGTGAAGAACACGTTATGTTTGAGTCAATTGAAAAATTTATGACATGTGTTGATAGTCTAGATGAATTTAGAGTAATTGGTGGTGATCCATTTATGAATAAAGAACTTTACAAAGTTGTTAATAAACTTGCAACTTATGAAAAAAACAAAAAAATAGTAATTTATACGAATGCAAAAATAGTTCCTAAAAATGAAAATTTAGAATGCTTAAGAAATGATAAAGTATTAGTTTATATAACAAATTATGGGAGGGATTCTATTGCACATGATGCACTTGTAGAAGTTTTAAAAAAAGAAAATATAAATTACTCGACTTTTAAATGTACTACTTGGATAGATTGTGGAAGAATAATGCCGAACTCAAACAAAACTGAAGAAGCTTTAGAACATCAGTTTGATAATTGTTGTGTTAGTGATTTAATCTCACTATTGCATGGAAAAATATATAGATGTCCCTTTAGTGCAAATGCAAATAATTTAGAAGCTATTCCCAAAAATGCTTCTGATGAAGTTAATTTATTAGATAAAAGCCTTAGTATTGATGAGTTAAGAGAGCAAATAAAAACATTATTGTATGAAAAAAAATCTATTACAGCTTGCTCATTTTGTAATGGAAGAGATTATTCTGTAGCAACTATACCTTCTGCCATTCAAACAAAAAAACCTCTGTCTTATACAAAAGTTTTAAACGAAACGTCCCTAGTAAATAGAATGGCAAATAATTAAATAGTTTATTTTTTATTTAATTTAAATATTTTATGAGCTAATTTAAGGTCTTCTGGAGTATCTATATCCACAGAATCAAGATCTTTTAGAATTATAAATTTCGCCTTCATTTTATGAAACATTTTATTTTTTAGCCAGGCATCCAATTTAAAACAATCAATTTGTCCTGAGTTATAATAATAATCCTCTAAATCTTGAGTTCTCATAAGTTTCTTTTTAAGATTTAATGGCTCTAGTTTACCTTTATTAAATTTTAAGGCTCTTTGTATGGGGTGTGGAAACTTTTTAATCGTAGTTACGTACTCTGTTGTTTTAAGCATTTGACTGCACCTAGTAATTAATTGTTTTTCTACAAATACTGAAGTTGGATATAAAACAAAAATATTAATTTTTTTATTTTTATTTTTATTTAAAATAACTTTGCTTATAAAATCATCTATTACTGACTTTATAATAGCATGATCGTTTGATAATTTTTTTGATCTAATATAAGGCACAATTGCACCACATCTAGTTGCCAATCCCTTGATTAAAGAAGAATCTGTAGATACATATATATCATCGAATAATTTACTTTTTTTTGCATTTTTGATTACTCTTTCCAAAAGAGGTTTGCCAAAAAATTTTTTAATATTCTTATTTTTTATTCTTTTGCTGCCACCTCTTGCTGGAATAAGGCAAATTGTTTTTTCATTCATAGGCATTTATTATTAATTTGGTTAATTATTAAAAATCATACAATATTCAGCAGTTTATAATAACAATACTAAAATTAAATAAGTTAAAGTTTTTATATAAATGAAACCCAAATAACTTTTTTTGTTTAAACTTCAAAATAAATTTATAATTTTCAAAAATTATTTTTCATTAACTGTTTTAAACCATTAATACTTAAGTAATCTTTATTATTTTTACTTGTGTAACAAAAAGACTCAGTTACTTTTTTTGCTGTGTTTTTCTTACAATATCTATCAATTTTTTTAATATCATTTGTTGGTAAAATTACATAATAATTTTTTAATTCTAGTGTATTTTTTGCTTCATAAGAATTAATTAATTCTTCATGGATTTTTTCTCCAGGTCTAATGCCAGTAATTTTATAATCATTATTTGATGTTATTGCTGAAATTAAGTCTATGATTTTAAAACTTGGTATTTTAGGAATCAATATCTCACCATCGTTGCAGTTAGAAAAAGAATATGTAACCAATCTTATAGCTTCTTCGAGTGTTATGTTAAATCTGGTCATGTCTTTATGAGTTAAGGAAAGTTTTTCCTTCTTATCATGTTGCTTTAAAAAAAAAGGAATGACGGAACCTCTACTGCCCATTACGTTCCCATATCTAACTACAGAAAAACTAATCTTCTTTGTACCTTTTATGTTGTTTGCTGATACAAAAAGTTTTTCAGAACAAAGCTTAGTTGCTCCATATAGATTTATTGGTGATGATGCTTTATCTGTAGAAAGTGCAATGACTTTTTTTACATTTGAATTTAATGCTGCTTCTACAATATTTTGAGACCCCAGGATATTTGTTTTAATAAATTCAAATGGATTATATTCTGCTGCGGGGACCTGTTTTAAGGCCGCTGCATGCACAACATAATCAACACCAATAAAAGCTCTTTGAACTGAATTTAATTCCCTTATATCACCCAAAATCATTCTTACCCTCGTATCTTGGAATATTTTTTGACTAGACATCTCAAATTGCTTTAATTCATCTCTACTAAAGATTATAATTTTTTTAAATTTAATTTTTGATTGAATTAAGGATGAAATATAGGCTTTACCAAAACTTCCAGTTCCTCCTGTAACTAAAATTACTTTATTTTTAAACATTATTTACCTTATAAATATTTATATATTTTTTGATACTTTTTATAACGTGGTCTTGATCTTTAAAAGTTAAATCAAAGTATATTGGAATAGAAACAGCACTTTTATAGTATTTCTCAGTGTTTTTAAATTTATTTAAACTATACTTAATATTTTTAACAAGTCTGTAAATTGGCATGTAGTGAAATTGAGGATAAATTTTTTTTTATTCAGAAATTTAAAAAAATCATCTTTTGAACCTTTGAGGTTTTTTAGATTAATATGAATTACAAAAAGATGAAAAGAGGATAAATCAAAATTACTATAATTTGGAATTGTTATAAAATTCTTTAAAGGAATTAAATTTTTAACATAATATTTTGCAATTTTCTTCCTTTTCTTGATGAAACTTTCAATTCTAGAAAGTTGACTTATTGCTAAAGAGCAGTTTATTTCGCTTAGTCTATAGTTATATCCAAAATCTTCATGTGTATACTTCCAATAATATTTTTTATTTTTTTTTAAGCCATGTGATCTCAGCATTTCAATTTTTTTTGCAAGCAAGTGATTATTTGTAGAAATGACACCTCCTTCACCTGATGTAATTACCTTTAAAGGATGAAGTGAAAATGTACTAATATCTGCATACTTACAAGAGCCAATTTTTTTTAATTTATTATTATAAAGAAAATTACTTCCTAATGCGTGACAAGCATCTTCTATCAAGTATAAACCAAATTGTTTTTTTATATCAAAAAATTTTTTGATATTTTCAGGATAGCCACCTAAATTCATTGTAACAATTGCCTTAATCTTAGTTTTATTTTTGGTTTTTATTATGCTCAAAACTTTTTCTGGTATCATTTGCCCCGTAAGTGGATCTACATCAATTAAGATAACTTTTGCACCTAAAGAGACAGACAGGTTGTAAACGGCTATAAAATTGATTGAAGGCATGATTATTATATCATTTTTTTTTATACCTATTGATAAAAGGGATAAGTGTATTGCAGAGGTACCACTACTGCAGACTAGAGCATATTTTGAGCCTAGATATTTTTTAAAATTATTTTCTAATTTAGCAACTAAAGGACCCTGCGTTAATGTTTTATATTTTAAAGATTTCTTAACATTTTTAATGTCATTATCTGATATAGATTGACGACCGTAGAAAATTTTATTTATAGATGGCAAGGTGTTTTAAGTTATTTTTTAAATTTAGATTATAATAATTTAATAGATAGATAATGCAATATCTGATATTTGCATAAAAATGGAAAAAATATTGTTAGCAACAAGGTTTACAGATGATCTTTACCAATTAATAATAAAAGCTTGTACAGATGATTTAAAAAAATCAAAAGAGAAAATAAAAAATATCAAAGTAATAGTTATAAAGATAAGAAAAACTCCTGATATAAAATTCCTATTAATGTGTGTGTTTTATTTACTACAAGGAAAATTTTTTTTTAGAGAAAAAATTATATCATTAAAATATAGGGATATTAATTTTGGTAAGCATTTGCTTTCTTTTACCTTACGAGATTATGAAGCCTATGAATCAAACTATAAATTTTATTTTTTTTTATTCAAAAAAATTTACATAATTAGTAAATATTTTAAAACTGCAGATTATTATTTAAAATATTATAAATTTGAGGATGTTTATATTGATCATCTTGAGTACTTGAACGGTATACTTTATCAGATATTTATAGCTAAAAATAAGAATATTTACGCCAATCGTTATCCAAGAAGCATAATAAAAACAAAAAGTAAAAAAATAATAGATATATTCAAATTAAGATTTAAGTATCAAAATTTTTCTAATAAAAAAAAAAATAAAATAGAAGAAGAAGCAAAAAAAATTTTTAAAGATGCCAATAGTTATTTACCATGGATGGCGTATGCAAAATTTAAATTATTAAAAAAAAAAAATTTTAAGAAATATGATTACATAATTTATACCCATTCATTTACAGATTCACAGTTATGTTATGGCTTTGATGGCTTTTTAGACACACTTGAATGGTTAGAATTCACAACAAAAGAACTGCAGAAAAGAAAAGTTAATTTTATTATAAAGGCACACCCCAATTTTTATACAAAATCATTTGGAGCAATAGCCACTTGGGATAGAAAACTCTATAAAAATTTTATTAATAAGATAATAGATGATAAAAATATTTTAGTAATTAACGAATCTGTATTAAATAGTGATTTAGTTAAATTGTTAGATAAAAAATGTGTGGCGATAACCAAACATGGAAATGCTCAGATAGAAATGATACATCATAATTTTAAAGTCATATCTTCTAAGTGTAATTATTTAGACCACAAATATAATTTGTTTAACACATGGGATAACAAAAAAAATTATAAAAAATTGCTCAACCAAAAATGGGATAAACTTAAATTTTGTAATAAAGAAAATTATCTTAATGTTGTCAACAGATTATATTTAGACGATGAAGCTTTTTATGGAAAAAATCATTATCTGCACATTCTTAAGCGTCATATGATTAAAGAAAAATTTGTAAAAAAAGGAGCAAGAAATTTTGATGTTAGCACAAAATTTAATTCTCTAAAGAATAAAAGTGATGTACTAAATAAGATTAATATACCAGTAATAAAATTGTGACAATCAAATTAAAAAAAAAATTTTTATAACATCTATCATTTTTATTTTAAAAAATAAATTTATTTAAACAAGTGCATATTTAAATAATAAAAAGACACTGTGTTTTTGTCATGCCAATTAGTCTGATGTGATTAGAAATCATATTTTAGATAAAAATTTTACTATAATTTTCTTTAAGGAACTCAATATATTTTAAAACTTCATTAAATTGTTCATTTAGAATATCCCCATAAGAGTTCTCAAATTTCTCTTTGACACATATTGCTACGTGTGTGTAGGGGATACGTCCTTTGGGTGATTAAGGTGACTGGGAAGTTGACCCAGTAAATAATCTCCTGTTTCCTGTATCATTTTCCACAGTGTACTTGTTTTTTCTTTATTCATAACTCAATAAATATAGCTGATTTCAAATTAATAATTTTATTTGACTATTGTGTTATAAATATTTTTTTTAAATCTAACATTGTATTCATCAGTCTTAATTTTAGGCAATATGTCTTTTTTAAGAAATTTTTTTTTCTCTAAATTCATTAGCGTAATTAACTTATTACTATTTATAAAAATTGATTGTTTGTATAGTAATTTACGTGCAAGAATTAAATCTTCAATTGTATCTATAGTTATATGTAGATTATTTTGAAAATTAAATATTTTCTTAAACTTAACATTACATCTTTTAAACAATTTTCTTTTAAAAAAAAAAGTCATATACTCTGATGAATTTTTATCTATTGCTAAATCATTAGCTGTCTCCAGCGCTTTAAATGAAATTATTTCTGCCTTTGTTCCAACAGGCAAAGAGTTTGTGTAGGTGTATTCTTTATTTTTTGCCACATGTGAATAAATCATTTTATTTATTGCCTCAGCATCTGTAAAAGGATTGTCACCAGTAATTCTTACAAAATGATTAAATTTAACTTTTTTCCTTAAATCAATAATTCTTTTGAAGATATTATTTTTATCACCAGCAAAAAAATTTATTTTATATTTTGAGGAAATTCTTTTTAAAAAGAGTTCCCTTCCAGTGTTTGCTGTACAAATATAAATTTGTTCTTTTGGAAAGATTTTTAAAAGTCTTTTTACAAGTATTTCTATTAAAGAATAGTTATTTATTTTAAGTTTTGCTTTATTCTTTAACCTTTTAGAGTTCATCCTTACAATGATTAAAAAAGCAATATTATTTTTTATAAAAAAATTTTTTTTTGAGTATGTCATTATCTTTGTAATTATTATTATAAATTTTATTTTTAAATCTTTTTATTTCATTAAATGGGATACCTTTTTCCCCAGTTCTCAAAAATAAAACATCATTGATATTAAATACTTTATCTTTAATTACTTTTTTTTTTAAAACTGCATTACGTGTCATATTTTTAGAATATTTTCTTTCATTCTTTGATATGGTATTTTTGTTTGATATTTTCTTATTAAAAAAATTTACAAGATCGTTAAATTCACTTATCTCTAAACTTGAGTCGCTATCTGGGTATCCTTTATTTTTATCAAGCGTTACATGTTTTTCTATAAACATTGATCCATTTTTTATAGCCTGTTGGATCGTTAAAATATTATCAATTAAAGAATTAGCCGATGTATGATCTGCATAACAAATTTTATTTCTTATTTTTTTTAAATTATATATAAAATTTAATCTTAAGTCTTCAATTTTAGTGGGAAAAGATTGAAATCCATACGTAAGAATAATTTTTTTATTTTTTGAATTTTCTTTTAAAATTTTTTTAACATCAACTAAATTCATACCACTTATAGAAATAAAAACTTTTTTGAACACTGATAGGGCGCTTTTAATAAGTTTTTTATTATTATTATCCGATGAAGACACTTTAATGCTTATTTTTTTATTAAATTTTCTACAAAAAATAAAACTATCGTCATCAAATGGCTCAAGTATCACTTCTTTATTTGCTTTTAAAATAATTTGAATAATTTTTTCAAGAAATGAATTGGGTAAAGAAATTCTTTTAAGAATTTTGTAATACTTATATGATTTATGAACTAATAGTTTGTAATTAAATATTTGTAATTTTATTGCACTGACATCTGTCTTAATTAATTCATTAACTATTTTTTGAAGATTTTTTTTAGAGCCATTATGCGAACTTGCAATCTCAGCAATAAAAAAAACTTTACGAAATCTTTTCCCACTCATATGTGTCTTTAAAAGAGCAATTTTTACATACTTCTACGGTATCAACTTTATTTTGAAAATGTTTTTTTCTAACATTATTTAATTCCTTACCATTCCAGATTTGATCTAACGATGTTGTTTTCTTTTCTGGTTCATTAAATTTTTTAGGCTTTTTTGCATCTTTTAATAGCTCAAATCCTTTTTTATTACCTTTAATTTTACCTTCTAAATCAATTATAGTTTTGTCTATATTAAATGCTTTTTCACTGACATAGCCAATACAATGTTGCGCACCCCAGTCATGACAGCACATTCCAACACTTCCATCAAACGTTACCATCATTCTTTGAAATAATTGTTCGCAGGGTAATCTTTTTTTTGATATTGAAACTTCATTATCAACATCAACTATATAAGGTGTATTAGTTGGTAAATTATTTTTTTGAAGATAATTTATAAGTTTATTTTTTTTTATATCATCTAAATCCTCGATATTACCACCTCTTTCATTGTATTGTGTAACAGTAACATCATCAACTATTCCATTAAATAGTTGAAAAAAATTTTCTACTTCTTCGCGCGTATCTTTTGTCATAACCATTTGAATTTTAGTAATAGGAAATTTAACATTCATTTTTTCTCTAATTTCACTAAATTGTTTAATATTTCTATAAACTTTTTCAAAAGTATTATTCTGGAATCTTCCAGGTCTCATTTTCTCATAGGTTTTTTTTGTTCCACCATCAAATGAATAAATAATTTGATCAAGTCCAGATTCTATTAATTCTCTGGTTTTTTTTTCATCTAAAGTTGTTGCATTTGTATTTATGGAAACATCTAAAATATTTTTATGTTTTGCATACCTTATAAATTTTTCTAGTTTAGGATGAAGCAATGGTTCTCCCCTCCAATTTAATTTTATAGAGGGAACACCTAATTCAGCAACTTTGTCAATAATTGAAGTATAAAGCTTCTCATCCATAACTTTATCAGGAGTGATTATATATTCTCTAAAACAATGAGGGCATCCTAAGTCACATATAGCAGCTATTTCAATATCAACACATAGTGGTTTAACATCGGTTTTTTTTTGTAAATAAGTTTCGAAATCTTGATTAAATATTTGACTCGGTTGTGAAGACCACTTTTTTCTATAATCATGATACTTTTCAATAAATGTATTGAGAATATTATTATCTAGATCTTTAATTGCATGTTTTTTTATGTAGCTTTTATAAGCTAGATTTTCATGCATATTTTCAGCCATGTACTCTTGTTTGTCAAATGGCTTATTTTCTTTTGAATAAATTTTTGATGAACCAGTAAGTATATCCTGTTTATTACTCTCGAAATTAGATAAATTAACTTTCATGTTGTATAAATATATTTATAGTAAAGTTATAAAAGATTATCAAAACTTATCAATTAATTAAATGAAAACAGTAC
>MDTF01007784.1_pt1 | contig 10946 bp, 4 predicted proteins | sample 811191 | NCBI WGS metagenome assembly MDTF01 (sample SAMN05326649, study PRJNA326480) | marine metagenome | isolation source: seawater | place: Southern Ocean | collected 2011
AGGTCAGGATACCGAAGGTCAGGATACCCAAAAAGACACCACTAAATTATGGGAGAAAATCCAAGAGCTGTCCGGCAATGAAGGCAACGCTTATTATGAAAAAGTAAAACGTTCCTTTAAGAACTTCAAAGACTTTCTTGATGACGACAGTGTCTTGATTGACCACACATATCTATGGGATTTCGTCTGTATGCCTGGAGTGTTCGATAAAAAAGGAGTAAATCTCGTAATATTAGAATTACAAGACGAAGACAGCAATATGACAAATCACATAAATATTCTTTGTCCGACGAACCACTACGCGACAAGTGTCTTCGACGCATCCAAAAAAACCGCTATCTTACTGAAAAACAAAAGCAACTTTGAACCGATGTTCCAAAAGAAAGAAAAGGAGGAGTTATATCTGTTTGGTGACCTAAATGATTCCGCGCTGAAATCCACACTACAAAAAATCAAAGTTATGATGTCAGAGGGTTGCCGCCCAACGAAAGGGTTACCTTCTTACACTTTCGAACAAAACATACCATACATTAAACTTGTGGGAGAATTGAACCAACTAAAAGATACACAAGGAAACATTATCTACACCAAGAGTAAAAATGTCTTGAATTACACGGGCAAGATTGTCGGAATAATGGTTCGTTTTAATACTGAAAATGGAACAGAAGAGGTGAAAGGAGAAGAACAAGAAATGAATACGGAGGAGTTCTTCGTACCTTGTCGGCCATCCCCGCTTATGCATTACGATGAAAATTATGAGTTACAGATAACAAATAATATATGGTTACATGAAGTTGATTCTCATTCATACAACGCAACCCGCAATTTTCTTCAAACAATTTCCGAAGCATCTGACGGTGCCATCAAAAGCAAACCTGTAGTCAAAATTGCTGATGATGATAGCGGTGATATCACAGGTATTCTGACAGAAACAGACCAATATGTTCCTGTGATACCGACCCAAAACAGCAAAACGACCACCGATGAACTTCCAATAAATAAACATATGGATTATATCCACCTTGAAAAGGTGTCCACTACAAATACTGATAAGCTCGGTAATCGCGACAATCGCTACAATCGCGACAATCAAGGCGATAAAACCTATCTTGCCATTATTACCGAGGCTAAGCTATATACAATGTTCAGGACTACCCTTCGCGTATTGCTTGATTACGACGACAACCAAGGTCCAAAAAAACAAATGGAAGACATAATCATCTCACAAGACGGTTATTACGATAAACTAAAAAAATTAATCCCATTATTACGTTCGGCGATGATTGACCACGTCATTTTCGTTGGCGAATATGAAATAACCGACCCAACCGCATTGAAACCGTGTGTCAAGACCAAGACGTCATTGCTGAGCGAGTGCAAAATCGAGATTCCAAAGAAAAACCTCTTTAATGGGCTTGATAACGAAGAGACATATTTTGGACGCATTGCCGACGAACTCATACGATACTATGTGTTAAGAACCTTCATTTTGTCGAACGATATGGAAGAGCCGATTGTTTTATTGCCTACTGTAAATGCTGTTTTGAACAAGGACGAAATGATTGTCGGTATAAACCAATTAGATGAAATGATCAAGGTCGCTAATTTCAAGTCATTGAAACCAAAGGAGACAAACAAGTTCAAAAAATACAATAGTCACGATATGGAGACGCATAATGCGAATGAAAAGGAAAATCCAGAAGATGTCCAGAAATTGTCAAGAATGTCGGTAGACTATGTTTGGAAAGATGTTCAACAATAAATCCGTTGAATAGAGAATAAAATGTTATTTTGTGCTTGAAATAATATTTTATGTATCGCTTGTAACATCGTGATCTTCGACGTCGTCGTCATCTTCAATGTCGTCGTAATCTTCGATTTCATTGTAGTTCACGTCACTTTCACTGTCTATGGTTGATTCATCGCTATTCATCATGTCAATTATCAGATCAATATCAATAGAATTATCGCTCTGATAATCGGTCGCTTCGTCTTCTATTTCGTCGCCGTTCTCGTCTATAATTGCATTAATATGAGTGTTTGGCGTGTGTGGCGTGTCATTACCCATTCGCAATGAAGTAAATGCTTCGTCAAGTAATGCGCTTGTTGATGTTGAAGTATTCATGTCGGTCAAGGTTCGGTTACGAACAATGCTTGCTCGTCGCGAACGAGGTTGACGTCTCTTTTGTATCGAGCGAACACGAGGTTTCGGTGCCTTTGTTATCACCTCATCTACGAATGAGTAAACAACCGTTCTTTTCACTTCCGTAGGGGAGGTGCTTCCGAATACAAACGGCGTTTGCGTAATGGCATCTCGTTGCTTTGCTGATTCTGCCGTGTATGTTTTGTAGGTAACCGTAGCTATCTTTCGTCCATATTTAGGATTGAGTGTTTTGAAACGAAGGAGTTCACCCTTGAGTTTTCGTTTTGAAAAGTGACGGATTGCCGGATTAAGCGAATAGCATTCGAGAAGATAATCATTCAGATGCTTTGAAAAATGCGCGACGAGTTTTTTCTTGGGAAAATCATCGTGTATAACAATACCCTCCAACTGACGGCGGTAGTCAACAAACATTTTCAGTATCTGTAAATATTTTTGGTTTGTTGAAGCGTTTCGAACGAATGATTCGATTGCTGCTTCCCGGATGTAACATTCATTCGATTTACAGAATTCCAAGATGTTGAAATCAACTTTGAAATACTGATGGAAAAGCAATGGTGTGACATACGATGAACGTTTCACCGCAAAGTATAGCGAATAAAGTTGGGCTCGTGTAAACTCTATATTCGTATATGGATTGCGTATTGTCTGCGGGTCGGCAAAAAAATCGGGCGAGTGTAAAAGCGCAGTATTGACGATGGTCATAAGGTCGGACATTCGAAAACTGTACAATGTTCTATTATCGTCGTCGTAAAGGTGGTAAATTATATGTGGACTCAGTTCGGACAATGGGTTCAAGCAGAGGTCGCTTTGCACATCGAATTTGCGCGCACGTCTCACTTTGAAATGGCGAGCTAGATGACACATACCATGGTATACGCGCTGGGCGTCGCAAAAAGCATCTTGTATATGCTTCTTTTTTTCGGGTTGAATAAACAACGCATCCGTTATCGTATTCTGAAGCAAGACCATTTTCTTGCCACCATGCTCAAGAAGAGAGCACACGAACCCGTATGCGATGATGTCTCCTTTCACTAACTCGCGTTTCATTGCGTCGTCTTTTATGTTACGAGTGCCAATTAAGAAAAATGATATTATGTAAACAAATGAATTCATAATATAATCACGCTATTATTTTTATATTGATTTCTCACCACATAGACGGCTGTTTGGGGTTTGACACACATACACGCAAGCATTAGAAGTCGGGTTCGTAACTGTCATCTGCGCCAGTATCGACCGATTTGATGTTCTGAATGTTTGTGATAATCTCGATGTTCTTCGTATTACACGGGTCATTCATATCGATCTCGTTGAAACCGGTCTCTATGATGTCCTCGTTCGTTTCATCGTTGAACTCGACCGGTTCCATCGACGACATTTTCTCTGTGTCTAGGACCACGCCAAACGAATTCGTTCCGAAGAACCCCTCTTGACCGCACATTACGTTTGCGGAAACACCGCGCATCGGGTCGAGCTCCGCGTGGCGAGCTGCTTTCAGGAACATCTCCGGTGTTTCTTCGAAGGATGCCTTGGCAATGGGTCCAATGTGGTCATTATTAATTCCGTGACGGAATATCGAAACCATCTTGTCGTTGCAAGTCATCCTATCACACAATAGACTTATGTGATGGTAGTTAATGTAGGTGTCGTCAAATTCCATAACCTCCGAAATCTCATTGAAGATCGCCCGGCGCGCCGCCTCGACACCCAACACCCGATATATTTCCTGAATATCATTGGTGAATGTTCTCGTGTTATCGATGAAGTCGAGACCAAGCAGGTCAAGGAGGTTGGTGCCAACCGTGTCGATTACCCACGTCTCGCGTTTCACATACGCGTCGTCCGTTTCTGCCACCGAATTGGTGATTTTTCGCGGAATCACTCGCTGAATATTTTTGACACCACGAAGTATCATATTATCGAGCAATTGGTCTTGGAACGTTTTCAAATAGTGTATTTCGTCAGACGTGTCTAGCGGCTGCGGACCCGGATGTTTCGACCCAGTTTTCAAAGACGACACGCGTAACCGGAAGACCAGATCATCATCGTTGTAGTCGCTGAAGACACATTCCACCTTGTCGCCGTAAGTAGTTGCGATTGTGAAGTTGACATCGTCCATCGTGATGCTCTTCTCAAGCATACCCTCTTCGTTCATTTTAATGCGAACCACCCAGTTGGAACGCGACTCTTCGTCCGGTTCTTCTTCGCCCAAGCACTCGCCAATCATACTTTCGAACTCGCGATATTGCTTCACCAACAAATCGTCTTCGTTGATAAGTGTTTTCTTGTTATTCGGGTCGAAGCATATTTCCACGGATTCGACGACCGAACGAAGCGCGGTGTACTGGAGACGATGCATAATTTTCTCCGCGTTGTCCCTGTCTTCTTCTTGATCGGGAAACATGTGAACCGTGCACGAGGGGTTCTTCGGATTCTCGGAGAGCGATAGAATCTCTTCGATACGGGGAACACCGCGAGTGACATTCGACTTGCTGGCAACGCCCGCAAAGTGGAAGGTGTTGAGCGTCATCTGGGTCGTGGGCTCACCAATACTCTGTGCGGCAATCATTCCCACCATCTCTCCTGGTGCTACCACGGCATTTTTGTATCCGAGAACAATCTTATCTACCAAGAGTTTCAATGCATTGCGGTTGAATCGTTTCAACACTATAATATTTTTCGGCGTCAAGTAGTAGTAATACATAACCTTGAATAACTCGGTCGGAGGCACAAAGTGCAATTTCTTGATACGTTCGAACCCTTCATCAATGAGGTCAAACGCTTCTAGGGGCGTCACATCAACCACCGAGTTCGCGTTGATGTTTTGCTCCCCGCGCACGTTATTGATAATATAGCTGAACGCGACCGGGATATGCACATTATTATTGTCTTGCATGTGGAAGACGTGCTTCACGATTCGTTCGCGCGCGGCAATCATCATGTCTATCGCAGACTTGCAGCGCTGCGAGAGTTTTTCTTTTTGTCGTCTCATCCGTCCAATCGCCTTTTTCGTGTAGCAGGATGTGAACAATTTGTCTTGCGTGCTGTTGGCAGGGATGTAGTAATGCGCGTACACCTCATCGATGCTCATAGAGACAAGGGGGATCATTTGATTCTCGACCTTTGTCGTGTCGAAGCCATCCTCACCATACGAGTACTGAATGATTTTTTGTTTGTTGTTTCGGACCGTCATATCATATTCGACCTTGAGGTCCTCGAGACCTTTGATAAGCCGGCGCTGGATGTAGCCCGTTTGCGAAGTCTTCACTGCCGTATCAATGAGACCAACGCGTCCGCCCATTGCGTGGAAGAAGAGTTCCTCGGGAGACAATCCCGAGATGTACGAACTTTCGACAAAGCCGCGCGCAGCAGGCGAATCATCGAACTTGTTGAAATGCGGCAGTGTTCGGTGTTCATATCCATACGGAATCCTCTTGCCGTCCACGTTCTGTTGTCCCACGCACGATATCATCATCATCATGTTGAGGTCGGAACCCTTTGAACCGGCCTTCACCATAATTGCGAAACGGTTTTCGGGACTCAGACTTTCGCGACCAATCTTACCCGTGTCGTTCTCACAACGACTGGTCACATTTTTGATCTGGGTTTCGAACTCTTCCTCGTTCGTTTTACCCGTGTTGTTTTCGAAGATTCCAATATGTGATTGATGAATGAGGTCTTGTACTTCGCGCTTCGTAGTGGTAATGACTTGCGAAATTTTATCATTCGTCACTTTATCTGCGATAAGATCACTTATGCCGACACTGAACGCGCTGGTTTTCATGTATTCCGTCACGATGTTTTGGAGGTCGTCAATGAAATCAGCCGATGCCATATTTCCATAGTCGTTGCACACACGATGAAGGAGTCCCTTGGAACCTCCACCAAGAACACCTTTGTCCATCTGCCCGCGGACATACATACCGTTTTTGATTTCGAGAACGGCATTCGACGTCTTGTGGTCATCCCCTTCTTTGAAGAGTTTCGTTTTGTAGCCCAATGAAAGTGGCGGCATGATTTGGGAAAGGATTTCGAAGTTCGACACTCTATCACCTTTACTACCCAGTTTTTCGACATCCACTTTATCGTAGGACATCAGCAGGTTCATCGCATCACGCTTCGAGAAGGTCTTTCCCTCCCGAGTGAACCGGTATGCGCCTAGGAGCGAATCTTGGAATATCCCAACAATCGAACTGTTGTTTGCCGGACTAATAATCTGCCACGGGACGGCGGCCAAATTGCGAAGTTCCGATGCGGCCTCCACATCCTGCGGCATATGCATATTCATTTCATCGCCGTCAAAATCTGCGTTGTATGGTTTAGTGTCGGCAACGTTCATTCGAAACGTATCGCCAATTGGCATTATCCGGACGATGTGGCACATCATCGACATTCGGTGCAGTGTTGGCTGACGATTGAATAGCACGGCATCCCCGTCCATCATGTGGCGATGCACCACATCGCCTAGTTCGAGACGAAGGGAATCGCGGTCCACGTATCGCAGGGAAATGGTCTCGCCCCGTTTGCGGTCGAGGTTCTTTGCGCCCGGATGGACGTCGGGTCCGTTTCTCACAAGGGTTCCGAGGAATTTGATGTTTCGCTTGTTCACCACCACGGGGCGCGTGAGATTCATCGCGATCTTCTTCGGAACACCGAGTTCCTTGATGGAAAGGTTTGGATCAGGTGTAATCACCGACCGCGCCGAGAAATCAACGCGCTTGCCCATAAGGTTTCCTCGCACACGTCCGTGCTTGCCGTTGAGACGCTCTTTGATGGACTTCAGGGGGCGCCCCGAACGCTGTGCGGCAGCGTTGACGCCCGGTATCTTATTGTCGACTAGCGTAGCAACATGATATTGTAGGACCATCGTCCAATCGTTTACCAATTCTTCGGCAGCATTTGCCGCAATCTTCTCCTGCAAACTCTTGTTTGCCTTGATGATGCTCACTATGATGTGGGTGATATCATCCTCGCTTCTCTGCTGCGTGTCGTGCTTCACAGACGGACGCACCGCAGGGGGAGGTATTGCTAAAACCTGGCATATCATCCAGTCGGGGCGGGACCAAATCGGACTGAATCCCATAAACGAGACATCTTCGTCGGAAATACGCTTGAACTGTTTGAGAATAACTTCTGGGGTCATCACCATGGTGAGTTTTTCTTTCTTATCACCATCGTCGGACAAACCTTCGATTTTATCCCACTCGGCAATCAGAGTGGACAGACCCTCCTTTTTGATTTTGGAGGGCTGCTTGCATCCGCATCCATCGGTCGTGTCATCGCCACACCTCTTCACCTTGTTTGCGAGCGAGAATACGTAGTTCCATCTTGCTTCGGCAGGCATTTCAAGGACATGCTTGTATTTCTCTTTGCTGATGAGCAACTTGCTACACTTGATACAAGTGCACCTTGCGATTTTCACCACCGTATTCAAATACTGGATGTAGAAGAGTGGACGGGCTAGATCAATGTGTCCAAAATATCCCGGCGTTTGCATGTAATCAAGACCATCTGTCGGACAAATAAATCCCGGTTCCAACACTCCCATACGCGGGTCAAACAAGCCGTTAATAACCGGTTTATTATTGATATACGTGTCTCTGCTCGTAATAGCAGCAACCGATCCTTTTCTAATTTCCTCTGGTGATAATATACTGAACTGAATACCTAGAATTTTAGAAGCATGTTCTTTATTCATTGTACCAGTTTTACGTTGTGACATCCTTCTTATATTACACTAACAATATTTAGATTGTTTTATTTCAATTTTGTATCTATTATATGTTTCCATCACAGGTTTATTTGATAGATGGTGTGGTATTGAAAACAAATAGATTCGCTTTGTCTTTATACAAAAATTATAAAAAATTGATATAGATATTTCTAATAATAATCAAGTAAAAGATGGTGAAGGACAAGAAACCTAACTCTCACACATACACTACCCGCTCGAAATCTATGAAGAAGCAGTCTGAATACAATGAACACGAGTCCTCTTCCGATGATGAAGAATGGGAGGACGAGGACGAGGACGAAGAGTTCGATCCAAAGGAGTATCAAAAGTTGCTGGCAGATTTGTTTCCATCGAAATTCATGAACAAGAAGATCGGTAAACAACTTGCTCCTAAAAACAAGAAACCATCTGTCTCCGATCAGAAACAACCCGATAAAAAGAGGAAATCTGATAAGAAGAATACAAAGAAATCTTCGAAGGATGCCTCGAAGAAAAAGAAACGTGAGGAGCAGGAGGAAGAGAGCGAGGAAGAGGAGGAGAGCGAGGAAGATGAGGAGAGCGAGGATGAGGAGGAGAGCGAGGATGAAGAGAGCGAGGAGGAGGAAGAGGAGAGCGAGACAAAGAAAATGAAGAAGAAAAAGAAGAAGAAAAAGAAGAAGAAAAATAAGAAAAAAACAAACAACAAGAAAAAGGTGTTGAGTGAAACAGAAGAGGATGGTTCGTCGTCAGATTCAGATGAAGAATACGACTCTGACGACTTTGATATTCTGTCAAAAGATACTAAGTTGAACATTATATTCACACTTGGCGGAGTTCCTGGATTGGATGATGGTGATGATTCCGATGATGATGATTCCGATGATGATTCAGACGATGAAGAATCCGACTCTGAAGACGATGAGGAGGGCGAATCTGACGACGATGAGAAGGTAGCAAAGAAGAAGAGTAAGGCGGCAACAAATGCCAAGACGAACAATGCCAAGAGTGGAAAGTCTAAAGAATCGGACTCTGAAGAATTGGACTCTGAAGAATTGGACTCTGAAGAATTGGACGCTAAACCCAAAACTGGAGATGACAATGTGGTTTTGGAAAGCACCGAGAAAGAGGGCGAAGGCGACGCGTTGTGCGACAGCGAGGTGTTTGATAAATTCAACAAGATGATTGCTGACCTTCCTGAATCGGACAAGAAGAATGACACTATGAAGTCCATTATCAATGAGGTGAAAACTCTTGAAAAGAAGCACAAGAAAGAGGAGGAGAAGAAGTCGAAGAAGCTTCGCGGGAAAAATGCGGTGAAGTTTCGCAAGATGCTTCGCGATAAAAACGTGATGAACGACACGAAATTCTTCGAGAGCAAACTCAGCGTAGAGCAGCAAGAGGTCGTTCTCAAACAGATTGAAGAGGTGAAGAAACACTCCGATGTTGATAAACCTTATCGTTTGGCTGTGCTCGATGCCGACATTCCGATACATTTCAAATCCATTGCTTACAAAAAGATTAATTCATTGAAGTATATGGAACCGGGTGACGGCGAATACTACAAGATAAAGAATTGGGTGGACACCTTCATGCAAGTTCCGTTTGGCAAATACAAGACACTGCCTCTAACCCTTTCGGATGGTGTGGACGCATCGCACGAGTTTATGACGAAGGCGAAAGGGGTTCTTGACGGTGCGGTATTCGGTTTGAACGACGCCAAACTACAGGTGATGCAAATGATCGGTCAGTGGATTGCCAATCCTGATGCGATTGGAACCGCGATTGCCATCAAAGGTCCCATGGGAACCGGCAAGACGACGCTGGTGAAAGAGGGCATCAGCAAAATCTTAGGCAGGGACTTTGCGTTCATCGCACTTGGAGGTGCGACCGATTCGAGTTTCCTAGAGGGTCACTCGTATACGTATGAGGGGTCGACCTGGGGCAAGATTGTCGATATCTTGGTGAAGTGCAAGTGTATGAACCCCATCATCTACTTCGACGAGCTTGACAAAGTGAGCGATACTCCGAAGGGCGAGGAGATTATCGGCATCCTTACCCATCTCACGGATACGACGCAGAACAGCAAGTTCCATGACAAGTATTTCTCGGAGCTCGACTTCGACCTAAGCCGGTGTCTGTTCATCTTCAGCTATAACGACGAGTCAAAGGTCAATCCCATCCTAAGGGACCGCATGTATCGTATCCAGACCAAAGGATATGACGCAAAAGAAAAGTCGATTATTGCGAATGACTATATTGTCCCCAGCATTCGCGAGCAAGTGAAATTTGCGGACGGGGATGTCACGATTCCGAACGATGTGATCAACCATATTGTCGACAAATACACCGACAAGGAGGATGGTGTTCGAAACCTGAAGCGGTGCCTGGAAATCATTCACACAAAACTCAACTTGTATCGTCTCATGAAGCCGGGGACCAACCTCTTCGAGAAGGATATGAAGATTGATGTCACGTTTCCGGTCACCGTGACAAAAGAGATGGTGGACAAACTAATCAAGCAAGACCAAGACACGGGGTCGTGGAGGAATATGTATATGTAGATTGTATAAACTAACTAATGTTATGCTAATAATACAATAAATTATGTTAATGTATTATTTTTTTGACTTCTTGTTATTTCTTCGTGCGTTGCTTCTTCGTGCGTTGCTTCTTCGTGCGTTGCTTCTTAAGTATTGTAATTAATAAACAATTCATTTTTTAGAAGAATTTTTCTTGCTCTTGCTCTTGCTCTTGCTCTTGCTCTTGCTCTTTCTTTTACTTTTTCTTTTTTTGTGGGTACGCCTCTGTTTTCTCTTGCCGCCCCGTTTCGGTGGAGGAGGAGGTACAATAAGTTTCCCGAGCATTCTAAGTTTCTCAATGTAAGATAGGGAGGAATTATTTATCTCGTGACGCGCTACGTCTGTGTGTTCCTTGTTCATTTTTTCAACATTTTTCGAACTAAACCCCCTATTCATATTATATATTAATAACAGATTATATCTCAAAATTTGATGTCACCAAATGTTCATTTTTTGTTTAATCTTCATTCGGTGATTCTTTATACGAACA
>MDTF01008727.1_pt1 | contig 10946 bp, 11 predicted proteins | sample 811191 | NCBI WGS metagenome assembly MDTF01 (sample SAMN05326649, study PRJNA326480) | marine metagenome | isolation source: seawater | place: Southern Ocean | collected 2011
AATGATCCTGTCAAAACAGGGTACCATGGTAATTGAAGATCCATATTTACCTATAGTTATTAAATCAAATTCTTATGATCAGTTCTATGATGAGCATGTTTATGTATTTTCAGCTTTATCCATTAAAAGTATTGTAAGTAAATCCCATCTAAGATTATTTGATATGGAGCTTTCAGATACTCATGGTGGTTCAATGAAATATTTTATATGTAAAAAAAATGATAAAAGAAAAAATACCAAAAGATTATCAAAGTACCTGACTATAGAGATGAACTTAGGTTTAAATAAGTTTAATACATACAAAAAATTTGCTCAAAGAGTACAAAAATCTAAAAAAGATCTTTTAAATCTTTTAAAAAATTTAAAGAAAAAAAATAAAAAGATAATAAGTTATGGTGCAACTTACAAGTCAACCACAGTTTTTAATTATTGTAAGATAGGTACAAAATATTTAGATTATGTTGTTGATACCACCTCTAACAAACAAGGAAAGTTTACACCAGGCCAGCATATTCCGATAATATCACCAGAAAAAGGATTTAATAATAATGTAGATTATGCTTTTTTAGGTGCTTGGAATTTTAAAAAAGAAATAATCCAAAAAGAAAAAGATTTTATTAAAAATGGGGGAAAGTTTATTACCCATGTACCAAATGTAAAAATTATTACTAAATATTAATGAATAACAAAAAAGTAATAAAATGGTTAAGTTATCAAAAAAAAATAAATAAAATTAATGTTACTAAAAAAAATATTTATAATTTAGTTAATTGGAATTTCGATAATAATGAAATTACACATAAATCTGGTCAGTTTTTTCAAATAATAGGAATTAACGTAGTTTCAAATTTTTTTAAAAAAAATTGGGACCAACCTATAATAGTCCAAAATGAAAATGGAATATTGGGAGTTTTACGAAAAAAAATTAAGCTTAAGAGTTTTTATTTGCTTCAAGCAAAAGCTGAGCCAGGAAATATAAACAAGATACAAATTTCACCAACTGTACAGGCAACACAAAGCAACTACAAAAGAGTACATGGAGGAGAGAAAACAAGGTTTTTAAGTTATTTTTTAAAAAAAATATTTTTTATGAAATCCAAACAAACAGAACAAGGCTTTAGATACCTCTATAAATACAACACTAATATTGTAGTTAATTTAAAAAAAAAAATTAACATTCCAAAGAATTATTACTGGTTTAGCAAATCTGATTTAATTTATTTGATAAAAAAAAAGAATATAATTAACATGGACACAATATCTGTTTTTTCATGTCTAATTTCTAAAAAGAAAATAGACAAACCTTTATTCACAGATTTTCTTATAAATAAATTTTATAAGAGAAATGAACAATTATGTTTTATTAGACAAACAAAAATACCTTTAGCCAGATTAAGAAGCTGGAAAATAAAAAAGGGTATAATTGAACATAAAAATAAAGACCATTTTACCGTTATAGGAATTAATATTAATACTAACTCTAGAGAAGTAAAAAAATGGGAGCAGCCAATTTTTAAAGGTAAAAAGTTAGCACTTGCTGGCTTTTTGACAAAACAAATTAATCAAACAACACATTATCTAGTTAGATATGTTGTGAAGCCAGGTCTGTTAAAAGGTAATTTTACATGCACAGTAAATACATCGGATATATTTAAGTATAATAATAATGAAAATTTACCCAGCATACAAAAAAAGATATTAAAGAATTACTTTTTTAATAAAAAATATAAAAAAAATATTATTTATGACAATATACAATCTGATGAAGGAGGAAGATTTTATCACTCCCAAGTAAGAAATATTGTTTTAGAGTTAAATAAAAATGATAAAGTAAAAATAGATAAATATCATACATGGGTTTCTTATAATCAAATGATCCACCTAATAAAAAAACAAAAATTTGATATTGAAGCTAGACTCTTATTTGCATGCTCTAACTTCGAAAATATTATATAAATAATTGGAGATAAATTGAAAATTTTAATTTTAGGTTATTCAAGCTTAGTAAAAAAAAGAATTATTGATGTTCTTATTAAAAAAAAAATATCTTTTTCAGTAGCCTCGAGATCTTCAAAAAATAATTTAAAACAAGCATATAGTTGGTATAGAAATTACGATGAAGCTTTAAAAAAATCCAAAGCAGACTTAGTTTACATATCTTTGCCAAATTCATTACATTATTTTTGGTCCAAAAAAGCGCTAAATGAAAATTATCACGTTGTTGTAGATAAACCACTTTGTGAAAATTTAATAAAAACAAAAAAACTTTTAAGTCTGGCTAAAAAGAAAAAAAAACTTTTATCAGAAGCAACATTTTTCAATTATCATAAACAATTTAGTCAAGCAGTGAATTTGATCGGTGGTATTGATCAAATAACACTTGTTGATGTTAATTTTAAAATACCAACGCCACCCAAAGGTAGCCTGCTTATGTCAAAAGTGCTATTAGGGGGAGTATTGATGGACATGGGCCCCTATGCTGCTGCTATAGGAAGAATATTTTTCAAATCCAAACCTTCAAATTTTTATAAAACTATAAAAAAAAATAATAAAAAACTACCTGTTTCAATGGAGTTACTTTGTAATTATGAAAATAAAATTTATATGGCAAGTTTTTCATTTGGCTCCAAATATCAAAATGAATTAATTTTATATTCTAAAAATAAGATTATAAAAATTGAGAGAGTATTTTCTCCACCATCTGACATGAATTTAATATTAAATATTTATGATGGAAAAAATCATAAAAATATTAAAATAGTAAAAGATAATTCTTTTCAAAACTACTTAGCTGAAATTCAAAAAAATATTAAGAATAAAAATTATGATTCTTCATATAATAAAGTATTAGAAGATAGTAAATTTAGGGAGATACTAATTTAATAAAATTATTTTATTTTTTTTTTAACTTCTTTGAATGTAAGACCATTATTATCTTTTTTTGAAATTATAACATTTCTAGTCGGCCATTTAATTTTTAAATCTTTGTCTAGCCAATCAATACTATTTTCTGAAGTTATCGATCGGTATTGTGTTAATGCATAGGTTACAATATTCTCTTTATCCAATCCAATAAACCCATGAGCAAATCCAGGTGGAATGTATAGAGAGTTACAATTATCGTTACTTAAAATAACTGAGTATGATTTACCAAAAGTTTTTGATTTTTTTCTTAGATCTACCACTACATCATAAATTTTACCTTTAATAACAGACACAATTTTACCTTGTGGTTTTTTTAATTGAAAATGTAGTCCACGAAAAACATTTTTCCTGGATGATGAAATCAAAAAAAATTTAAATTTTCTTTTGATTAATTTTTCTAAAAATATTTCTCTTAGAAAACCTCTGCTGTCTTTAAATTTCTTTGCTTTGATTAACAATAAACCTTTAATTTTAGTTAGTTGTATTCTCATAAATTTTTATTATTTAGTATATTTTTCAATTCTTTAATTATCTTATAAAGTTTTTTGTCCTCAAGTTCCGGATAAATAGGTAAGGAAAAAATTCCTTTTGCATAATTTTCAGCATTTTTTAATTGATTATTTTTTTTACCACCAAGATTTTGGTATGCTTTCATCTTATGAATAGGGTAGGGATACTGAATATTTGTAAATATCTTTTTATTTATTAATCTTTTCATTATTTGGTCTCTCTTTGGATGATAAACCACAAACAAATGATAAACATGACTACAATTATTGTTCACTATTGGTAGCTTGAGTTTAGTTTTAAATAATTCTTTATGGTAAATTTTAGCTATATTTTGTCTTTTTTTTATTGAATTTTTAACTCTAGGCATCTTAATATTTAAAATTGAAGCTTGAATTTCATCCAATCTTGAATTCATACCGTTTTCATTCGCATAATATTTATTATAAAATTTATTCTTTTTATTTATGGTTTCTATTCCATAAAATCTAATTCTTTTAACTTTCTCAAATAGTTTTTTATTTTTGGTACCTACAAATCCTCCATCTCCATAAGCTCCAAGTATTTTTGTAGGATAAAAAGAAAAGCAACTTAAATCACCAAAACTACCTACTAATTTGTTATTATATTTTGCTCCTTGCGCTTGAGCACAGTCCTCTATTATTTTTAATTTATATTTTTTTGCTATAGATATAATCTTATCCATATCACATGATTGTCCATATAAATGGACTGGAATTATAACTTTAGTTTTTTTTGTAATTAATTTTTCAATTTTATTTACATCAATCAAATAGTCCACTCCAACATCTACTAACTTAATTTTAGCATGTATAAATTTTATAGCTGAAATTGTTGGTATAGCTGTATTAGCTACAGTAATTATTTCATCGTCTTTTTTAATGCCCAATGCCATCAAAGAAATTATTAAAGCATCAGTTCCAGTTTTAACTGACGTACCATAAGTAAGTTTATTCATTTTAATAAAATTATTTTCAAACTTATCTAGTTGCTTCCCAAAAAATAAAGTTCCACTATTAAGTACACTATCTAAAGACAGATGTATTTTTTCCCTGATTAGCTTATATTCATTTTTGTATGTCCAAAATTTAATCATCTTACAAATTCCAAGTTTTTATAAATCAACGTGTGATATCCATTTAATATCATTTTTTATTTTATTTTTTTCTTTTTCAAATATTTCATCTTTATGATTCCAAGCAAATAAGTATACAATATCAGTTAAATTATTATAAAAATGCGACATTGGAACTATGGGGATATGTGTCCCAGGACTATACTTTCCAATTTTTTCAGGTGTTGTATCGCAAATAAAATCAATAGAGTTTTGATTTATACCACAATAGTTTAATATTGTAGTACTTTTAGAGGTTGCAGCATAACCACATATAGATTTACCTTCATTTTTATATTTGTTTATTAATGTGTTGATTTTTTCTTTCGATACTTCACAATTTTTTTTAAACTCTAAACAAGATTTAATATTGTCATAATTATTTTTAATTTCATTTTCTAATCCTATTTTTACTCTGTTACTTATTTCTGTATTTTTTGCTCTAGCAATTATATATCTCATAGATCCGCCATGAGTTTCTTGAGGCACAACATCAACTAATTCAAAATTAAACAGTTTAAAAATTTTTTTGACTGAACTGAGTGAAAACATATAGATGTGTTCATCGTATATTTGATCGTACGAAGTTTTTTTAAACATTGATCCCATATAAGGTTCCTCAAAAATAAAAACACCATTTTTGCTTAGTAATTTATCTAAAGAAGAAATTAAATCATTTAAATCAGGAATATGACAAATTACATTTGAAGCACAAATGACGTCTATTTTGTTGTAATTCTCTTTTATTAATTCAATATTTTTTAAGTTAAAAAAATTATTATAAGTTTTAACTCCATCTAAAATAGCTTTGTCGGCAACATTTTTTGAAGGTTCAAATCCAATAGCATTAATATTTTTATCTTTAAAATTTTTTAAAAAAGTTCCATCGTTTGAACCTATTTCAATTAAATTCGAATTAGATTTTAAATATTTTTGACTGATCCACTCCGCATACTTTTTAAAATGAATCTTCATGTAATTTGAACTGCTTGTAAAAAAAGGATATTTTTCATTAAACATTGATTTTGGTTCTGGGTGGTCATTTAATTGTAGTAATGATAATTCTTCAGAAAATCCAACTTCCATATTATAAAAAAATTCGTTGTTAAAATCTTTTTTTTCTATAAAACCATTGGCAATTGGCATTTTGCCGAACGACATAAAAGGTTCAATTTTATTATTTGTAACCTTACATTTCATTAAAATTACCCAACAATTTTAAAGTATCTTTAATATCATTTTTGATTTTAGATTTTAATCTAAAAGCCTGAGACGAAAATTTTTTATCAGATATTGTGTATGCAAATTGATTTATTAATTTTGAATTATGATATTTGATCTTAATTTGTTTTTTATTTTGTTTAAAAAACTTTATTATCTGATGAAGTGTGAGATTTTCAGACAAAATATTGAAGACATCATTATGAAAAAAATCTTTTTCTATTGTAAATTTTATAACCTTAAAAGCATCTTTTAAGGAAAGATAAGGTTTTGGTTTGTACATCATTTTTTTCCATATTGGCAAAGGATTGTTTAATGAAGCTTCTAAACTAAATCTATTAACAGCCGTATGAAATCTCATTCCTTTTGATATTCCAGCAATTGTTCCAAACCTGTAAGTTATATATTTTATTTTTTTTGAATTTTTTTTTAAAATATTTTCTTCAAGTAGTTTTATTTCTGCATAAGGACTTTTGGGTTTTAATTCCTTGCAGGTTTCATCAACCATTCCCTTTTGCTCTCCATAAACACTTGTGCTTGAAATATGAATTAATTTAGATTTCTTCTTTATACAATAATTCACAACATTATTGAATATACCAAGATTGTTTTTATAGATTTTATTTCTAATTTTAACGCTGCCTTCAGCATCTGTTATTGATGCCAAGTTAATTACAACATCTACTTTAACGAATTTATCTAAAATATTTTTACTAGATAAATTTTCATTATAAAAAAATTTTTTTTTATTATTCTTAGGCATTCTAAATAAGCTACAAAATCTTTGAGTGGAAAGATTATCAATGATATAAATTTTATTAACTTCTTTAATTTTTTGGATATTCTCTAGAATGTAAGAACCTATATGGCCCAAGCCACCTGTAATTAAAATGTTCATTTTTTTTTATTAATATATTTAATATAGTCACTAAATTTTTCTATATAATCACTAAATTGGTACAATTTATCGTTCGCAACCATAAGAATTGATTTCTCATTCAAAAACTTTACACCACACCAATAAAGTGGAGGAACAAGTACACCATAATTAGATGTTTCTTTTAGTAAAATTGTTTTATTAATTTTGTCAGTTTTAATTATTAATTCCATCGATCCACTAATTGGATAAAAAAACTGACTACATTTTTTATGCGCATGATCACCTCTGATTGTATTTATCTTTGCTTTTATAAAATACACTCTTTTAACTGCCATTGGAAATTTATCAGTAAAACTAAATGGTGTTAGTTTTCCACTTTTTTTAAAAAAAGATTTTATTTTAATTTTTTTAATATTTTTCATCAGATCTAAGAAAAAATTTTATTAGCATAGTAACATCCTATTTACAAATAAATGATTAATTATAAGACTAAATTAGCTTTTTAAGATATTTTGAATACTCACAATTTCCATAAAACTTAATTGCATTCAAAATTTTTGATTTATCGATCCATTTATTTGCGTACGCAATTTCTTCTATACAGGCTATTTTTAATCCTTGTCTTTGCTCTATAGCCGATACAAATGCAGTAGTTTTGTAAAAATCATCTATCGATCCTGTATCTAACCATGCGCCCCCTCTACCAATATAATCAAAAAAAAGTTGTTTATTTCTTTTGTATTTATTTAATAAATCAATAATTTCAAGCTCACCTCTTTTTGATGGCTTAAGTGTTTTGGCCATTTTGACAACCTGGTTGTCGAAAAAATAGAGTCCTGTAATAGCCTGATTAGATAAAAATTTTTTTGGTTTTTCTTTTATGTCTAAAATTTTATTGTTGTTTCCAACTTTAGCTACACCATATAGTTCTGGTTTAATTACATTATGTAATAAAACTTTTGCGCCCTTCTTTAATTTAGCACAGTTAATCAATCTTCTAGTTAGATCCTGACCATAAAAGAAGTTATCACCTAGAATCATTGCAACATTATCTTTACCAATAAAATTTTTTCCCAAAATAAAAGCATCAGGTAATCCTCTGGGTTTATCTTGTTCTTTATAAGTGATCTTTAAACCTAGATTATTTCCATTTGGAATTAATTTTTTATATTGATCAAGTTGTCCTTTATTAACAATTATTAAGATATTTTTTATTTTAGCTAACATCAATATTGAAAGAGGGTAAAATATTAATGGTTTATCATAAATAGGAAGCAGTTGTTTATTCACAGCTTTTGTTAAGGGACTCATTCTAGTCCCAGTACCACCAGCTAATATAATTCCTTTTTTAATCATTTTTTTAAACCTACTCTTTTTGTTATATCTTTTTTGGATAATAATTTATAATAATCACTATTTTTAAAATACCATAAAAAAGTTTTATCCAAACCATCATTAATTTTTATTTTAGGCTTCCATTTTAAGTTTTTAATTATTTTATTACTATTTAGCGCATATCTAAGATCATGACCTGGTCTATCTTTTACAAATTTAATTTTAACATTTTTTTTTAATTTAATATAATTCTGACTGATCTTAAGTAACATTTTTGTAATCTCAATGTTTGAAAAATTTTTATTAGAGCCTATATTATAAAATTGTCCAATCTTACCTTGATTAAAAATTTTAATTAGAGCTTCACAGTGATCGTTAACATAAATCCATTCTCTCGAATTTAATCCTTTTCCATATATTGGAAGAGGTCTATTGTTTATGATATTGTAAATAATTTTAGGTATAAGCTTTTCTGGGTGTTGTTTTGGTCCAAAATTATTTGAACAATTTGTAATTATAACAGGTAAATTAAAAGTTCTATAATATGAGTATACCAAATGATCAGAAGATGCTTTGCTCGCAGCATAAGGTGAGCTAGGTTTATATTGAAAGTTTTCATCAGACCTTCCCTTTAAAATGTCACCAAATACCTCATCTGTTGAAATATGAATAAGTTTTGTTTTAATATTCTTTTTTAGATAAAATCTAAAAGCCTCTAATAGATTGAAAACACCATAAATATTACTATCGATAAAAACTTTTGGGTTATCAATTGATCTATCTACATGTGTTTCGGCTGCTAGGTTAAATATACCTACTGGCTTATATTTGTTAAAAATATTTATTAATTTATTTTTATTATTGATATCACACTTAATAAATTTATAATTTTTGTTAGTATACATTTTAACATTATAAAAATTAGAAGAATAACTTACGTTATCAATATTAATAACATAAAATTGTTTTTTGATTAACATTTCGATTAAATTGCTACCAATAAAACCTAATCCACCCGTTACTATGATTTTTTTTTTCATCTACTATTTACAAACTATTACATTATAATATTGTTTTTTAAAATGATTTATAAAGACATAACTGTAGGAATTGTAGCTTTTAAAAGTCAAAAAGTGATTTTTAATTGCTTAAAAAAATTAAATAAAATTAAGAATATTATTATTTTTGATAATTCAAATGATGCTTCATTAAAAAATTTAGTAATAAAAAGATACCCAAATATCAAATATATTTTATCAAAAGATAATCTTGGTTTTGGTGCGGCTTCTAACAAAATACTTAAACTTACCAAAACAAAATTTTACTTATCAATTAGCCCTGATACGGTTGTTGATCATGAGTGTATAAATATTTTAATGAAATCTGCTAAAAGTATTAAATATAATTTTTCAATCATGTCACCCTTATCTAAAGGAAAAAATTATGGTTATTTTGCAGATTTTAAAAAGTTTAATCAAAAAAACTTAGATAAAAATTTTTTTGAAGTTGATTATGTAACAGGGTGTTCAATGTTAATAAATCTTAACAAATTAAAAAAAATTGGAAAATTTGATGAAAATATTTTTTTATACTTAGAGGAAATAGATTTGTGCAGAAGGTTTAAAATAAAAAAACAAAAAATTTATATTTGTAAAAAAGCTAAAGCTAAACAGCATTTGTCAGTCCAGTCATCTGATATAGGTTTTGAATACAATAAGTGTCAAAGCTGGCATTGGATGTGGTCTAGTGTGTATTATAACATTAAACATCATGGATTTTTATTTACTGTAAATAAATATTTATTAAAATTTATTGGCAACTTCTTTAAGTCTTTATTTTTACTTATAATCTTTAAACAAAAGAAAAGTTTAATTTATTTATTAAGAACCTCGGGGATGCTTAATGCTTTTTTTGGAAATAAATCTTGGTATAGACCTAAAGTTAATTAATGACCTGGAAAATCCATTAGATTTTCTACTTTATATCCTTTTTTAATTAAATTATCTGAACCACCAAGATCAAAAAGATTTATAGCGAATATAAATCCTGAAACATTCCCACTGGAAAGTTCAATCAATTTTGCAGCAGCTTCTGCGGTACCACCTGTTGCTATTAAATCGTCTATTAAAAGAACATTGTCATTAGCATCAATAGAGTCTTTATGAACTTCCATTGTAGCTGTCCCATACTCTAATTCAAAATCTACAGAATATGTATCTGCTGGTAACTTATTTTTCTTTCTAAGCAATATAAATGGCTTCTTTAAAATATATGATATTGCAGACGCAAAAACAAACCCTCTTGATTCCATTGCTGCAATTTTGTCTATTTTAAATTTTTTAGATCTGATAACCATTTCGTCAATCGTCTGAGTAAAAGCATCATTATTTTTAATGAGCGTTGTTATATCCCTAAATAATATTCCCTTTTTAGGATAGTCAGGAATAGATCTTATATGGTCTTTTAAATTCATTTTTATTGATATTAATATATAAAGTTTAAAGAATTTTTTTAATATGGCAAATAATAAATTAGCAATTATTGGTGGAAGTGGTCTTTATGATGTTGAAGATTTTAAAGACCGTGAATTAATAGAATTAACCACACCTTGGGGAAATCCTTCAGACAAGATATTAAGGACAAAATATAATAATAAAGAGGTGTACTTTTTACCTAGACATGGACGTGGTCATTTTATTTCACCATCAAATATAAATTTTAGAGCAAATATTGATGCTTTTAAACAACTAGGTGTAACTGACATTGTTTCCGTTTCAGCAGTTGGATCTTTAAAGGAAAACTTAGCCCCTGGGAAATTTGTTATAGTTGATCAATTTATAGACAGAACATTTGCTAGAAATAAAACTTTTTTTGATGATGAAATAGTAGCACATGTTTCAATGGCTCATCCAACATCTAATGGTTTGATGAACTCATGTGAAG
>MDTF01009259.1_pt1 | contig 10943 bp, 10 predicted proteins | sample 811191 | NCBI WGS metagenome assembly MDTF01 (sample SAMN05326649, study PRJNA326480) | marine metagenome | isolation source: seawater | place: Southern Ocean | collected 2011
AGCCAATTCACCATAGGCAATATTGTTGTAGATTGTGTCGTTGAACAGCGTAACGCTTTGACTGACCAGCGCAATGTGACTCCGCAAATTAGCCAGCGTATAGTCGTGAATACTGATGCCGTCGAGTTTTATCTCGCCGCTCTGATTGCGATAAAACCGAGAAATTAAGCTGACTAAGGAAGTTTTACCGCTACCAGAGGATCCGACCAAAGCAATGGTCTGTCCCGGCGTCACCGCAAAATTAAGATTTGACAGAACCTGTTGGTCACTGCCCGGATAGATAAAGGAGACATCGGTAAAATCAAAACTACCCTCGACATGATCGCGACTCGTTTGACCGAGATCCTCCTCTTGATCGGAGTCAATTACCTCAAAGATAGTCTCGGCTGCAGCAATTCCGCGTTGAATTGCGCTATTAATTTCGGTCAGTTGCCTAATCGGCTTGATAAGCATTCCCGACGCCACCAAGAATTTAATGAAATCACCGGTAGTCATCGCCAACAACAGCGCTGGATTGAGCATAAAACTAGTGATTGCCGCGAACGCCAGTGATACCAATAGCATGACCAACGGATTACTCAAGCCCTCTGTCAACGCCATCTTCATATTTTGCCGACGATTGCTATGGCTCGCAATTTGCATCCGCGCGCGCTCGACCTGAGTGCCACCATACATGCGCACCTCACTGTATCCGTTGACAGCCTCTTGAGTTACATGAGTGACGTCGCCCATCGCAGACTGAATCCTCTTGCTAATCCGCCGAAAACGCTTACTGACATAGGTGACCAACAGCGCAATTATCGGCATGACCGCAAGAAAGAATAGTGTTAATTTCCAATTTAAATACAATAAATAACCGAGTAACCCAACAACTAAGCTACCCTGCTGAAGTAAGGTCTTAATCGCTTTGGTGGCAGCCTCTGTAACCTGCTGAACGTTAAATGTCACCAGAGATACCAGGTGCCCCGACATCGACTGGTCGAAAAACCGAAAAGGCAATAGCAAGTATTTATCAAAAATATCACAGCGCAGGGAGTGGACTAAATAATTGGCTATGTAGGCTAAGCCATAAGAGCCTATAAAATAGCCAAGCCCGCGTGCTGTGCTGACTATCACCAAAAAAAACGGTATGACAAAACGTACGTCATTGGCCTGTTGCTCACCAAACAAATAGCGGGCAACAGAGGCAGTCGCACCAGTCAGTGGCATATTTCCAGACGCGGTTGCACTACCGGTTAATTGCCCCACAGAATCAGTAATAAAACCGAGTAAATCGACAAACGCTACCTCCGCCATCGAGTGCATTATCAGCCCGAGAAAGCTGACGATAAACGCTACCCAATAGCGAGACACATAACCCAATAATCTCAGGTATGTTGCGGTAGGAGGATCAGTAGACTTTGACATGCAATCGGAGGTTCTCCGCCGCCTTAAACTGTTTGTGATCGGTTGCTGTATTAATTGGACGATTGAGCCATATGGCCTTTCGGAAAAAACAGCATCAAGCGTCGAAAATTTCTCAACCGCCTGCTCAATGGCGATCATAGTCGGAGGCTGAATATTTGACAATGTTTGTATTGCAAACGACACATCAATTGAACTTTCAGATTCTATGGGATTCTCCAGTAGAAACCTTAATTGACGCGAGTGACTAAATTAACAATTTGGTTTAAGTCCAAAATTGCATCCATTAACATGCTGACCGCTGCCAATGCCATTCCCAATACGATTACCATTTTGGTCACTACCCTGTCGGGGTTTCAGACCGTCTTGCGACAGGGTAATGTAATCGCGTCATCCGTCACGTTATTCCATATTTAGATCGCCTGCTAGCCATAAAATGCGAATACCCAAGAGTGCGGTGGATAGTCAAAAAAAATAGTGATCAGCGGAGTAAAATATGCCGACTACCAAAATATAAAATATAGCCCTTTTGAAGCTCGATTTGCATTGCGTACCAAGCCTGCTAAAGTCTCAGGAAATTGTTAGGACTTAAAAATAGCAGAATGCTGTTTAGCAATAGCGGGGTTAATTAAATCACCAGCAGCAAGAAAACGCAGCAGAAAAACCTTTTAATTGTTTCCCATAGTCAAGGCGGTAAAACGCAATCTATGGCGACTGCAGTTCTCCGCGGTTGCCAACAGCAAACGTCGGTTACCAGCCGTTCTCTGTTGGCTGCTGATGCGGGACTTGAGGATCTACTATGGGCTAGCGGCTTATTATTTGGTACTCCAGAAAACTTCGGCACCATGAGCGGGATGTTAAAGGATTTTTTTGATCGCACGTACTATCCTGCAGAGCCCTACAAAATTAATTTGCCCTACGCTATTTTCATTAGTTCCAGTAACGATGGAAGCGGAGCTGTTAGGGATATACAGCGCATTGCTAGGGGTTATCCTCTAAGGCAGATTAGCGAACCGCTGATATGCAAAGGCGAGCTAACGAAAGACAAAATCATTGCCTGCGAAGAGCTTGGCCTAGGTATGGCAACAGGTTTAGATATGGGTATATTTTAGACTATGAAACGCGCCCTTATTTTAAGTGGAGGTGGCGCACGTGCGGCATATCAAACGGGTGTACTACGGGCAGTGGCAGAAATTGTGCCGCGCCATATTTCCAGTCCATTCCCAATAATCTGCGGCACATCAGCAGGCGCGCTAAATGGCCTTGCAGTTGCTGGGCGAGCGGGCCCATTTCGATTGCGCATACGCAAATTGGAATCGCTATGGCGCTCACTGCACTGCGAAGATATATACCATTCGAGCCCACTCGTTATGCTTAGACATCGCAGCCCTAGTCTGAACTCTCTGCTAAGAAATAAAAATACTAGCAACGAACCCTTTGCGCTACTCGACTGCCAACCACTAAAAGCGTTACTAAGTAATTATGTTCGTTTCGAACACTTAAATGTATCTCTGCAAAACGGCGAGCTAGAGGCTATCGCTATCTCCGCCATGAGCTACACCACAGGAGAATCGGTGGCATTTTTTCAGGCAAAACCGTCTATCAGACCATGGCAGCGGGCGCGCCGTAGTGGCGTCAAAACGCACCTCGCGATCGAACATTTGATGGCTTCAGCCGCCATTCCAGGTATTTTTGCAGCGGTCAAGATTGGCGCAAACTATTACGGCGATGGTGCACTTAGACAGCAAAAACCTTTGAGCCCCGCGCTGCGCTTGGGCGCTGACAAACTATTCGTTATCGGGGTTGGTGACCATTTCAGACCGGCTGATGATAATGGCGATGAAACCTTGGCTCCATCCGGTGCACAGGTTATCGGCCACATTTATAATAGCGCGTTTACAGATAGCCTGCAGAGCGACTTAGAGTCCTTACACAACATTAACCAGTTGGTCAGCGCACTGCCGAAACGCACACAATCGCAGCAGCGTTTTCGTAAAATTGAAGTGCTGGCTATAGCCCCCAGCGAATCGATCGACAATATAGCCCGCGCGCATACTCATGAGCTACCACGCTCAGTGCGCTACATGCTCAAGTCAACGGGGGCGCTCCGAGCAGAGTCAAACAGCAGTGCCGCTAGTTACCTTCTCTTCGAGCCAAGTTTTTGCGGAGCACTTATCGATCTTGGCTACCGCGATGCAATGGCCAAAAGCGACGCCGTCAAAGATTTTTTTAGGGGTCTCTAGCGAACATCTTAAGAACCCTTAAAAGCCGCGTTTCCTCGGACGTTTGCCAACTTTTTGCTTGGCCAGCTTCTCTGGAGGTTCAGGTGGTTCAGTTTCAGCACAAATATACCGCTTATTAACCGGCGCAAGCCCTGGTCTCTTCAACATAGACAGGCTACTGGCAGCTACCAGAGTCTCTCTATCAAGCGCCCAGCCCTCAGTATAAATTTCACTCGCGACACTGAATCGAACTAATGGTCCCTCTTGCGTGTAGGGGATATCTCGATAGGTCTTATCGCGTGTCAATAGGGTGTTATTGACCACCTCTACTTCCAATAATCCTGTCTCCGAATCGAGGATTAAATCGCGTCCGTCGCAGGTAAGAGCTACGATTTCGGCGATCACAGAACTGCTTAACATCAAGCTCGTCAAACAACATCCAGCCAATAAGAATTTCATGCGATTTAGTCCCTACTCCGATACTGGGCAATGTCCGACGCCAACTCCTGCGCGTCGCTGATATCTATACGCTTGTCGGCCCAAGGTGCGTCCATAAGCAACGCCTGTATTAAAAGTGTCGACAGCAAAGATGGTTTATTTAGTTAAAGTCCCGTTGATTGGTAATTTAATTCCAGTATTCCATTATTCCATTTTACTCTTAAATAAGAGATACTAGAAATAATTAATTGAATTTTAAGCGTTAAAAACCTCGGAGCAAGTTATTTGGCACAAATTTCTAGGAATCTAGGCAACTCCCCTGCTGTCATAGAGCAAGGCGCTCGTCAACAACAGCGCGTGTCCAAACGGTACGATAGTCACGTTGAACCACGGCGTCAAACGCAGCGTGTTGTCGAAGAAAAAGAAGTCTTTGGATTAGACCGCGGAGCTATTGCACGCCTCGAAGCCGAGCAGATGGCTCAGCAGTTGTTTGAAATGAAGGTGCGGGACAGTCTGGCAGAAGAGAAATTGTCCTCGAAAATAGCTAATGGAGGCATAATCTCCGAAGAAATAGCTATCGATGAAATACAAACCAAAACGACTGAAACTCCGACCATGCGGTTGAACAAACAAATAGAAGAGCTGATGACGATACAAAGCGACTCACCACTGCGTAATGAACCGCTGTTTGTAAACGTCATAGTCTAGTCAAAAAACTGGGGCCAGATAAGTTCCAGCAAAAAAAATCTAACACGGCAGACCATTCGCCAGCTATCACTCCCCTCAGGATGTGCTAGTTATAAAGCCTTCAAAATACGTCTTAAACGCATATAAGCACGCCCTGGAAAGGGATGCAAACGCATTCAGCTAGGAAGTTCTCTGAGCATACCAATTCGTTTACGAGCTAGACTCATTCTGCTGATCTCTGCGCAAAAGAGGATGGTCTAAATGGAAAAAATGTAAAATAAATACCTCATCTTGTGTAACATTAGACTATCACCGCCACTAGATTTTATATTAAGATTGAGGCCAGAATAGGGGTGATCGCAACGCGCCCAAGTAGCAGGTTATTCGAAATACTATGGCCTGTCTTTAATCGACTTGCGACTGTAAAGACGAGTCGGCATAGTTCTCCGGGAGAGTAGTTTGTATTTCAAATTGTGGGGTGTCAGAGGTTCAATTGCAGTTCCGGGAGACCAAACTCTTAAATACGGTGGTAACACGACCTGTATTGAAGTGCGCGGGGATCATGGTGAATTAATTATATTAGATGCCGGCACTGGGATTTTTCAGTTGGGCCAGCAACTAATCAAACAGCATGCTGATAACATCAATGTATTCATTAGCCACACCCACTGGGATCATATCCAAGGTTTGCCAATGTTTAAACCGATGTTTGTGCCAGGTAACCATATCCAAATCTATGGCCCCGCTGACCCGCTGAGTGGCCTAGGTATTAAAGACCGTTTAGCGATGCAGATGGATCGACATTTTTTCCCGGTTCAACAGAGCGACCTTCAATCGCAGTTATGTTTTAACAACCTTATCGAAGGGCAAGCTGTAAGAATAGGATCTCTGACCGTTACTAGTTTTTTGTTTAACCATCCGATCATAAATTTTGGCTATAAAATAGATGATGGTACCAAAAGTCTTGTATTCACGGGAGATCATGAATGGCCAAGCAATCCATATTCTGTAGCGGATTTAAGCTACAAGTCTTATCAACAAGCAATCAAAGAGAGGCGTGAAAAAACTTTAGATTTTATGCGGCTATCTGATGTGTTGATAATTGACACCGCCTACACAGACGATGAGTATGAAAGCCGTCATGGCTGGGGTCATGGCACATATGATTCGAGTATATTGGCTGCGCGCGACGCCAGTATTAGCAAAGTCTTCTTGACCCATCATGAACCAACAAGAAGCGACAAAGAGCTTGAAAGTATATTTTCAGAGGCCCTAAGTCGCAATCAAGTGACCGATGAAGACCCTAAATTTTTATTGGCTAAAGAGGGGCAAGAGATTACCCTGTGACACTTAATAATCAATAGTTTTAGTGGCAGTTCCGTACTTCAGACATTCGGTTAACACGAGACCGATCATTAACCTGTCAGCTCGTTGTTATTACGAATTTATATGGAGCGATTACCGAGACGTTAGGCCTATAAATCGGCCACCACTTTTATCTTAACTCCGTTGATGCTACAAAAAATCGAATGCTCACAATAATAGTATTGGCATTCCACTTATGAAGGTCACGAACAACTGGTTTATTGTAATTAGGATAGTTCGCTTAAGTATTCAAACACCTCGAGCGTCAATTAGTGGAATCGTAATTAACTCCCTTAAAGTCTTCACTAAATAACTTTGCCGCAAGTTGAGGGCTAGTGCGCGATACCTTTCCTGTATAACGACCTAGTGTGTGAACCCCGCCTTCGATACTCTTACTCTCTCGTAATATGTTACCTCTTACCTTATTTTGGAAAGTTGTTTGTCTGTTATACATAACCGCTCCAAAGGTCTTTAATAACTCGATAGCTACCTCGGGCTTGACCTTTACCAACGCATCGAACTTGCTCTTAGTTAAAATCAAGCAATCCGCTCTATCCATAGCTATGACGGTCGCAGTACGCTCGGCATCCGTCATGATGCTCACTTCTCCTAAGATTCCAGGCCCAGGAAATGATGCAATGTGTAAAACCACATCAGAACGGTTTATCTGAATTTTTTCAAATACAGAAAACGTACCGTTTAGCAAAAAGTACATATCCTCATCCTGATCCCCCTGCTTAACCAAGACATGGCCTTTCTCAGCACATAGTTCCGCTAAATAAGGAATCAATGCATCTACCCCTTTGGAGCCAAGCTGGGGTAAAAGATCTATCATTTGTGATTTAAAGGCTTCACTAATCATAACATTAATCTCGGAATACTAAAATTTTACTGTTTTTTACAGTAGCTTATATATATTTTCGAAATACACACTAGATCATATTCGTGGTAAGGACGATACACAAAAAAATAAATCTAGATTTTTTTATTGCCGCCATCATAACTCGCTGACCGTTCACAATTTCTTGGGTGGTATAAAAATACTTCTCTAAAAAAGAGGTGACCTAATTCGCCTAACGAGATTTTATTACAGTTATTTTATAATAATGTCTTTCATTACCGCCCAAAGTACCAATTTTTAGGATTGCTTTGATTTGTAGTTCACACCCTTAAAATCTTCGCTAAACAGTCGACTACCTAGCTTCTCGCTGACTTTGGAGGCCTTTCCCGTGTAGCTACCTAACCTCGCGATACCCAAGTCTGCGTCTGGACTCTCAAGTAATATATTAGCTCGGACCTTATTTTGGAATGCAGCCTGGCGATCGGATACCAGAGAGCCAAAGGCCTTAAGAAGCTCTATAGCGAGTCTGGGTTCTGCCGACACTAATGCGTCGAATTGATCCTTAGTCAATACAAGACACTCAGCCACATCCATCGCTACTACGGTCGCCGTCCGCATCGAGGAACTCATCACCGCAACTTCACCCAAAATACCGGGGCCCGGGAATGTTGCAGTATGCAAAACCATATCGATATCGTCGATCTGTATCTTTTCAAATACCGAAAAGGTGCCGCTGAGTAAGAAATATACATCGGCGTCGCTGGCACCCTGCTTGACCAGCACATCGCCTTTTTTTGCGCTCAATTGAGATAGGTAAGGTGCCAAGGTGTCCACGCCAAATGACCCCAACTGCGGCAATAGGGCAACCAGTTGCCCCCGTATAGAGTCTCCCGACATCACGTATCTCCCATTATTTTTCAGATAGTAGCCTTTATTCACTGGCATGTGAATAGCGCGATGTCAGGGGCGTGAAATTGTTGTACTAACTTTGGTATTATCGCCTTCTTTTATAAGCTACCGATCATCATTTAGCTATATAAAGTTAGTTACCTTTAAAGTGTCATTGGTCGCTTCCTACGCCCGTTAACTGCCGCTAATGTAACTCAATGGCAATTGGGTACTGTCGAGCACCTTGCGCATGACGAATGCGGAAGTGACACCAGTGACGCCCTGTATACGGGTAATTTTACCGAGCAAAAAGTCGTGATAACGGTCCATATCAGGCACGGTCACCTTAAGCTGATAATCTGCCTCGTGGCCGGTAATGAGATAACACTCCAAGACCTCGGGACACACAGCAATGGCGTTTTCGAAGGCTTCGAATCGCTCGGGTGTGTGTTCATCCATACGAATATGCAAAATAGCCAACAATTTCAAATTCAGCGCCCGATCATTTAAGCGCACGACGGTGTCGCGAATAACGCCTATTTCGGTGAGTTGCTTGACCCGACGTGAGCAAGGAGCTGCCGTCAATCCGACCCGCTCAGCCAATAGCTGGTTTGATAGACTACCGTCAGCTTGCAGTTCACGAAGAATATTGAGATCTAACCGATCTAGATTTATAGCGCCCACAATCCCTCCGATTATTTATAATTGCTTAAAAAGACAATTTTAAGCAATTATTTTGCTAAATATTTCAAATTATTTAAAAAATAAATCATTTATTGCGCTTTTACGAATATATAATAAGAGGCATTAAAGGTGTTTGATATTTTATCACAGGAATTACTATGTTTGATCACTCTAAATATATTCCATTCGCCCCGATTGCTTTAAGTGACCGCACTTGGCCCGACAAAACCATGACCAAAGCGCCTATCTGGTGCAGCGTCGACCTGAGAGATGGTAATCAGGCTTTAGTTAATCCGATGAATGTTGAACAGAAAACCCGCATGTTTGAGTTGCTGGTTAAGCTGGGCTTCAAAGAAATCGAAATTGGTTTTCCGTCTGCATCTCAACCCGACTTCGATTTTGTGCGCAAATTAATCACCGAACAGCGCGTTCCTAACGACGTAACCCTGCAAGTCTTGACGCAAGCGCGGAAGGAACTGATCGAGCGTACCTATGAATCGCTGCAGGGCGCCAAGCGCGCAATTGTGCACGTGTACAATTCGACCTCGACCGTGCAACGTGAGCAGGTATTCAAATTAGACCCCGATGGTATTATTGAGATAGCCGTCCAAGGGGCAAAATGGGTGCGTGAGAGCGCTATGCGTTACCCAGACACCGAGTGGGTATTTCAATATTCCCCGGAAAGTTTTACCGGCACTGAACTCGAGCATGCAGTCGATGTGTGCGATGCGGTGATCGCCGAGTGGATGCCTGAAAACGGCCGCAGCGTAATCATTAACCTGCCGGCTACCGTAGAAATGTCAACGCCGAACATATTTGCCGATCAAATTGAGTACTTTTGCCGCCACCTAGCACAGCGCGATCAGGTCGTTATTAGCCTACATACCCACAATGACCGTGGGTGCGGCGTAGCTGCTGCCGAATTGGGCATATTTGCCGGCGCTGATCGCATCGAGGGGACGCTGCTTGGTAATGGAGAGCGAACTGGCAATATGGATATAATTACCATGGCAATGAATCTCTACTCGCAGGGTATCGACCCACAACTTGACTTATCCAACATCATTGAAATTATTGATGTGGTCGAGGGTTGTACGGATATCGATATAGCACCTCGCCACCCATGGGCGGGAGAATTGGTTTATACAGCGTTTTCGGGCAGTCACCAGGACGCGATTAGAAAGTCCATGCAGTACCACAAAGATCAACAGCAAGCGCACTGGGACGTCGCATATTTGCCTATCGATCCAAGAGATATAGGTCGCCAATATGAAGCTGTCGTTCGCATCAATAGCCAGAGCGGCAAGGGTGGAGTAGCTTTGGTGCTCGAGCGTGACTACGGTATCGAATTGCCGAAGTGGATGCATAGCTACGTCAGTGGAATCGTGCAGACGGCGGTCGAAGAAAGCGGTATGGAAATATCGCCGAGCAATATTAAACAGCTTTTTGATCGCCATTTTATCGACGTGGACGGTCGCTGGCAGCTAAATAACTACCAATTGACGCACCACCTCCAGCAGGTGGAAGCGCAGTTTGTGATCGGCTCATTAACCCTTCAGGGACACGGAGCAGGCGCCCTAGAAGCACTTTGTAGCGCTCTCAATCAATGCTATGACTGCAACATTAAAATCGGTCATTTCGATCAACACGCTTTGGGTGAGGGTACCGATGCGAAGGCGCAGGCGTGTATACAAATGAGTGTGGATGGCGTCGATTATTGTGCGGTGGCAATAGCCGAAGACTCCAGTGCAGCAGCCCTTCAAGCCTTACTCACGGCATTTGGTCGCAGCGGCGTCAAAGCACTTGAGGGCGTTGCCTAAATGCATTTAAAGAGCTACACGCCCTATTTTCAAAAACTACTCGTATCAACTAGCCGACTGTGCTCAGGGTGCCCGAGGAACGTACAAATTGATTAGATTCCCTGATAACATAAGCGCAGCACCTATCAACAAAAAACTCAAAAGAGTCGTTATAGCCGACAACACCGGCCACGGTAATTAGCCACAAACGTAAAAAGTCGAGCGTGGCTGTCACCCCAGAGTCTGCCGATCGCATAGCATGCGCAATACAGTAGTGGCAAGTAAACGCCATATCGCTGACCAAGCCCAACCAAAACTCAATGGCCAGCGCACCCCAGAAATCGAAATTCAACAGCACACCGATTAATGATTGTATCAGGCGCATATAAAATAACGCCGTCAGCGGGTGCTCGGTGCCGGCCTTTGGTTTTGTGGTAACGTGAACCGCTGAGCAACGAAGAGCGTCAACCAGGATCACTAGCGCAATCGGTTGCAATATCTCGAACCTTGGATTGAGAATTATCCATACACCACTGGCACCCATTTCTAATATTCAGATTTTTTCTCGCGGTTAAGGCTTCCGTCAAGACCACTGTCGCAATAATAACTATTCAT
>MDTF01009681.1_pt1 | contig 10940 bp, 11 predicted proteins | sample 811191 | NCBI WGS metagenome assembly MDTF01 (sample SAMN05326649, study PRJNA326480) | marine metagenome | isolation source: seawater | place: Southern Ocean | collected 2011
CTCAAATTTTTAATAGTTCTAGCGTAAAAACGAAAAGTTAACTTTTGACCCTTGCATAATTTAGATCAACAAAGTAAAATCAAACTAAATGCAGGAGCAAAAATGGGTATTCACTACGATTATAAATCTACAAGAAATGAAAAGGCATTAAAAAAAGAAGCCAAAAGAAAAGCTCGTATTGAAGAAAAAAGAGCAAAAAAAGGAACGGAATCTCAAAATGAAGAGGTAAAAAAAATGCACGATATAGACAAGCCTATTACACTTGAAGATCTAACCAATCCTGATAAAGAATAATTACAATGATCAAAGCTCGAGTTCAAAAAGATGCTCGACTCATTAGGCGTGAAACAGCTTTAAAAATAAACCTAAAAAAAAGAAAAAAATTTAAAGAAAAAAATAAAAAAAATGACAGTACTATCTGATAGATGGATTAAAAAAATGGCCAGGAGTAAAAACATGATTAAACCCTTTGTTTCAAAGCAGGTTAGAAAAGGTAAAATATCTTTTGGCTTGTCGTCATATGGATATGACGCAAGAGTTTCAACTGAATTTAAAATTTTTACAAATGTAAACTCAGGCATTGTCGATCCTAAAGAGTTTAAAAAAGAAAGTTTTGTTACAAAAATTGGTAAGGAATGTATTATTCCGCCAAATTCTTTTGCGTTAGCCAGAACAGTAGAATACTTTAAAATTCCCGAGGACGTACTTGTTATTTGTCTTGGTAAATCTACTTATGCTCGTTGTGGAATAATAGTTAATGTAACCCCTCTCGAACCTGGATGGGAAGGCCATGTGACCTTAGAGTTTTCTAACACAACCCCACTTCCAGCAAAGATATACGCAAACGAGGGAGTAGCACAATTTGTGTTTATAAAAGGAAATGAAAAACCCGAAATAACCTACGCCAACAGAAAAGGTAAATATATGAAGCAAAAAGGCGTTACACTTCCCAAGGTATAAATTCAGCTAACATTGATGCAAAAACTTATCGTCAAAGGTAAAAAAAGGTTATCAGGTTCTATAACTATTTCTGGGTCAAAAAATGCTACATTGCCAATTCTAGCAGCGTCAATTCTCACAGATAAGAAAATACTTTTAAAAAATATTCCGTTAGTTAAAGATGTTTATACAATGATAAACTTATTAAAGTTTATTGGGATAAACGTAGAAATTTCTTCAAAGAAAAAAATTGTAAATATTTTAAATAATAAAAAATTAAAAACAGTCGCACCATACAATCTTCTTAAAACCATGCGTGCTGGTGTTTTAGTTTTGGGCCCGTTATTAGCTAAATTTAAAAAAGCAAAAGTTTCTCTACCAGGCGGATGTGCAATTGGTGCAAGGCCCGTAAACTTGCATTTATTCGCTTTAGAAAAACTTGGAGCAAAAATTAAAATAAAGAATGGTTATATATACGCGTCTGCTAAAAATGGTTTAAAAGGAGCTATTATTAAATTTCCGTCTATTTCCGTAGGAGCAACAGAAAATGCTATTCTTGCAGCAGTTAGCGCCAAAGGAAAAACAATTATATCTAATTGTGCTATCGAACCAGAGATTCAAGATATGATATTTTTTTTGAAAAAAATGGGCTGTATTATTAATTTTATTGGAAAAAGAAAAATTTCAATTATTGGCGCCTATAAATTTAAAAACGTAACTCACGAAATAATTTTTGATAGAATTGAATTGGGTACTTTTTTAATAGCTGCAGCTCTGATAGGAAAAAAAATTGTTTTAAAAAAAGTAGAACCAGAAATTATAAGGATGGAGATTAAACTATTAAAAAAAATGGGTATTAAAATGAAAGTAGAAAAAAATAAAATTACAGTATTTGAATCAAAAGAAATAAAAAATATTAGCATTAAAACAGAAGCTTATCCTGGCTTCCCTACTGATCTTCAGGCACAAATTATGGTTCTGATGACAAAGGCAAAAGGAATCTCAAAAGTAAAAGAAAGTATATTTGAAAATAGATTTATGCACGTTCCAGAATTAAGAAGGATGGGGGCTAAAATCAATACCATAAATAATATAGCAACTATTACTGGTCCAACTAACCTATCAGGAGCTGAAGTTATGGCAACTGATCTTAGGGCTTCAGTAAGTTTGGTTTTAGCTGCACTAGTGGCAGACAACAAAACTGTAATCAATAGAATTTATCATTTAGATCGTGGATATGAAAATTTAGAAAAAAAATTGAAAAAATGTAAAGCAAATATTAATAGAGTATAAAATGGAAGTAACGAATTTAAAATTATTAGCCACATCTGATAAAGATCTAAGAGTTATTGCAGCACATTTACAGGATGCAATCGTATCATTAAAAGATATTGCCAACTTAAAGAAGAATAGAATTTTTTTAATTCAACTAAATAGATTTATGTGGGAAGATGTTGAAAAAGGAGTATTTAGAAAAAACAAGAGAATAAGAACAATACTAAAATTTGACAATGTTGTGAGCGTTTTATCTCAAAATATTAACAGAAATAATAAAAATTTTTTTTTAGACTTTTTAACTATTGAAAGCATTTTATTGAGTGATAAAAGTTATGAAATTAAATTAATTTTTTCAGGAAAGGCAATAATTAAAATAAATACTGAAGTGATCGATGTAACTTTAGACGACCAGGGTTCTCCATGGGAAAGCAAAAGAATTCCAAAGCACAATTTTTTATAATGTTAAAATTAATTAAATCAAAAGAAAAAAATTTTTTATTAAAATTAGACTCTATTTTAGAAAAAAGAAAATTTAAAAAACCCTATATTGATTTAAAAATAAAATTTATTATACAAGATGTAAAAAAAAATAAAGATCTAGCGCTCATCAAATATGAAAAAAAATACTCTAAGTTAAAAAATATTTCATTGAAAAATATTAAATTTTCAAATTTAGAAATAAATACAATAATAAAAAAATTAGACAAAGAAACTAAAAAATCTATAGATTTAGCTTATAGTAGAATCTTAAATTTTCACAAAAAACAAAAAATGTCTTCCTTTAGCTTTAAGGATAAATTTAAAAATTCATTTTCTTATAAATCTAGTGCGATAAATAAAATAGGTGTTTATGTTCCAGGCGGTTTAGCTAGTTACCCAAGCTCAGTCTTGATGAATTGTATACCTGCAATAGTCGCAGGCGTAAAAAAAATATATATGACAACCCCATCAATGAGCAAGCAATATAATCCAGCAGTAATTTATGCTGCAAAGAAATGTAAAGTAAAAGAAATATATAAAGTAGGAGGCGCCCAAGCAATAGCCGCGATGGCTTACGGCACGAAAATTGTAAATAAAGTAGATAAAATTGTTGGACCAGGCAATGCCTATGTTGCAGCGGCTAAAAAACAAGTCTATGGAGATGTCGGTATTGACATGATTGCTGGACCATCAGAGGTAACAATAGTTGCAGACAAATCGTCTAAGCCAGATTGGATAGCAGCAGATCTAATAGCCCAAGCAGAACATGACGAAAGCTCACAATCGATAGTTATATCCGATAACATTACGACGATTAATAAAATTAACTATTTTTTACTCGAGCAACTCAAAGTTTTACCCAAAAAAAAAATAGCATCTAAAAGTTTGAAAAAATTTGGCTTATCAATACTAGTGAAAAATAAAAAGTTATTAGCAGATACAATTAATTTAATTGCTCCTGAACACTTAGAGATTTTTACTAGAAATCCAGAAAAAATACTAAAAAGTGTTACTAATGCTGGATCAATATTTGTTGGTCAATATTCTCCAGAAGCAGTGGGTGATTATTTAGCAGGCCCAAATCACGTACTTCCCACATCAGGTACTGCAAGATTTTCATCTGGCTTATCTGTATATGATTTTTTAAAAAGACATTCTATAATAAAGATGTCCAAATCAGGTATTGAAAGATTAGGAGCATCGGTTATAAATCTAGCTAAATACGAAAATCTTGAAGGTCACGTAAATTCAATTAAAATAAGATTAAAAAAAGAGGAAAAATAATTGGCTAAACAAGAAACTTTAGAATTCAAAGGTAAAGTTACAGAACTTTTACCGAACGCAATGTTTCGTGTTAAACTTGAGAACAACCATGAAATCTTAGCTCATACAGCTGGAAAATTGAGAAAGAATAGAATAAGAGTTTTGGCAGGCGATAACGTTCAGGTGGAAATGACACCTTATGATCTCACTAAAGGTAGAATAACTTTTAGGTTTTAGGCCTTGTAGCTCAGTAGTAGAGCAGTACCCTGAAAAGGTATGTGTCGTTTGTGCGATTCAAACCAAGGCCACCACTCCAAACCACATATCATTTTTTTTAAAAGTAGGTAAATATAATTAATATGAATAAAAATATTGCTATTGTGTGGTTAAGAGATGATTTTAGAACAATAAAAAATGATGCATTAACTTACGCAACTCAAAATCACGATCAGGTTTGTGCTTTATATATTTTTAAGAAAAATGATTTTAACAAAAGATCTGCACAATTGTGGTGGCTATATCAATCTCTTAAAAATTTTAAAGAAAAATTAAATCAGTACAATATAAATCTTGAGATAATAGAAACTTCTTCTTATAAAGAAATTTTTGAAAAAATTGTTAACAAAAAAAACTTTTCAATTTATTGGAATAAAGTTTATGAGCCTAACTTTCTATTATTTGATAAAAAATCTTCTGAGCTACTAAAATTAAAAAATATTAATTTTAAAATATTTAAAGGTAATCTTTTAAATGAAGCTCATGAAATAAAAAAAAATGATAATACACCTTATAAAGTTTTTACACCTTTCTGGAAAACTGCTGAAAGATTTTATTTAGATAAAGGATTTAATAAAAAACAAAAAATTAAGGTAATGGAGAAAAAAACTAACTTTCTTGGTGAGTCAATAAATTTAGAATCTATACTGTCAAAAAGAAAATGGAACCTAGATTTTAAAAAGTTTTGGAATCCTTCTGAAGAAAAAGCTTTAGAAAATATTAAGTACTTTATAAAAAATTGTTTGTCTGATTATGGAGAAAACAGAGATATTCCAAGTATTGAGGGAACGTCTAAAATCTCTCCTTATTTAGCATTTGGACAAATTCATATAGAAACCATCTGGGAAGAGTGCCAAAAAATTAAAGTTAAACACAACGGTTATAGAAAATATATAAACGAGCTTGGCTGGAGAGAATTTAGCCATAGTTTGATTAATTATTTTCCAGAGATGTTAAAAGGAAATTTAAGAAAAGATTTTGAGCACTTTCCATGGGAGGAAAATAAAAAACATTTAGTTGCATGGAAAAAAGGAATGACAGGATATCCAATTATTGATGCTGGCATGAGAGAACTATACAAAACAGGGTGGATGCATAATCGAGTAAGAATGGTTACGGCTTCTTTCTTAGTCAAACATCTAAGAATACACTGGCAAGAAGGAGAAGCATATTTTAGGGATTGCTTGTTAGATTTTAACGAAGCAAACAATGTTGCTGGCTGGCAATGGGTAGCTGGTTGTGGTGCAGATGCCGCACCGTATTTCAGAATTTTTAATCCCATTCTACAGGGAGAAAGATTTGATCCACTAGGTAAGTACGTAAAAAAATGGATACCAGAACTTAGTAATATTCCTAAAAAATTTATTCATAAGCCATGGGAGTTAACAGAAAAAATTAAAGATTTTGAACTAGGAAAAACCTATCCGAAACCGATTGTTATTCATGAAGAAGCAAGAAATGCGGCTCTTGCTGCCTTTCAAAGTATTAAAAAAAAAACTATATAGAGCTACAACAATGCTTATATTTTTTACCTGAACCACACAAACATTTATCGTTTCTTCCTATTTTTTTATTTTTAATAGGAGTTTGAATTTTAGTTTCTTCTTTTTTTTGATCTTGAATAACCACGTTTAAGTTTAATAAAAATTTTATAACATCAATTTTTATTTTTTCCAAAAGACCTTCAAAAAGACCAAAGGCCTCTTTTTTAAATTCGGATAGAGGATCTTTTTGTCCATAACTTCTAAGCCCCACAACTTGTCTAAGTTGTTCAAGATATTGTAAATGTGATCGCCAAGAAAAATCTATAATTTGTAAAAAAATTCTTTTTTCAATATTGTTATTTTCATCTGAGCCAACTAAATCAATCCTTTCTTGATGTTTTACTTTAAAAAGATCTTTTAATTTTTCAGAAAACTCATTGTCAGTTTTATTGGTTAATTCAACTAGCTCATTATCATTTAATATATTGCCTGAAATATTTTTTACCGCATTTAAATAAACAGTTTTATCATTTGATTTTTCATAATTATTTTTGACTTTGACCAGGTCTTGCGCGACTTCATCTAGAAAGGAATTTAAGGTTTCAGAAGTATTTTGACTCTTGAGAATTTTAAGCCTTTGACTAAATATTACTTGTCTTTGATCGTTCATGACATCGTCAAATTTAATTAATGTTTTCCTAATGTCAAAGTTTCTACCCTCAACTTTTTGCTGAGCTCGCTCCATTGCCTTATTAATCCAAGGATGATCAATTGATTCATTCTCCTTAAGTCCTAATTTTTTTAACATTCCATCTATAGAATTGGCACCAAAAATTCTCATAAGTTCATCTTCAAGACTAATATAAAAAATTGAACTTCCAGGGTCTCCTTGTCTGCCGGATCTACCTCTTAATTGATTGTCTATTCTTCTACTTTCATGTCTTTCAGTACCTACAATATAAAGTCCTCCTAGTGACTTTACTTTCTCTTTATCTTCTTTAATTTGAGGCAGTTCCTTCTGGTTGTCCTCATCTCTAAATTCTTTATTACCGCCCAGCTGAATATCAGTTCCTCTGCCTGCCATATTTGTGGCTATTGTAATGGCCCCAACTTTCCCAGCTTCTGCAATTATTTTTGCCTCTTTTTCATGTTGTTTGGCATTTAGAACACTATGCTTAATTTTCTTTTCTATTAAATTTTTAGAAATTCTTTCAGATTTTTCTATACTAGTTGTACCAACCAAAACAGGCTGACCTTTAGTATGACAATCTATAATTTTACTCGTTATAGCAAAATACTTTTCTTTTTCAGTTCTAAAAATTTGATCATTGAAATCTTTTCTAACCATAGGTCGATTTGTAGGTATAGCAATAACATTTAGTTTATAAATATCGTAAAATTCCTCTGCTTCTGTTAGAGCCGTTCCCGTCATCCCAGATAATTTTTGATATAACCGGAAATAGTTTTGATAAGTAATAGAAGCAAGTGTTTGATTCTCTTCTTGTATCTCTACATTTTCTTTAGCTTCTATAGATTGATGTAATCCATCTGAAAATCTTCTTCCATCTAGAATTCTTCCTGTAAACTCATCAATGATTTGAACTTTTTGTTCTCTAACAATATAATCAACATCTTTATTAAATAAAAAATTAGCCTTTAATGATTGATTAACATGATGAACAAGATTTAAATTTTCTGGATCGTAAAAATTATTATTTTTTAAAACACCATCGTTTTTAGCTAATTTTTCTATTTTATCTATACCCTCATCAGTCAGAATTGCATTTTTATTTTTTTCATCAATCTCATAATCGGTTTTTTGAAGTTTATTTATAAACTTATCAGACAATAAATAATAATTACTTTTATCTTCGCTACGTCCTGAAATAATTAATGGAGTTCTAGATTCATCTATTAATATACTATCAACCTCATCTACAATACAGTAGTGGTGATCTCTTTGTACCATTTCCGCAAGATCATATTTCATGTTATCTCGCAAATAATCAAAACCCAGTTCATTGTTAGTTGCGTAGGTAATGTCATGGTCATAATTATTTTTACGTTGAAGATCATCTAACTCATTTGTAATGCAACCTGTAGACAGTCCTAAAAAATCAAACACTTGGCCCATCCATTTTGAATCTCTCTTAGCAAGATAATCATTTACAGTCACAATGTGTACACCCTTACCCGACAAAGCATTTAAATAAGCAGGCAAAGTAGATACTAATGTTTTTCCTTCACCAGTTTTCATTTCAGAAATTTTTCCCTCATGAAGAAAAACTCCCCCCATTAATTGAGCATCATAGTGCCGTTCATTTAAAACTCGACTCGCCGCCTCTCTTACTAGAGCAAAACTCTCTGGAATTAGTGAGGATAACTTTCTACCATCCTGCAGGTTTTTTTTTAAAAGATGAGTTTTTGCTTTAAATTCCTCATTTTTCAAGTTTTTGAAGTTTTTTTCCTGATTATTGATTTCATGGATCAGCGGTTTAATCCTGTCCAATTCTTTTTGATTGCCAGTTTTAAAAATTTTATTTAATGTTTTTGAAAATAAGTTCATGTAAGTAGATTTGTAGCTTTAATCTTAGTACTCTATATATGTATTTATAATTTAAATTAAACAAGAATTATGACAATAAATATAAAAAACCTCTTTAGATTAGATAAAAAAATAACAAAAATGGGTGAGTTTCAGGAAGTTAAGCATATATCGGGAATGCAGGTATCTGCTGTTTCAGCTAATCTATATAAAAATAAAAGAGAGGACCTAGCTTTATTTTATTTTCCGGAAGGGGCAAATTATGCGGCAGCCTATACAAAGAATTCAATTGTGTCAGAAACTATAACCTGGAACAGAGAAAATACAAAAAATAATATTAAAGCATTAATTGTAAACACAAAAAATGCAAACACTTTTACCGGCGACCAAGGTTTAAACAGTTTAGATGAAATAGCAAAAAAAGTAATTGATACCTTAAGAAAAGTAGAGTCAGAAAATGGATATGAAAAAAGCAAAATTAAAGATTTATTATTTGCTTCAACTGGAGTTATAGGAGAAAAGTTTCCTGTTGAAAAGATAGTAACAAACATTCCGAATTTAGTTGAAAATCTAAGAATTAACCAAAATAAACTTATCTGGATAAAAATGGCTTCAGCTATAATGACAACAGATACAAAACCAAAAGTAGCTTGTTCCGAAATTAAAGTTGGTGACAAAATAGTAAGAATATCAGGAATTGCTAAAGGATCAGGAATGATAGCACCTAATTTAGCAACTATGTTTTCTTTTATTTTTACAGATGCTGATATTTCTTCTGTAGTACTCAATAAATATTTAAACAAAGTTTTGTCTAGTACTTTCAACGCGATTACCGTAGATAGCGACACCTCCACAAATGATATGGTTGCAATATTTTCAACAAAAAAAATTAAAAGTAAAAAATTAAACACAATCTCAAGCATAGAGGCAAAAAAATTTGAAAAAGCTCTTAAAACTGTCTGTTTAGATCTAGCGAAACAAATCATTGTTGACGGTGAGGGCGCAAAAAAATTTATAACTATAAAAATTATAAATTCAGAATCAACAGAAAGAGCAAAAAAAATAGCTTTTTCAATTGCAAATTCACCGCTAGTGAAAACTGCTGTTGCAGGCGAAGATCCAAACTGGGGAAGAATTCTAATGGGCGTTGGCAAATCAGGCGAGGAAGTAGATTCAAAAAAAATAATTATTAAATTAGGTGATTTTGTTGTAGCTGAAAAAGGAAAAATTTCAGACAATTACAACGAAGAGAAACTAAAAGAATATATGGAATGGGACTCGATTTTAATTACAGTAGACTTAAAACAAGGAAAAGAAGAGTATGAATGCTACACATGTGATTTCACACATGATTACATTGATATAAATGCCAACTACAGAAGAAGTTGAACATTGAAACGACAATAATAATAGTTATCTTTATTACTGAATGATTAAATATCTCTTAAAATGCAATAACAAACATGAATTTGAAAGTTGGTTTTTAGATTCTATGGAATATGAAAAACTAAAAAAAAAAAAATTAATTGAATGTATTTTTTGTAAATCACTAAAGATAGACAAGTCAATCATGTCGCCTAATATTGTAGGAAAAAAAAGTAAAAATGTTAATAAATTTAATGATGAAGAATTTATTAAAATTAAAAAAGAGTTAAAAAAAATGAAAAAATTTGTTAAAAAAAACTTCAAGTTTGTCGGAGGTGATTTCCCCAGAGAAGTACGAGATATTTACTACAATAATAAAAAAGATAAAAATATATATGGCACTGTTAGTTCAAAAGAAAAAGAAGAACTCAACGAAGAAGGAATAGAATTAGCCTCTATTCCATGGATACAAGATAAAGAAAATTAGTTTTTTTGTGCAACCAGAATATAATTTACAGATAAATCTTTAGTTCTTTTCCATTCTTTAAAAAAAGGATTAAAGCTTAATCCAGTTAAGTCGATGATTGAGAATTTTAAATCAGAAATTTTTTTTTCAAGTTCTTCTGGTTTTATAAATTTATTCCAGTCATGAGTTCCGATTGGAAGCCATCTCAAAACATACTCCGCACCAACTATTGCTTTTATATAAGAAGTCAGTGTTCTATTTAAAGTGGCTGTGAACATTATTCCTTTTGGCTTCAATAACTTAAAACAGGATTCTAAATATAAGTCTAAATCTTCGACATGTTCAACGACTTCTAAATTTAAAATAATATCAAATTTTTTTTGTTGAGCTAAGTTCTCTGGATCAGTATTTAAGTAAGCTATCTTTAAATTATTTTTTTTTGCGTGCGCTTTAGCTATATTGATATTTCTACTAGAAGCATCAATAGCAGTTACATCAGCACCCAATCTTGTCATCGGTTCGCTAATCAATCCACCACCACAACCGATATCTAAAATTCTTAAATTTTTTAAAGGAAATTTTTTATTTTTATCTATTTTAAAATATGCTGTGGTAATATCCAAAATATACTCAATACGTACAGGATTAAACATGTGTAAAGGTTTAAATTTTCCATTAATGTCCCACCACTCATCGGCTAGTTTAGAGAATTTTTCAATTTCGTCTTTATTTACAGTGCTCATTATTCTATTCTACATCTTCTTGTTAAATTTTTAAATTAAGATATTTATAGCTTAAAATTAAATTGTATATATGACAAAAATAGTTATTAAATTTGGTGGTA
>MDTF01011920.1_pt1 | contig 10936 bp, 2 predicted proteins | sample 811191 | NCBI WGS metagenome assembly MDTF01 (sample SAMN05326649, study PRJNA326480) | marine metagenome | isolation source: seawater | place: Southern Ocean | collected 2011
ACTTGACCGCGTTGGGCGTTGACCAGGTTCGGGGTGTCTTGTCGTGTGCAGTCCTTGCTCCCGACGAGCTCGGGCCGATATACTTGCGTAATGCTGGCTGCACCTTCACTGCTGCATCGACGAATGGCCGGGTCGACGCCGACGACGCTGCGTCGCTGTGGAACCCCGCTGCTGTGCATGTTCATCCTGTTCGAGTGGACGTGTTGGCGCCGGAGATGGACATGCAGCACCGGGGGCCGACGCGCACCTTTTTGAGCCCGGTCTCCTCGGCGGCAATGCAAAACTGTCTTGCTAACTTTGCGGCCAACGTCGACATTGTGAAACTGGATCGATCTGGGGTGTGCGCGTGTTGCGGCGCGATGGTATCCAGGACCGACAAGGCCGCGGTGTTCGACTATGCCGGCAACCAGACGGTCATGGACAAGTTGTTTCTCCATTCGAACATCTGTTTCCAAGGTGTCCCAGAAGCATACTTGACTTTGGTTCCCACCGGTGTCCTCGACGTGGCTCGAAAGGCGCTGCCATTTACGAAATTCCGGTACGCTCACAAGGAACGACAAGACAATCTGCGCGGTGGGACCAGTCGCTTTTGGCTGGGCGACTATGTCAAGGTGTGCTGCGCCGATGAAAACTCCACCACCGCGCAAGTGAAAGAAAACGCCCGTCCGGGCTCGGCGTGGGTCGACACGCCTTGGCTGGGCAGAACAGTGCTTGGCTACATTACCGCTCTCGGGCACGACGGATCGCCCCATGTGAAGCTGTTGGAGGGAGCCGGCATTCCAACTCTTGCCGACCGACCGGCACAGTTTCATGGCTGCCTCGGCGGGTTACAGTGCCCGTATCGGTTGATGTATCACGGTCTGTACGGTTATGGAACGGCATCACCCGTGCTGCCCGCTGTTCATAATGACGCCGCCGTGGCGGACGCTCGTGCTATGGAGGCGTACGCCGACACCGACATAGACGACGCCGAATTTCGAACTACCATACAGGCACTGGCGATTTGTGGCATGTATGTTCTCCTCGATGATCGAGAGTTCGAGCCCCTTGCTGGGATAGACGGGGACGATCGCAAGCGGGGCGTTTGGCGTCGAGATGGTTTTGACGTGGATGCATGGGACGTGCCTGGCCAGTCTATGCGGGCGTGTACCACGTGTGTGGCGAAGCTCGAATTGGCGGTCGAGGCGCAAGGGGCAGTGGAGAAGACCCAGGCTGCGATCGAGGATGGCACAACTCGATCCGCCACGGCAGTCAGCAAGCTGAGAACGAAATTGGCCAAGCATACGCTGAACGTCGAGGCGAATTGCCCCCAGCTGGCCATTCGCCGTTTGCAGCAAAACTACGTGCCGCTTCCCTACATCCATGGCGACGACGGTCGTGAACAGTACCGCCAGTGCAGTGATGCTGAATGTTCATGCCGGCAGTACAGCGACGAACATTTATGGCCCCGCGACCGCGCATTTATCGAGGCGCATGTTCGACTTCTGCCTGAAATGCCTGAGGATTGCTTCACTGCGCTCTCTCCGATTCGAAACCGGGGTAGAGTCGTGCGGTTGATTCCATCGGGCAGGCGCGATACTAGTGCTCGCACGCGCGGGGTCGGGGCACACGCCGCTGCAATTTCGAAGTTCTCCGGGAACCCACTCGCAAAGCACGACAAAGGTTCTAGCGGCGCCAGCTTGCAGCGCATGCTCGATGGGAATACAATTTCGTTTGATCAAGATGCCGGCGGCATGGGCAAGCAGCTGGGCGGCGACGGCGACGCCAATGCGTCGCTGTACTACGGCAAGGATGTCCACGAGGTGCAGTTTAGCGTGGATGTCGACAAATATTTGCCCCTCCTCGGGCCTGGTGCAACTATTGCGGGTGGTCAGACCACTCTGCGCGATTGTCTGAGGGGGCGCAAGGTGGTGGCGGTTTCTCCCGATGAACTTGAAAAAGACATTCACTCCGCAGTTCGCAACGCCACCGAGTTTGAACTGCCGGTTGAAATAGGGAGGGCTTGGGCCCGTCTGTTTCGAATGTACCACCCCCTTGTGCCTGGGGACCAGGACGACGATATCCTCGAGGACGACAAGCCGAAGGACAAGCCGAGGAGCGATGCGCTTGGTGAGATTGTGGTCGTTGGTAAAGATCATGCCGTACCCCACGATTCCATGCGGAGCCGATGGAAGCCAACTCGAACCGGGATCGATGTTCTGTACACGACACCGCGCGAAAGTCCGTGGTGTGACAACGACGGTGACAACGATGGCGATTATGACGATGATACCAAAGACGATGAAGATTCCGGTGGTGGCAGTAGGCAGCGGTTCGATCCCCCTACAATGTTAGCGACCGTAATCGCAATCAACGACGATGCTTCTTTGTCGTCTTCCCCTTCGTCTTCGTCTTTGTCTTCCTCTTCGTCTTCGTCTTCCTCTTCGTCTTCCTCTCGTTCTTCGCGGACCAAACACCATCGTCAACAAACGACGTACACGCTCCAGCATGCGGAGCACCCGGAGCACTTTGTTAAAGTTACTGCCACTCTCGCTGAACTTGCCCCGCATCAACCTTCGCGTCATGCTAGACGAATGGAGAAACACATGCAAGGGGCCACTGCTGGTGTTTCAGCGAACAACCACACAAGGACGAGCAAGACACGGTCCGGACTCGTGCAGGTTACGGACAGCTTGCTCGACACGGACGGATTTATTGCGGCCGGCGCAGCGAATCTTCTGAGACGTCTTGCACCGGGGCGGACTGCGGCCAGGGCTCGCGCTGACGACGACGCCGGCGCCGTCGGAGCTGCGGAAAACTATGATATGGCGTACAACGTACACAGTCGAATCCCTCTTGTCGACTTTCAAAGACATAGCCGACTTTTGACGGGAATGCACCCGCGCCATTTCCCGCAAGGTCGGGGGGGACAGTTCGACCCGTACAGGAAGAATAACGACTTCACCGACCAGACTTGGAAACGCCACACGTATCAGGATGCGGCGAATCGTTCGAAGGCTCAAGACAGCATGCTGCTGGATCATCAGAACATTTCAATGAAAAGCGACATGGCTTTGCACGCAAACCTCATTTTTACGAATAACAAGAAAGGTGGCAAACGAGGGGGGTCCACGATCTCCCATGCGGACCTTGCCAGCGACAATCTAAGGAAAGCGTTGCAGTTGCTGGCGAGTGGTATTAGTCGCGAGGAATTATTTAGAACGCACCCTGGGTACGCGAAATATTTTGCCATGGTGAAAGCGGTGGGAGCGCGGGTGCCGGGGACCGCCTTTGCGCGCAAAAAGTCTCGGGAAAACGTGCAAGGCCTTGCCGCAACACAGGGAGTGACAAATGTGTGGTTCACTTTGAACCCGGACGAGGCCGGCGATTTTCGGCTGGCCGTGTTTGCTGGTTTTAGTCATAGTAAATTCGAGAAGTTATACAAGGACGGCGTGCACGTGAAGCGGGCGTTCCTTAACACGGTGGCTGCTCGCGATCCGACAGCACTCGCCACGTGGTTTGACACCATCTGCCGGGCTATCATCAAGAATCTATTCGGGTACGACGTGAAAACAAACAACCGAAGAAGCGGCCGTGCTCGGCGGCGCGGGCTGTGGGGGACTACCAAGGCGTTCTTTGCACCCGTTGAGTGTGCACAACGGGGTGGACTACATGCTCACTGGACCATTTGGATCGAGGAGCTAGGGGTCATTCGAGATATTATGGCGGATGCCTCTTTGGCGGGGCTTTTCAGTTCGCCCGCATCTCGATACTTTGACAGCATCGTAAGTGCACAGGCTCGGGTGTGCCAGCTTTCATTTGATGCCAGCAAAGCCGGCACGGTGCCGACGGTCGATATCCTCCACGGGGCGGATGCTGCGAAGATGGACGATACCAGTTCTTCTTTTAAACTCAACTGCTTGCGTGGTAACCCGGGCTCGCTCGATCCGTATCAGGCGTGTCCCCCAGCTGTCGCCCCCCCCGTAACCGTATCTGCGCACAACGGTCCTCCACTCGTGTATGCCATGCCAACCACTGAGTCGGCAGATTCGTCGGCGGGCGCCGTGTCATCATTGTCGGACGCCACGTCCTCTTCATTATGGTGCGAGTCGGTGCATGGGCCGGAGGCGGAGCAACGGGGCGTAGCGGCGTTGAACGCTGAAGCAGCTACGCGCTATGGCATCGAAGCGTGGCTTATGGTTGTCGGTCGCCGAAACACCACCGCACGCGCAGGTTCTGGTGACCATATCGCGTCGCGCCCGCCAATACAATATGTGCTACGCGGCTACAAGGTGGTGGATGCTGAGGAGGAGGAGGAAGCGGAGAACGGCGTGGAGGAGATGGAGGAGATGGAGGCTATGGAGGAGGAAGAGGAGAGCGTGGAGGAGATGGAGGATGTGGAGGAGGAAGAGGAGGGCATGGAGGAGATGGAGGATATGGAGGAGGAAGAGGAGGAAGAGGAGGACATGGAGGATATGGAGGACGAAGAGGAGGAAGAGGAGGACATGGGGGGAACGAAGGATATGGAGGTGGTGGAGAATGACGTCGAGGAGGACGCGGACGAGGAGGAGGAGAAAACTGAGGAGATGGAGGTGGTGGAGGAGGTGGAGGATGATGATGAGGAGGTGCGCAGAAGGTTGCGGTCCGAGGCGTTTGACGCTCACGTCGCCTTTCGTAAAACCTGCGAATTGAATCTTCCAGATCGTATTCTCTCGTATCTGGCGGATCCCCAGGAGATGTTTGATGCGCGCTATGTTGCGGAGTGCGGATCTCTCGTACTTGACCAGTGTCTCCACGGCAAACGTGAACCAAACTGGACAAGGAAGGTCGCTCAAGGTGCCCAAGACGACCTTCCTGAGTATGTGCGGACGTGCCACATCGGATGCTTTAAGACAAAGGCCGCCAAAAAAGAAGTGCGCTGTCGCTTCGGGTACGGCTCGAACGGGAAGCTGGTGGGGGAGGTTTCGAGGTTCTCCGCCGCAGGTGCCCTCGAGTATAAGCGCGATTTCGCCCACGTCGTGCCGCATTTTAAAGCCGGGTTACTCACCTTGCGGATCAATATGTGTCTCGAACTGCTCTTTATGGGGAAAGATGCGGCCGCGCTGTTCGAGGTAATGTTTCTTTGCGCACGAGTGTACCTGCGACGACTCGTCGGCGCGCATCAGTGGTCGGTATGTGTCGCAACCTCGCGTTGGTTTGCTATTTCTTACCCACCTCACATCCTTTTGACCCTTCTGTCTTTATCCCCCCCTTTTCTGGCCAGTACATCACGTCGTACCAGGTGAAGGGCGAGCTCGATACGCATAACGCCATGGCCATTTTGTGCAGATCCAACCGGGCACGAGAGGATCAAGCGGCGCGTCGCGGAATTGGGTGCGGGGTGCCGGCACCGGTGACTGATTCCACCGCGGTTTTGCGCGGGGCTCTTCAACTGCAGGGGCACATTGACATGCCTGCGTCATTTGCGGCCGCTGTCATGACTGGACAACCACTGGAATACCATACGGCGTCTTCACGTCGGCTTAATTTGAAGCAGTTGCATAAGATCTGTGAGTCGGGAATGATCGCCCTGCTTGCAGCCGATGCCGCTATCATAGCAGCGTCGGCGCAAGCTAAAGAGAAGGCGCAAATTACGCTGGCATTCGCGGAATACGGCGTCACCCCCCCTCCTGACGATTGGTTCGCCTTGGAGTGGGCGGATAGACACCAACGTATTTTGACTTTGTTCGATACCGAAAGGGGCGGACTTTTTGAGGACCTTCTGCAGGGGATATATGAAGAGCTTGGGTGCGAACATAATCAGCGGAATGGTGCCGCCACTCCTCCGGTCGTTGTGCGCCCGACCATGGGCAACGGTGACGACGATGATGACGATTGTGCTAATTCCAGCGACGATGAAGGGGCCCTCGCGGTTGTTGTTAACGGCAATGGTGGCTTGTGTCGAACTTCGATTGTAGAAGACTATGCCCTCCGAGTCGTCGACGCCGCAAAGTCACGACCCGGCCATCATACTGGTGATATGCACCTTCTGGACTTTACTCGTCTCACAACGAAGAAAGCGATTCCCGCCGACAAGTGCGGCGCCGTGGCGCATGCTGTTCTGAGAGCTCAGTATTTAGAGGCATTCCCTCACTGCGAACCGCGTTGCAGTGGCGGACAATGTTTAAGTGCTGGGGCATGCAAGGGAGTCCCAAAGAGTTCTGCCAACATTCTCAAGAAACTGGACCTGAGCGCAAACGAGTTAAAACGATGGAAAGCGCAAGGTGGCACGGAGCTGGCACACAAATTGACGGGCGAGAGCTTTGAGTACGAGATCATATTGGAGGCAATGATGATATCGAAGTCTGGCCTTCGGTCGCCGCATCCACAGGGTGAGTCGTTCGTTGTGACGAAGCACTGCCTCGACGTTGCCTCCGATGTTGCCGTAACGGGGTTCGTCCCGCACCGCCCGCGCCCGAAAGGCATGTTGAGTTCTTCTCCATGGCGCCGGTTCTGTGCCCAGTACGCGGTTCAGACCCAGAAGAAAGCCGCGAAGGACGCGGGACTTCTAGCTTCTGTCAGCTGCGGCAGTGCAGCTGAGTACGCGGCAGAACGATTGGCCGCCTTCGAAGCCCCGGGCGTTGCAGGCAAGATGAAGACCGAATGTACCAGAGATGTGGGGAAATGGAAACGCGAATGCGAGGACGCGGCTCGATTCACGCTGATGACTCTGAAGCCGTTTCATATTCACAAACGCCCCGACGACAGGTCTGGTCCCCGCCTTGTTGTCGAAGACCTTCTGACGATGCCAGTTGTGGGCGTGGTTGTCATCGGCGACTTTGTGTACCGTCCTTTGTCGGCGGCGCCCGGAGGCGAAGTTGTCGACGAGGGGGCGCAGGGGTGGTGTCGAATCGAGGAAATAAGCGCCGATCAGCTTACCTACCACGTCACCATTCCGGAGGAGCTTGGTACGGTGACGAAATCTGTTGCTTCAACCGCACACCGAGTGGGGCGCCGCTATGCTACATTTCACTCAGCGTTACAAGCATGGACCTTTGTCGACCGTTATTCGTCAGACAGTCGGTGGTATTGCGTCCGTGGCGAGTGCAGGCACCCGTGGCTCGAGAACCTTTGGTGCAGCCAAGATGGTAAAGACCGTGCCACCCGCCTGAAAGAAGAGCGCCGTAAAAACGACGCGGCACAAGCCGCGGTTGAGCTCAGCAAATTGTCGTCGGAGGATCGTAGACTTTTATATGAGCGTAAGATGGACGAGCGACAGCAACCCTTAGATCCAGCCGCGCTGTGCCATATTTCATACGACGGCCATCTGTATCAAAACGTAAAGGAGAACGCAACTGGGGCTCGCATGGTTGCCTGGCGCACCATGATGGGCCCGTCTTCGCCTGTGGCTGGCACTGCGCCGATGATGCCGACGTCCGCGGGTTCGGCAGGCTTCGTGAGCGCGGTTTACTCGGGTCCTCTCGACGATGACTTGCGTGCGTTGCAAGGTATGGCTCGCTTCCAATCTGAGCCTGGGGAAATCGGTTCTGCACACGCTACAGGCGTGACCGCCGGATGCGCTTCGTGGGAAGCCGACGTGAAACAATACGAGAAAATCGCCAAAATGCTTTTGAGTGGGAAAACGGGTAGCGTCGCGAACCCCGTTCAAACCGCGTCATCGAACCGCCGAACTCCTCCCGGACCTGGGAGTTTGTTCACCGCTGGCAATCTATTTTGGGACCTGCCAAATCCCGGCGAAGAGCTGCCATCGGCAGACCCGGCTGGCCTCGCTGTGGTGGCGCCCCAAACACAGCCCCAGTTCAAGGCAGTGATGTCGACGGGCGGTCTTGTTCCCTGGGCGCGCCGTGTTGGCCCAAGTCCGGTCGAGTGGAGTCTATCCCACGGTCTTGATGCGGAGCAGTCACTGCTGCTGTTCAAGCGGTGGTCCCGTTTTAGGCTCCATCGTGGAGACATACCTTTGTGGATTTTGCAGCTTCCCGAGGATCTGCAACAGCGCACGATATCGGATTTGAAGGCTGCGCTGCTCATCTATGGCAAACCCGGCGCCGGCAAATCACATGCACACACGGTGTACACCGAGTTCTTGGAACGCCTCGGGCATGCGGGCTTGCACCAGAGTGCTGCGTTTTGCGGAGCAGCCGCGTCGCGGATTAACGGAAATACTCTCGCGAGTCTGTTTTCGATCGGGTACAAAGAGGGTGGAAGTAAAACAAAAAAGGGGAAGTCGGCGGGAAAGGCACGGTCTCGCGGAGTGGTAGGTGGTGCCGCGGGCGGGGGGGGGGCTAAATCCATGGCGAGTGGCGCGAGGGGCACGCCGAACGCAGAGAAGCAGTCGTTTTTCAAGGAGCTCGTCGAGTTGACGATGGACGAGTTCTGGGCCGTCCAGCTGAAGCTGCTGCAGGATTGCTCGTCGCAGGCGATGTTGTATCGTTCGACGGAAGCCGAGTTTATGGGAGGCCTGTTGGTCACTGCGATGGGCGACCCATATCAAAAACAATGGCCTGGCACAGAACTGTACGGTGACGAAATATCAGATAGCGCGCGCATCGCAACCGCCACTGCGGGCGGCGGTGGGGTTGCCGAGATTAGCCGGGAGGTGGCTCGGGCCATGGTGCGCAACGAATTCACGAACGTCCATTTCTTAGATGGTCAGCACCGGTCCAAGGACGAGTTGCAAAGCCACTTGAACACCCGGTGTCGTAACGGCAGCCAGGACGTGCACCTGTTTAAAACCGTTCTGCACAACAATCTGCTCTGTCGGGCGACCGCCGCTGAACAAGAGCGATTTCGAGATTCACCGGTGGTTGCCACGAGGCATGGCTTACTCGAAAACGTGTCTCGGACGCACCCGCTCGACTTCTGCCGGCGGCACAATATTCGGGCGGTCGTCTGGGACCAGCCGGACACGATCGTAAAGGTGTCGGGTGAAACGGTCCCACCCACGGAGATTTATCCGTGGCTTCGTGACCTCATCTTTGACCACCCCGCCGTGCTCCCTCAGAACGATACGGGGAAGATCGGGGCGAAGTTTTGCTATATACCCGAGCACCTTGTACCGGAAGGGGTCGCGCCTTACCAATATTCGTTCACCACGACCGCCGGCGGTATGGTTGGGTCTCTCGGGGCGACCGGTGCCGTCACTCATGCGGTCGTTACACTTGCAGGCATCGAGGTGGACGACCTCGACTTTTTTGATTCCGCCAAGACCATTGACGAGGATGGTTGCTGGCACCTCAAGTGTGTACCACAGTGTTTGTATGCACGGTTGGTTCACTCGCAGATGGGATCATTTACAATCCGCGATGACCTCCCTTCTGGCGTTGTCCCGATTCGGCCTCAAACGCAGGCCTGGACCTTGGACCTTGATGAAGTGTCCCCCAAGTTCTGGGACACGTTTGGGCGCGTCGCGCCAGACATGCATCAAACGTATGGAATGCAAAAGTTCGGCTTTCTCCTGCGCCCAGGTGGGGTTGCATTCTTGCCTCGGCGGCGTGTTGCTATGAACGTGTGTCGTCGCACATTGTCTCCTACGCCTCTGTTTGTGCTGTGTCTGTGCCTTTCATGTGGTTTGTAGGCACCTGCGTGGGCGCCCGCTCATGCTACCTAACTTTGTCTGACGCGTTTTAACTGCGCGCGGTCTCTCTCCCAAGCCGCCGCCGCCACGGACTGGGCCGTTCAAGGGGCCACTCGAATGATGCTGCTCCTTCATTTATACGGGGCTGACCGCGCAGGCATACAGGTGAGCCGCAAGCATGCAAAGAGAGACTACGGGGGGGGGGGACATGGAGGCTATTTACACCAATATATATATATACGTGTACCGACACGGGAGTGGAACAGGCGGGGGATGGGTGTGTGCGACGGGGACCGCGTCTGACTGCCGTACATGTCGCATGCTCGTTCTTTTGTTTCCGTCGTTCAGGTGATGATCTCTCGCTGCAAGTGCATGGCCGACTGGAAGTTGATTGCGGCTTTTACGTTCACGGAGTTTCGGAAGGAGGTAGCAAACGACCTGCTCCGCGAAGTTCGCCGGCTGCGGCTTGGGGAGCAGGCCACCATGAGACGAGACTGGCGGATGGTGGAGGCCTTTCTCGCCGAGCTCAATCACATGGAACAGCACATGAGACAGTGTTTACACGATCACCCGCATCAGCTCGGGTTGTGTACAACAACACTTGGGCCGAACACGCGGGAAGCCGTTTCGTTCAATCGGGCGCTTGATGGCATCGCCTCTCTCCGTGATGACCTTCAGCGGATGGAAACACCGAAGGCGGCGGTCGGAGACTGCGACGAGTGCGGTGGGTTGGAGCCACTCCGGGAGTTTCGGGCCGTGCGCCCAAAGCGGGTTGGACAACCGCAGAGGATTGGCAGGCGGCGACTGTGTCTCGAGTGCGAGCATCTGGATCGGTCTGGTCGTTTGTTCCGACCATGTACGGTATGCGGGTTGTTGTACCAACCGTGGCGAACGCACGACTTCGTTGAGCCGGGCGAACCGCGGAAGGAGTGGAGTGCGCACGCGGGTTGTAAGGGGACACCGTGTTTGTGTCATGAGGGTACATATTGCCCGCCCGACGACGACGCGGGTATGCGAACGGGAGAGGGAGTGCACGAGGAGGGGAAGGAAAGCAAGGGGGGTGATGACGGCGGAGGAAGGGATGAAGGAGGGGAAGGAGACGGGGCGGTAATCGCACCGCCGTGAGTGCACGAAGCAGCGTGAGCAGTAGCAGCTCGAGCAGTTCAAGCAGCAGCAGCAGCAGTATGATAATGTAACACCAATCGAATCATTCGAATATGTACCTCAAACTCACACGGTGTTTCCCGGGCGGCTCGAGAGTGTTCCAGGGGATAGGAGGCGAGGCGGAGGTACACGTACACGTATGAAATATGAAAAATATAGGGTTTGGCCGGTCGAAAATTCCCTTGTGGTTTTCGCCGAAATTTGTTAACCTATTTCGTG
>MDTF01008546.1_pt1 | contig 10935 bp, 13 predicted proteins | sample 811191 | NCBI WGS metagenome assembly MDTF01 (sample SAMN05326649, study PRJNA326480) | marine metagenome | isolation source: seawater | place: Southern Ocean | collected 2011
ATTTAAACTTTTAGATGGTCTAGATCTAGAAGAGTATTTTATTGCTTCAAAGGTTGAAAAAATTGAAAATAAAAATGAAGATAAAATAAAAATAGAAGTTAAAAAATCAACCGGAATAAAGTGCACACTTTGTTGGAAAATACTAAATAAAAAATGTGAAAGAAAATACTGTGGTATTAATTAAGCTATGAATATTTCAAAAAAATTTAAAAATATAATTTTTTCAAAAGAAGCAATCGTACCCACTTTTGTAATTTTTTTTATTTTTATTTTAGACAGAATATCTAAAATAAGTATTATAAATGATCAGTTAAATAATGGAAGTTTGTACGTTAATAATTATTTAAACTTTGACCTTGTTTGGAATACGGGCATAAGTTTTGGCTTATTTAGTCAAACCGTTCCTACTTACTATCATTTAATGTCTTTACTTATTTTATTTGTTATAATTTTTTTAATATATTTAATAAGAAAAGCAGATTTTAAAGAAAAAATTTTATTCTCATTAATATTTGGTGGTGCAGTAGGCAATTTTTATGACAGGGTAACTTTTTATGCAGTCCCTGATTTTATAGATTTTCATATAAATGAATTACACTGGTTTACTTTTAATATTGCAGATATATTTATTACTATTGGAGTAACATTATTAATTATTAAAGATTTAATATTAAAAAAATAAAATAAAATGAAATTTATAAAATATCTATTTATTGTGTTTGCTTTAAATATTATACTAAGTAGTTGTGGAACTTTTACTGATGCGACAGATGTTCTGAGAAATGAAAAAATTAAATCAACAGATGAGTTTTTAGTTAAAAAAAGAGCGCCATTAACACAGCCACCTAATTTTGAAAAAATGCCACAACCAAATTCAATTAAAGTTAAAAAAGACCTACAATCAAGTAAGCTAAAAGAAATTTTAAGGTCAAAAAATTCAAAAGTTAAAAACAATCAGTCTAAATCTTCTTCAACAATTCAATCTATTCTCAATCAAATTAAATAGTGACCAAGAATCTTTTAATTAAAAATAGTATTAGTAAAAATTATTTTAAAAATAATTTATATTTAGGAGACAAAATAAGATTAAATAAAATTATTAAAAATATTTTTAATAGACTAGATGATAACAAAAATAATTTACATATTTTAAGCAAAAAACTAGATTTACAATTAAATCAACGCGCACTCAAAAAATTTTCAAAGTATAAATCTGTAATAGTTGTAGGCATGGGAGGCTCTATTTTAGGATCTCAGGCTATATATAATTTTTTAAAAAAAAAAATTAATAAAGATTTCTTATTCTTTGATAATTTAGATCAAGAAAAAATAGAAAAAATAAAAAAAAATATAAACTTAAAAAAAAATCTTTTTTTAATTATTTCAAAGTCTGGTAATACACTTGAAACATTAATCAATAGTAATTTATTTCAAGATGATATTAGTAACAAAAATACTATTATCATCACTGAAAAAAAAACTAATCTATTAAATACATTTGCAAAAAATAAAAAAATTTTACATATAAATCATAAGGATTATATTGGAGGTAGATTTTCTGTTCTTTCTGAAGTTGGAATGGTACCAGCGTATTTTATGAACTTGAAGATCAAGCATTTCAGAAAATATTTACTAGATTTATTTAAGTCAAAAAAAAATCAATTATTAATTGATAGCGTGGTGAAACTAAGTCATGTCTATAATTTAAAAAAAATTAATTCAATAATACTTTTAAATTATGCCCCAGAACTTAATAATTTCCTTTATTGGTGCCAACAGTTGATGGCTGAAAGTTTAGGTAAAAGTGGAAAAGGTATACTCCCAGTTGTGTCACAGGCACCAAGAGACCACCATAGTTTATTACAACTTTATCTAGATGGGCCAAAAGATAAATTATTCTACATATTTAGCTCAAAACTCGAAAAGAAAATGAAAATAAACCAAAATATTTTTGGAAGAACATTTAGTTTTGTTAAAAATAAAGAACTATCAAAAGTTCAGGAGGCTCAAAAAAAAGCATTATTGCAAGTATTAAAAAATAAGAATATTCCATATCGAGAATTTAAAATTTCCAAAAAAAATGAAGAAGTTTTAGGTGAGCTGTTTTCTTATTTTATATTAGAAACAGTTCTTGTTGGAGAAATGACAGGCATTAATCCTTACGACCAACCTGCTGTAGAAGAAGTTAAACTTTTAACTAAGAAGTACTTAAGTTAAAGTCACCAAAAATAATTTTTGATCTTCCGTATTTTTTGATTAAAAAAATATTCATTATTTCATTAAGATTATCTTTAGATTTTTGATCTCTATGAATAATAATTAGATGTTTACTTTTAAATATTTTTGAATTTTTAAGTGTTTTTAAATCTTCAATAATAAAGTCTTCATCAAATGGAGGGTCGAAAAAAAAAATTTCATACTTATCTTTATTTTTTGTTTGGTCGAAAAACCTAATTATTTTATTTTCAAAAATTTTACATTTATCTTCAATGTTTAAGTTTTTTAAATTTTTTTTTAATGTATCTATAGCAATTTTGTCATTTTCTATGAAAGTTGTTTTTTTTGAGCCCCTCGAGATGCACTCGATACCAAAGGAACCAACACCAGAATATAAGTCTAGTACATTAGCATTTTCTAAATCTATGTCGACTAAGTTAGAGTGGTTAATAACATTAAAAATATTTTCTTTTACATAATCCCTAAGAGGTCGGGTAATACTTGATTTTAAAAAATCTATTCTTTTTCTTTTTAGATACCCAGCAATAATTCTCATCTTTGTTTAATTACTCTCCAGCCAATATCCTTTCTAAAAAAACCATATTTCCAATTAATTTTTTTTATTATTTTAAATATCTCATTTCTTATGCTTAGAAACGTATTGCCTAAAACGACAACATTTAGAACTCTCCCTCCATTTGAAAAAATTAAATTTTTTTTTAATTTAGTTCCAGCATGGTATATAATTTTTTTTCTTGTTAATTTAATATTTTTTAAATTAATTATTTTATTCTTAATATATTTGCCAGGGTAACCTTGCGCACAAATCACAGCTCCCATACATTTTTCTTTATTCCATATAATTTTAATTTTATTAAGTTTATTTTCAACTGTTGCATTTATAAGCTTAACTAAATCATTTTTGAGTCTTGGCATAATTACTTGGCATTCTGGATCACCCATTCTTACATTGTACTCTATTAAATAAGGTTCTTTATTTTTAATCATAAGTCCAACATACAAAAATCCTGTATATGGATTATTTTTGTTTATTAATGCTCTCAATGTAGGTTTCACAATTTTATTTATAATTTTCTTTTCTATATTTTTATCAATAATTGGTGCTGGTGAATAAGCACCCATTCCACCAGTATTAGGCCCTGTCTCATTTTCACCAACACGTTTATGATCTTGAGCAGAACCTATAAAAGAGAAATTTTTTTTATCTACAATTAAGAAATAACTTGCTTCTTCACCCTCTAGAAATTCTTCTAAAACTAATTTTTTAGAACTTTTAAATTTACCCAAAAAAATTTCAGTACTAAATTTTTTCACTTCTTTTTTTGAATGGCAAATAAAAACCCCTTTACCTGATGCAAGTCCATCTGCCTTAACAACTACAGGCATTTTATGTTGGGCTAAAAACTTTTTAACATCATTTATATTTTTACAAATTTTAAATCCTGCAGTCGGAATATTATATTTTTTACATATAGACTTCATAAAGGTTTTTGAGCCCTCAAGCTGAGCTGCAAATTTATTAGGACCAAAAACTTTGATTTGATTATTTCTTAAGAAATCCACTATTCCTTCCACCAATGGTAGCTCAGGACCAACGATTACTAGGTCTATTTTGTAATATTTAATAGTTAATAGTAACTTTTTAAAATTCAAAAAATCTATTTTTACATTCCTTGCAATTTTTGAAGTCCCTGCATTTCCTGGTAGACAGTAGATTTTATTAGTTATGTTAGATTCACTGATTTTTTGACATAGTGCATGTTCTCGTCCTCCGCTACCTATTAAAGCAATATTCATATGAAAAAATATATTATATATATTATTCATACATATGAACAAAAAAAAAGCAGTTCTCAGATATAAGGCAAACAACTTTGAAGTTTTAGAAGAAGGTGATTATGTGGTATGTGCGGTCTCAAAAAAGTTAATATCATTAGAAAAGCTTAATTATTGGAACGTAGCTCTGCAAGAAGCATATTATTCACCCGTAGAGGTAAATATAAAATATCGAGAATCTAAAAAAAAAAATTAATTATTTCCAACGATTGTGCGTCCAGATCCATTGGCCGGGATCTTTAGATATCATCTCCTCTAAAATTTTATTCAATTTGATTGTTAGATCCAATTTATTTGTTTCATTATTATCCTTATTGAAAACTGTTATGGGTTCATAGAATTCTATTTCAAAGTTGTCATTTTTTTTCCTAGATATATAAATTGGAACAATATCTAAACTAAATTTTAATGCTAGTTGTGATGGCAAGGTAGTTGTTAAAGACATTTGATCAAAAAGTGGTATTTTTTTCCCTTCACTAACACGTTGGTCTATCATTAATGCTATACTAAAATCATTTTTTATGTAGCTTATGGCATTTTTAACACCTGAAAGTCCTTTTTTGATTTGATTTTTACATATGTATTTTTTTCTAATATATTCCATAAAGGGATTCAGAAAAAAATTGTTTAAAGGCCTGTAGATAGTAGCTAAATTAATATTTCTTTTTGTTAGTTCCATAGACATCAATTCAAAATTTGCAAAATGTCCTGACACGAAAATTACAGGTTTGTTTCTATCGATAATTTTTTGTAAAATTGGATACTTTTTAATTTGAATATGGGTGTGATTATTCTTAAACTTTTTTAAATATAAATATTCCACAAAAGTTTTACCGTAGTTTGACCACATATCAATTTTAATATTTTTTTTAAAGCTGTCATTGGAGTGCCCTATAAATCTTTCAAGATTATTATTAATAATAATTTCTGATTTAATCAGGGGCCCTATTTTAGTAAAGAGGTAAGAAAATAATTTTCTACTTAGAGTTAAGCCAATTAATTTTATAACGATAAAGAAAAAATAAATAATACTAGCTTGTAAAAAGTATTTAATAATTTTAATCATAGATACTTCATTATTTCTTTTTCAAAATTATTTTGATTTTTGATCTCAAGATTTATCTGTAAATATTGTATTTGCGGCAATTTAAAATGTTTAATTCTAAAAAAGTCTTTTTCAGTTGTTATAAGTTTTAAATTATTTTTTAAAGAAAAATTTATAAGTTTGTTTAGTTCATCTAACGAATAATTATAATGATCTGGGAAATATTTTTTCTCTTTTACCTTTAAGTTATTTTTTTCCAATAAATCAAAAAAATTTTTAGGGTTTCCAATTCCCGCAAAAGCAAATAAATTTTGACTCATAAATTTTTTTATATTAACTGGTGTATAATTAGAATAATAAATACTTATATTATTAGAAATATTTTTTATTTTCTCCTCAAAATTAGTGTTTTTTTTACCATTTATTAAAATTATCTGGGTTCTTTTTAGAGATGAAATTGGCTCTCGAAGGGGTCCAGAAGGCAAAGTCATTCCATTACCAATTAGTTGCTTCTCATTAAAGCATAGAATATTTAAGTTTGTACTGATTGATCTGTCTTGAAAACCATCATCTAATACCACGCAATCAAAATTATCTTTAATTGCATCTTTAATAGCTAGATGCCGAGATGTATTTTTAAATAATTTTATTCCTTTGGAGGAAATTAAATTAAATTCATCAACATGTGTTTTGTAATTTTTTTTAATTATTGAAGTTTTTCTATGAAATTTTTTTAATATTTTTACAACTTCAATAGCTAGTGGAGTTTTTCCAGTACCACCAAGATAAATATTGCCAATGCAAATTATTGGTATAGAAAATTTTTCTTGTTTAATAAAAATATTTTTTAAAATTAATAATATTTGAAGAAAAAAAGAAAATGGTAATAAAAAATATGACATGAGGTTATCTTTTTTTTCCCAAAATTTAGGCTTAAATATTTTCATAATTGTGATAATTTACTCAATTCATTAATAGTGTCTTCTAATATTTTTTCTCCGTAAGTATCTAGTAAGTTTATTTGTTCTTGATTTTTATTTTTTGGGTTTTTGAAATTTTTAATTATTCTAGCCGACATATCCTTTTCATCATTTACTACTTCTGAAATACTGTAATTTTTTAAAAGTTCATAAACTTCTTTGAAGTTGTAGATATAAGGACCATGAAATATTTGGCAGCCAACTTTAGCTGCTTCTATTGGATTTTGACCGCCTACTAATTCAAGTTTTTTAATTAGTGATTTACCCACAAAAATGTTTTTACAATAACTAAAATATTTTGAGACAGCACCGAAAGAGTTAACAATTACAATCTCTGTATTGGAATTTACTTTGTCTTCGTTATTTAAGATTTGACTTTGTAGGTTGTGTTTATCTGATAATTTTTTGATATCTGAAACTCTACTAATATGTCTTGGTATAATAATAGTTAAAATTTTATTATATTCTTTTTTAATTTCTAAGTGAGTTTTTAAAGCAAAAAGCTCTTCACCTTCATGCGTACTTACTGCACACCAAACTTTAAAATTATTTAAAATTTTTTTATTTACCGCATCAAGTGTTTCCATTTTATTTTTTACTGAAAATTTTAAATTACCTACATAATTTAAATTTCTTACCTGAAGTTGACCCAGGTTATTTTGTGACTCATTACTTGACGCAAGACATAAATCAAAATTATTAAAAACTTTTCTTGCAAAATTTGGAAAATTTTTCCATTTTTTTAAAGTTTTTTTTGTTATACGCCCGTTGAGAAGAGCAAGAGGTATATTTTTTTCTTTTATTTTAAAAAGAATATTTGGCCAAATTTCTGAATCTACAAAACATATTAAATCAGGTTTCCAAACATTTAAAAAATGTTCAGACAGGTAGTTAACATCTAGAGGAAAAAAGCGATGGTAAATATTATTATATTTTTTTAATTTTCTCTCTAATAAGTTTGCAGAGCTCAAAGTGACAGTAGTGATTAAAAAATCTATATTCTTATTTTTTAAATTTATTTTTTCTATTAAAGGTAAGATGCTTAAAACTTCACCTATACTAGCCGCATGAAACCAAAATAATTTATTTATACTATTTCTATTAGCTCTAAATTCAGATGGAAAAATTTTTTCTTTAAATCTAAATTTGTCCTCTTTCTTAAAAATTACTCGTAGATACGTAAAAATAACAAACATTGGAAATAAAAAATTTGTTAAGCATCGATACAATAATAACATCAAATTTATTTTAATTGTTTTTGATACAACGATTTGTATTCCATGCAATTTTTAATTAAAGACCCATGATTTCCAGAATCTATAATCTCACCATTATTTAATACAAATATTTTTTCAGCACTATGTATAGTCGACAGTCTATGAGCAATAACTAAAGTTGTTTTATTTTTTGTTAAATTATTAATCGCATTTTGAACTATTTCTTCAGAATCTGCATCAAGAGAAGAAGTTGCTTCATCTAGAAGAATTATTGGAGCCTCTTTAAGAATAGCTCTTGCAATGGATATTCTTTGTTTTTGTCCTCCTGATAATCTTACACCGTTCTCTCCAACCATGGTCTCATATTTTTGAGGTAGTTTTTCTATAAATTCACTAGCAGCAGCAAATTCACAAGCCCTTTTTAGTTCTTCTTCAGTAGCTCCCATGTTTGCGTATAAAATATTATTTTTTATTGTTTCATCAAATAGAATGACATCTTGACTTACTAGTGAAATATTTTTTCTCAAAGAATATAGTGAAATATTTTTAATTTCTTGCCCGTCTATTAAGATAGTTCCTTCTTGTGGGTCATAAAACCGTGGTAGTAAATTTATTATTGTGCTTTTTCCAGCTCCACTGTGTCCCACAAATGCTGTCATGCACCCACCGTTAATTTTTATATCGACGTTTCTAACTGCTTTCTTTTCTGTGTTTTCATATTTAAAACTTACATTCTTAAATTCTATTTCACATTTATCTATTAAAAGATCAGAAAGCTTTTCATTATTTGCAATTTGAGGATATTTATCTATTACAGAAAAAACTCTTTTAGCGGCAGCAGAACCTTGATAGGCAATCATATTTATCGTAGCTAGTGAGCGTATTGGTTGGTACGCTAACATCATAGCAGCTAAAAATGAAAAAAAATTATTAACTTCCAGCTCTCCTGCATCTATTAATATTCCGGCATAGAAAATAAATCCAGCAATCATACAGCCTGTTAAAATTTCCATAATGGGAGTTGCTCTAATCAATATACTCATAATCTTAATATTTTTATTGACCATTTCAGTGATTACATTTTTTGCATTATTACTTTCAGTTTTTTCTTTTTGATAAATCCTAATCATTCTTGAGGCTTTAAAAATTTCAGTTAGAAATGTGGTAAGTCTTCCTGAAATTTCACCAGCTTCACCAGTTGCCTTTCCTATTCTTTTACCTAGGCTTTTTGAAACAAACGCTGCTAAAGGCATCATAAAAATCGCAAATATTGCTAACTTCCAATTTTGGTAGAACATTAATGAAACCAATGTTATGATAGTAAAACTATCCTTCATTAAGTTGAGTACACCAGTACTAACCAATTGAGTAATTTGACTGCAATCAAACATAATGTTTGAAATATATTTACCAGAGTGTCTGTTATCTAAAGTTTGGATGTCAGAATGTAGAATAGCATTAGCTATTTTTCCTTGAAATTCTCCTCCAATTTTTGCACCAACTCTAATGATATTTAGCCTCGCAAAATACAATGAAAGACCTTTTGCTGAAAATGCAATCATTATAGCTATAGGTATTAGCCAAGCCAAAGTTCTATCTTTGTCTATAAAAATTTTTTTAACGGCTGGGTCTAATAACCATGCGGTAGCAGCAGTACTTGCAGCAACTATTATTGAAAGACCAAGTGAAAGTAAAATTCTTTTAAAATACCTACTTATATATTCCCTGGAAAGGCGCTTGATTATAGTTATTAGCTCATCTAATTTCATAGTAATTTTTTAGTTAATTAAAAGTATTCCAGAAAATAAAAAAAAACCAGAAAAATTATTTAATTTAAATGCTTCTAAACAATTTTTTGCGTTATTTTTCTTAAATTTTATTATTTGATATATTAGACTTAAATTAAAAATCATAATTAAAAATGTGAAGTTGTTTAAACCATATTGATCATAAAATAAGCTAATTATTAAAAGAGAACTTAAAAAATAACAAACGCTGACAAATAATTTAATATTTTTTTTAAATTTAATAGATGTTGATTTTATACCAATTATTTCATCATCTACAATGTCTTGAACTCCGTAAATAGTGTCATAACCCAATGTCCAAAATATGGCCGCCAAGTAAAGTAAAACGATTTCACTAGAAATACCACCAGTCACAGCTGTCCAGGCCATAACGACACCCCAGTTATAGGTTAATCCAAGAAAAAGTTGAGGCCAATAAGTTATCCTTTTCATAAATGGGTAGGAGAATGCTAGAAACATGGAAGCTAAACCTAAAATAATCGTTAATGTGTTAAATTGAATTAAAATTAGAAAAGCTACAGTACAAAGAATTACAACATACAGTAGAGCCAATTTTATAGGAATTAAATTACGAGCTAGCGGTCTATTTTTAGTTCTCTGTACTTTTTTATCTATATCTCTGTCAACAATGTCATTAACAATACAGCCAGCACTTCTCATCAACACAGAACCTAAGAAAAATAAAAAAAGATAATATAAAAATTGATTTAAATTTTGCTCTATAGTGTAAGCGTAAGCAAGGCTCCAGGAGCAAGGCCAAAAAAGAAGCATAATTCCAATTGGTTTATTTAGTCTTATGAGATTTATAAATAATTTTAAGCGAGTCATTAGTAAATAATTACTTGTAAGTACCAAACACTATCTTCATAATCAATTTGATTCGATATGAATATAGATTACACAGTTGCAGCCCTAATGTTTCCAGCCATACCTCTAATGATGACGATGTATAGCAATAGATTCCATACTTTAAGTAGTTTAATCAGAAAAATACATGATCAGTATATCTTTGAAAAACGTACTCCTCCTGCATGGGAAAACCAGTTACACGTTTTGAATAAAAGAACTAATATATTGAAATACACAATGGGTTTTGCAGCTTTTGGGTTTCTTTTTAATATGTCAACAGTTCTAATGCTTTACCTGGGAAGCTTACAAACAGCTAGAATAATATTTGCCGGATGTTGTGTTTGCATGATAATTTCAATTTTTTTATTTTTACAAGAAATAAGACTTTCTAATCAAGCGCTTAAGTATCATTTGAGTGATATGGATTCGATGAAAAAAGATTTATAATTTTATTCTTTTTCTAAAAGATTTTTTTTAAACAATGATATTCCGTTACTCATTTTATAGCCATAGGACTCTCTAAAAGTTTCTAGCTGCCAGCCTTTCATTCTTGAGGTGATTAATTTTATATTTTCTAATTTCCATTCATTATTTGTACTTTCATTTTTCCATAGTTTTTTTTCTTCTTCTGTACGCGCACAACCATAACAATAGCCTGTCACAGGATCTGTTTTACAAATACTGATACACGGTGAAACTATCATTTTGGACATTAAGGAATTAGTATAGCTGGACCATTAATTTTTCTTGCCTCTAAATCTGAGTGAGCTTGTCTAGCTTCTTTTAAATCATATTCTTTAAATATTTTTATTTTGATTTTTCCGAATTTAACTTGTTTAAACAACTCTTCTGCACCTTCAACTACCTCATTCCTCGTTGAGTAATAATCTTTCATTGTTGGCCTAGTAAAAAATAAACTTTTTGGTTGAATATCTTTTGATACATTTAAAGGATCTAATGGA